>Ga0123355_10018872_pt1 | contig 10965 bp, 6 predicted proteins | sample TergutEmb28metaG_3_FD_89872 | JGI IMG/M metagenome (GOLD analysis project Ga0123355, IMG submission 89872) | Embiratermes neotenicus P1 segment gut microbial communities from Petit-Saut dam, French Guiana - Emb289 P1 | ecosystem: Host-associated > Arthropoda: Insects > Digestive system > Gut ...
CTCAAACGGTTATGGCCGGAAGACTTAGCCCAATAGCAAAGCTCCAGTGAACCATCGATGGATGGTGCCTGCCTCACGACCTTTTCTTACCTCAACTTTACTAATTACTCTGTCTATGTTGAGCAGATTGTAATTTGCAATATACAATAAAAAAATTGTGACTTTCTCATGTAGTCAGTAATAACGTAACGTGTACATAGTGGTGCACACTGGTAGTTACAGTCTTCTTCAAATTTCAGGTGGTGATCTTTTGGGTTGTGATAATACCAGCCAGGTGGCGGTAACGTGATAGACCGCCATGTTGCGCCTACTTACCTGTAATTCAGCCAAAACACTGTACCATTGACAGAAATCGATACTGATGTACCCTATAATCGATAGTTTATGTTTTGTTGACCGTGCATCCTGGTATGATCCTTGTAAATTACCAATTTGACGCACAGGTTTTCATGTATGTTTATTTCTGGTAAGCGGGTGAATCTGCATACCAGACGGTCATCTACACAGTGTGACATAAACCAGGTGTCGCATTGATACAATAATTCTCCTGATGATGGTCACATGACTGCCCGAAACATGTAGAGAATAGAAATAAACATACATGAAAAATTTTGCGTGAAGTTGGTTGTTTACAAGGATCTATAATCGATACTAAATTCTTACTATTGATATTAGACTCTAATAGACAAAAAATGATAAAAATCGACCTTTGTGTGATTCACTCACTCACTCACTCATTCACACCAGTCTGTAATCTATTACTATTGCGACTAGTCTATAATCGACACAATACGATAACAATCGTTCCTTGTGTGATTCACTCACTCATTCACACCAATCTATAAAATGTTACTGTCGATAGTAGTCTGTAATCGTCACAAACTGATAAAAAATCGGCCCCTGTGTGACTCACTCAGTCACACCAGACGCATTTACCTTGCTACACGTAACTTAGTGTGGACTGGTTAGCACTCCTGCTTTGTATGCCGAAGGTTCCGTGTTCAAACCCCGAAACCGGTTATCCTGAGGGAGGATTTCAATAGATTTTCCCAAGTCTCTCCAGGAAGATGTGCGAAGAGTCACAAATTAGGTGACAACCGCTTCCTTCCGCATCCTATCTAATTAATTTTTCACTGATTTTCGTAACAGTTGAGTATACTGGCCTATAGTTTGAGCGTTTGAAAAAAAAAAAAACTTGAACACTCACAAATAAGCTGAATCGTACACTTTTTGCTATTTTCAGCACGCCTTTGGTACTAATAATTCTTGTTGGTAACAATACTAGCTACAGTGTTGGACTTTGTAGTGAGCCCGTCCTGTGGCTAACCACTATGACAACGTAAATCAGTTCAATTACAGGCCCGGAGGGGCCCAGAGAGTTCCAGGAAGTTAAGGTTCCCAGATTTCGTGACAACAGCACAGGATAGTGGTAAGGATGTCAGCCTCACGCACCGGCCACCTTTACCCTCAGGAAATGTTCCTGGTACTCGTTTCTGTTAGAAGCTGAGTCAATCCCAGGGCCATAATGCGATCGGAAGGATTTTATGTCAATGAAAAATCCACTGACACCAGCTGGGATCGAACCAGCGACCTTCCGATTTGTGGCACAGCACCTTAACCACTGTGCTACCACCTGTCATGGCAAATGTAAAGCAGTCCCATTACAGGCCTCGTGTGGCCCAGAGGGTTCCAGGAAGTTAAGGTTCCCAGATTTCGTGACAACGGCACAGGATGGCGGTAAGGTTGTCAGCCTTACGCACCGGCCGCCTCTACCCCCAGGAAATGCTCCTGGAAGGATTATGTCAATGAAAAATCCACTGACACCAGCTGGGATCGAACCAGCGACTTTCCGATTTGTAGCACAGCTCCTTAACCACTGACTATGACAAAGTAGAGACCTAAAATATGTTGTTTATATTATTGTAGTGGTTAGCCTAAGGATGGGTCTAAAAAGTTGAAACGTGTAACTAGAGAGGTAAGAAAACACTACTGGTATATAATTTGTTCCTTTTTGGGTAATTCCCCGGCGTCTGAGTTCTAATTGCCGACGTTTCGGAACTCACTATCGGTTCCATCTTCATAGGCAGGTGAATGAAGAATGTCAGAGTCAGGATTGTGCGGGGTATTTATACCTGGTTGGGTTGGAGCGGGGAAGTGGCTCTGAGCACAATAAACACTCGCTACTTTCCTGAACAGAATTTTCCTGTTTGTCTTTCTAAAAGAAAGAAAATCTATTCGACTTGAAGTTAGAAATGAATACTTAACCGTAATTTCGAAAAAAAAAAGTTCTGTTTAAAATAGCTTCCTTTCAATTTTACTGCGAAATTCTAAAGAATATAAGGTTGTTAGGAGGTGTCCGGACTGCGCTCGGTTGACTTACTGATGTACTACTAAAAGGTAAAAGTAAAGTGATCCTGTTACAGGCCCGGTGTGGCCCAGAGAGTGGGTAGAGTTATAGCTCTACTCTTCCATGACCGCGGCACTAGAAGGGGTGAGTGGTCAGCAGCATGCTCCGGCTCTACTTCACCCCCCGGGAAAGACCCGGTACCCATTTTACAGGAGGCTGGGTGGGCCCCAGGGCCAGTCTGGACGGGCAGAAAGTCTAGTCCCCACTGGGATTCGATCCCGGACCATCCAGCCCGAGGCTCAGTCGCTATACCGACTGAGCTACCCGGCCCACTAATACTACTAGTAGACTAAAAATGATGATTGTGGAGCATTGGTGGAATGATGGTGGCTGGGGAAGCAAAAGTACTCGGAGATAAACCTATTTCAGTGCCACTTGTTCTACCACAAATCTGAAATCAACTCGCCTGGGATCGAAGCCCCGTATTCGCGGTGAGAGGCTGGCGACTAACCGCCATGCTGCTCTTAATCTGGATGCTAATCTTAACGGATGATAAGCAGCCGAAGTCAAGGACGGCTCAAACAAACAAATTCTCTGTCGCAAGTCGGGGAACTTAGAAAACAAAAAGTGCTTTTACGCTTCCTTATCCTTAAACTTGTTCAAGAATATTGTGAGATTATGAAGCTAACTGTCTTGTGGGATGTGACGCCGTTCAGTCCGGCAGACAGTACTTATCATGGCTTCCACCTTGAGAACCTCACATCTCGCACGTGTCGATGCATTCCCCACTGAAGACAGACACCAGAATTTTGAAGCAGTGTGTGAGAAATATTCAAGTATTCAACACAGGCCACTGGTCGCGTCGCAATATATCTAAACACAACGTCGGTGCTAGAAATTGTGTTGTTCATCTTATAGCAATACCGTAGCGCAATGTGATGAATGTTGGACGGACTGTCGTAGCATCTGCAAACAGAACAAATATGAACAGGTTAGGGGTGCCTCGCACGTGTAGAAAAGGAGGAAGGTCATAAATGAGAGTGTAGAGTTGGTGTGCATGAGAACATGGAGAAAATGTGACTCCGTCCTGACGGACCAGGATATATAACATTTTCTTGCTCGTTCTGTGACATCTTACCCTCTTTCTTTCCTTTTTGTCAGCTTATTGTCGTGTATTCTTTGTAACTAAGGGCGCTAGTTGTCCGATAACTCGTCTGGCTGTTGTTTCATTTCATGTTAACGTGGTTGTAAGACTTCTTTCTTTACATTAAGCGAAGAAAATAATTATTTGTTTGAGGCCAGCAACAGCAGCAGCAGCACGTGCGTGTCGTACGAATACAAAACAAACCGAGAAAATTAGAACTGAATACAGTAGGCTATAAAATCTGCAAAAACACCCTACCAGTTGTAGGGTGCGTGTTTTGGGGCGGGAAATACAGTGCGTGTTTCAACGATTGCATTTGTACAAGACAGATAAATAGATAGGTAGGTGCATAGATAGATACACAGATGAATGGATAGATTACGTTCACACATAGATAAAGATAGACATGCAAATAGATAAATATAGATAGACAAGTTGATAGATATAAAGATAGAAAGATATACAGATAGGTAAATAAATAGATAGGCTGACAGACAGATAAGTAGGTAGATGGATAGATACATATACATATACACACACGTATATATATATATATATATATATATATATATAGATGGATGGATAGGTAAGTAGGTAGGTAGGCAGGTAGATAGATAAATAGAGGTAGATAGATAAATGATGGATGGATGGATGGTTTGATTGATTGATTGATTGATTGACTGGTAGGTCATTGGGTGGCTGAGTGCTTGGTATGTAGATGGAGGATGAATGGACATATGGAACACAGGAAGATATTTTAGCCTAATTATGACATATGTTCTCCGAATTTACTCTGCTTCTGATTACTTCACAAAACGTTTTGATGGAGTTCCTTAACCTCCTTCCTTTGGTCTGTTCTGTCTTCAAGACAAGCCACCCAACCATCTGTCCATCTGCATTTAGGAAAGGCGACGTTTCTTTAAGACCTAGGTCTCGCGCAGTAAATGAACAATGCCATTGTGGCTGATTATACCTTGAAGGCGTAAGTGGAAAAAGGACGTATAGTTCCATATATTCTTAGCCTCGATGGGGACCGCGGTAGCACAGTGGTTAAGGTGCTGTGCTACAAATCGGAAGGTCGCTGGCTCGATCCTAGCTGGTGTCATTGGAATTTTTCATTGACATAAAATCCTTCCGATCGCACTATGGCCCTGGGATCGACTCAGCCTCTAACAGAAATGAGTACCAGGAGTATTTTCTGGAGGTAAAAGTGGCCGGTGCGTAAGGCTGACAACCTTACCACCATCCTGTTCCGTTGTTATGAAATCTGGGAGCCTTAACTTCCTGGAACCCTCTGGGCCACTCCGGGCCTGTAACGGGACTGCTTTACTTTTACCTTTAACTTAGCCTCGATACTAGATTGAAATGAATGCTGAACTACACGTTCCAGTCGCTTTATCCGAGGGGAAAATACTCCCTGAGTAAACTGAAGTCGAAGGTCGGTGGGTCCCTGAGAATTATCTGGAACCAACGGACGCGAGGAACATCTTTTGCCTAGCCGGCAATCGAACCTCTTGTCCCATATCGTCCGAACCGTAGCTTAGTTAGTGTTTCTTTACGTCATTCTAATTACTGGAGGACCATGTTCATTTTTCTGCTCGCACTCCGAAACTCGGCACTGCGGATGATTCATTAAGCTACGATCTTGCTCAGCATAAGAAATGCGGTCGATTTCTCTCCACGTCTCAGTGACGGGGGGGTTCAGAAGAAAGATGGATTGGCTAACTGCGACCTGCGACTTATAACGACTCCTCTCCTCTTCTGCTTTGCTATTCTTCACGTGTTCCTGTTCCCTCAACTTATTCTCATTAGTTTTTCTCCTCTTTCCTTCTGTTTTCTGTTCTAACAGCAGGGTTATGTATATTGCCGTGCGTGTGTGGTGCTGTCGGAAATGGTTTCCGAACTCACTTGTTCTTACGTCCGTAGGCAAGGTGGCTTTACTTTCAAAGTATTGTAGATTGTCACTACACCGAACGCACTCTCCAATTATTTCTTAAAACTTTTGAGTGGTTTGTTATGGGCTGTAGATTAATATACTGGCTTGAAAAGTGTATAAAGTAGGATACTAATTTTTTACTCATTCTGTATATATCGATACTGCCAGTACCCAAGATTTTATAGACGGAAATTGTAGTGAACAGTTAATACCGGGTGCTGATAAGTCCTTAGCCCGATCAGGAATGAAACAAGCTCGGAAACATGTGAGGGACGCGCGCGATTTCAATAACATCGAGACGTGAGCTGTCATCAAGTTTCTTTTTTACTGCAAGGCAAGGCGCCGAAGGAAATTCACACCATTCTGACAGAAACATTAGCTTGTTTCCTTCCTGATCGGGCTAAGGACTTATCAGCACGCCTGTAACAAATTGTAAAGGATATGGAAGGAAATATTCGTGGCCTGTTTTGAGGTATTATCCAAGTAGTTGTCCGGAGAAAGTTTTAAGAATTTTAGGGCGGACAGTGTTCGTGTAACGTAACATTGTTGTGAGATCGCGTAACCATTGTTGCAAAGGAAACACAACGATACGTTTTGTGCATATTGTTGAGATAAATGTTACTGTGAACTGCAAGAAAATGTCGAGTGTTGCTTAAGAATGTTCTTACGGCGAATTTATGTTGCCGGTAACAGCAAAGATACTTAAATTTTGAATGGAAGCATCGCGATGTGCTTGTAAAGTAATGCAATACTGTATAATGAACGTCAGCACAATCACTTCACAACTTTTAGAAAAAAACGTTTTAACTAGATGTATTCTACGAATGTAAACACGATGGGATCCCAAAGTGTGCACAGTATCTGGTAACACAAATGTTAATATAGGCCTGAGGATGGCTAAGTCTAGTCGAAACATGTAGCCTGGTATTACCTTAAATAACAAAGTGATTGTGCTGGCGTTCATTATATAGTATTATATTAAATATACTTAAAACTTCATGTAAACTTCCCGGTATTTGTGTCCGATTTTAAATAAATTTTGGATTTTCTTGACAGATTTTTTATATAAGAAATTTCCGATACCACATTTCACCGAAATCCTTCCACTGGCAGCCGCGCTGAGTCATGCGGTCTGACAGACAGGCGGACGGACTAACAAGACAAAGCTAACAGGAGTTTTTTTGCCGTAAGCCAACATGACGAAAGACACAGTTTTTTTAAAAAGGAAAAACGTGCCAGTTCTCTGTCCAATTTGAATATTTCACGCCTGTGAATATTTAAATTATGGTATTCCGCTTGGTCACTATAAATACAATACAGTACAAAAGACGGTATAAAATGAAATAAAACGATATCATGATTTGTCCCCACAATTTTCAGCCAATCCTGGCCATCCCGGTGGATCAAATTGTAGATCCTGTCAGGTACAGAATCCAGTACTCTGGTAGTTGTATTTCTATTGTAGTTTTTACAGCACCGTGTACTTCGCCGATTTTATTGTAACAAATAGTTCGGAAGGTAAAGTAAAGTGATCCAGTTACAGGCCCGGTGTGGCCCAGAGGGTGGGTTGAGGTATAGATCTACCCTTCCATGACCGCGGGACTAGAAAGGGGTGAATGGTCAGCAGCACGCCCTGGCCGCACTTTACCCCCGGGAAAGACCCGGTACCCATTTTACAGGAGGCTGGGTGTACCCCAGGGCCGGTCTGAAAGGGCGAAAAATCTCGTCCCCACCGGGATTCGATCCCTGACCGTCCAGCCCGTAGCTCAGTCGCTATATCGACTGAGCTACCGGGCCCACATTTCAGAAGGTACGAGTTCAAAACGTACCGTAAACTACAGTATTGTGGGTTAAGTCATTCTGTATTCGGGCAAGCTGTTACCACTACGACAGAAACTTCTACCACTTGCTTCAGTTGAAAATTTTATTCTGAAAATGGGGGAAATATTTTATTCCAGAAAGTTGGTAACAATCCATGCATATTGTTGTATGCTTTCTTTTGGGTGATTCCCCGGCGTCTGAATTTTATATGCCGACGTTTCGGAACACTCTACATTTTCATAGGCAGGTAGGTACCTACCTGCCTATGGAGATGGAACAGAAAGTGTTCCGAAACGTCGGCATATAAAATTCAGACGCCGGGGAATTACCCAGAAGAAAGCATACAGCATTCAGAACACGGCGAAAGTTTGAAATCAAGAATAATCCATGCCTACGCAATATTATGACCCAATAACTTAATTACGTAAAAATTAAATTTACCTGTATAAGATTGGCAGTTAAAAGAATGCGCGTGGCATCGGGCATGCTTTTTCTGTAAGTTTATGCAGCCCTGTGTCGGAAGAGTAATGCCTGATCATCCAGCGTAAAGTGCAACTAGCGCTCGACGGGTCTCGATAAGCGGATTATTGGGAGTTTTTCAGCTACTTGTCATCCGAGTTGCGTCATCCGTCTATTTCCGAGAGGCTCGCTTTGTTGAAGCGAAGTAACATCGCTCTCATAAATAAAGCTCTGTGGCACCAAGTACTTCTGGAAACGCACTTTCTGCCGCAGCACGCAGTGCGCCATATGTCAGTCGCCCTATCTGGTCACAAGATCCTCCACCACCAGTCTTGTTTTAACTTCTGTCACTCCTCTTCGGAAGATAATGGTGGAAATAGAAATGATGGCAATGGTAGGGGGAGATGTGGATCTAGACGGGGAAGTGGCAGGATACTCGAGGATATTGTATGTAGAGGAGCTTGGCGATTGTGATCAGTGCTCTTCACGGAATACTATTAAACTAAACTAAGAGCGTTACGCAAATAATGTACATAATAAGGTGAAGTTAAATTTCGCCCTATGACGAAGGCCCAGAGGTGGAGTAGAGGTATAGCTGTACTCTTTCTTTAACCTCGGCGCTAGAAGGGGTTGTGTGGTTAACGCCACGCCCCGGCCGCTTTGCCCCCGGGACACCCGGTACCCGTTGTATAGGAGGCTGGGTGAGCCCCAGGGCCGTTCTGGATGGGTGCGGAAAATATCGCTCCTACAGGGATTCGATCCTCGGACCCTCCACTCCGTAGCGAGTCGCTATACCGACTGTACATAATAGAGACCATAAATTTGACTGTGAGGGATATCCTGCAGAAAACCTGTGTGTTAGCAGAAGCAGTCCTTGGTAATATGTCCTTGTGACTCAACAATTAAATATTATTATAATATTATATGTTGTTTGGGAAACTTAGGTGTATATGTGGGTAAAATATTAAAATGAATCTTAGAGTAAGATGTTAAGCCTTGCAATGAATTTATTTTGTTCAGAATTGGTACCATTGGCGGGCTTTTATGAGCACGGGTTCTACAGGTCCGTGCAGATTGGCCTAGTGAAAACCACACTGCACGTACAGGCGTAAATGAATTTCTGACCTCAATTACATGTTGATTGTCCGGTCTGTGTTTTCGAGAAAATGGACCCAGGGAAGGGCGTACTTTCCCATGGTCGTGAATAAAACTACGTTCATCCGCGCACTATGATACCGTAAGATCTTTTGAAAATAAAGAATGCCTTGATATAGCTTATGCACTACATCATTTAGTGTCCCATTGTTCATTTAGTACCACATTGTTATGTGTACTGAGAAGTTTAAACACTAATAATTCTGTATTTTCCCCACGTAATGGTATTTATTGACAACATTCGTCGAGTTGTCTCTCAACTGAAATTAAACTGCGTTTTCTGTGAGGTACGAACTGAATCTTTGCATATAATGTAGATTAATTTAACTCTTTACAGGGGGAAGGAAAGGTTTTACTTATTGTTTAAGATAGCCTAACTTAAGGCTTGCGAGTAATAAATTCATATCGGACACATAAAGCTTGTTTCTCACAGAAAATACACTAAATTTGCCATTACAAATAGCTGTTGTTTAAATCTGTGAGGGAGTTAATCACTGTTTATTGCGATAACCTGCAAAATGCATAGAAATAAGCTGTGGGAAAAATGCACAGACTTCTTATTTTAAAGCAGGTGGTAAATATAATAACCAATGTGCTTTAAGTGGCTGTATCTGAGATTTAAGACTAAAGTACGTGGTCATGGCAAGAATGATATTTCCATCTGAGTTTTCTTTTTATCTTAGAAGGAAGAACTCGCTTTAAACTGTAATTAAAGACAAGCTTTTGTAAGAAAGGCAAAGATGTGTAGGGGCAAGAATGTTGAGCTAGTCCGTCTGTACTGCCCCCCACCATATCTTGACTGAAGCATCTCTTGCAGCTCCCTTTAATATGTCCCGTAAGTGGTGTCTCACTGCACTGCACTTGTCTCTAAAACAGAGGGCAGAGTGTTTTTTTTTGTAAGTCAGAAAGAAATGAGATGCGAATGATAAAAGTAATGAATTGTTATACAACCTGGATATGTGTTGAAGCCCCTAAAATAGGAAGTCGTCCTTGTTCAGAGAAGTGGCTGCAAGATTACCTTCTTAGTGCATATACGTCACACACGATATTAGGTGCATGCAAAAGTGTGATTAGATTCACAATAAATCCAGTCAAAACACGACAGTTTATTCTGTTATGTTCAACTACGTATTTCGGAGTAAAATGCCATTGTTGTGTTGAACACAAGAACAAAATAAAAGTGTATTATATTTGTAGTTGAAAATAATAGCTTTAATTGTGTTTTGACTGGATTTATTTTAATTACGGTCATTAAAAAGCAAAACGGGGATAATTAGCTGGGACTGTGAAAGTGTGACTATTACTCTGTATTAAATTTCAGTGTCAGATTCCTAATTCACTGCAGCAAAGTCCTTCTTGAGAAACTGATGTTTGTTCATTTAACCAGGAATTTCTCTATCTTCTACGTAACCCTAAGGTTCATTACCGTTTCCACATGAGCCCGTCACTGGTCCGTGTTCTGAGACTTGTGAATCCAGTCCACATTCTTACATCTAATTGTTTTTAAGTCAAATGTTTATTGTCCAACTAATGCACACAAATACAGGGTTATTCGAAATAATTGTCGGGGTTTTAACAACTTGTCATACACAATACACTTGAGATAGGAGTATGTGTTTTTTTTATTTAATAGAACAACACTCCAAGTTTTTGTTACATACCTTACAGGTCTCTGTATGTGCACCCTTTGCGATTCTACAAACATCAACATGATAATCGAGTTCATTCCGAACTCTTTGTAGCATGTCAGCGGTAATGTTTTCAATGGCGGTTCTGGTTCGTACCTTCAGTTCCGGGATACTTGCGGGAAGAGGAGGAACATAAACTTGATCCTTGGCGTAACCCCATAGAAATCACATGGGGTTGCATCTGGAGAACGAGGTGGCAAGTTGTTAAAACCCCGAAAATCAATTCGAATAACCCTGTATATAAAAACACTAAATTGTTAAAAACCAATTAAACTTACAAAAATCGCTCCAACATGTTTCGGTTCACACAGGAACCTTCATCAGGGAACTACAACCAGTGCTTAGCTAAAATTACAAGTCTTGCTCAACAGTGCGTGTCGGTACAGACGTCAGTGTTATGGCGGCATATTCTGAC
>Ga0123355_10018873_pt1 | contig 10965 bp, 5 predicted proteins | sample TergutEmb28metaG_3_FD_89872 | JGI IMG/M metagenome (GOLD analysis project Ga0123355, IMG submission 89872) | Embiratermes neotenicus P1 segment gut microbial communities from Petit-Saut dam, French Guiana - Emb289 P1 | ecosystem: Host-associated > Arthropoda: Insects > Digestive system > Gut ...
CCACCGCCGCCGCCACAACCACCACCACCACCACCACCACCACCACCACCACCACCACCACCACCACCACCACCACCACCACCACCTCTTCCTCCTCCTCCACCACCACCACCACCACCACCACCACCTCGTGGTTGCAGCTGCTGCTGCTGGGCTGATGGCAAGTAGGCTGTTGATTCGGCACATAAATGAAATGGGAAATGATTTAAATAGAACATATTATTATTATATTATTATTATTATATGTGAGGTGTTGCTAAGTGCGATCCCTGGTTCGAATCCAAATAAGGGCAAGAGTATCTTCTTCACAACGTCCAGACCATCTCTGGGGCCCACCAAGCCTCCTATTCAATGGGTACCGGGGTTTTTTTTCCCCCGTGGTAGAGCGCCCGGGGCGTGAAGTTAACCTGCCGAGGTTAATTATTGAAGCTGCATGCCTTCATGGCGTGGGCAGGAGGAGATGGTACACATATTAATCTAATCTGTAATTACGAGTTTTATTAAATGAACTGGGTATGTCATCAAGTGTGATTGTAAACCGGAAAATTTGTCTGCGGTGTGTCATGTTCCAAGTACTGCTTCTGTTTGAATGTTGCTGAACATACCGCCTTTCAGGTTGAGAAGTATCAAATTATTTCTTCACGTCTTTGGCATCAGAGCAATTACTAATACGAATGTTGGTAGTGTTGTCTCTTGTCCCATATCGGCCTGCTGGCACCATTTCTGTTGAATACGATACCTCAGGATTTCATTTTTACACGCCATTTCAGTATTCTCCATATCTGCGACAGCTACATCGCTCTGTGCAATGTCCTGCATATTGTGAGATAAAAAAAATATGATGTCTGTTGTGCTGTACTTCTTTACCAGTTGTCAGCATTCCATCTCAGTTTGGTACTTCTCGTCTTTTATATTACACACTGCTGTAAGTTTATAATACACGGCTGGAATTGTAATTAACCTTTTAAAGACAAAAGTTAACCCAAATTGTATTTAAATATCCAGTTCATACTGTGTGTAAACATGCCCCTTGACAGTTACCAAACATATTAATTAATGCCGTGTAGGGAAATAATCACTTTTAGTTGTGAGATCCATGTAATACACACAAATGCACTGTGTGGACAGCGTGTAGAATATTTTACTATTACTTCTTGGAAACATCTGATTATGATTCTCTGAAAAGTAATTTTCCCTAGAGCTGCTTGTTTGACAGGAAGCGACAGGAAGCATTCGTTTCCACAGGATCTTGTAATATCAGTTGCTTCTTATGATCAAGTAATGTATCTGTAGTGTATACATGCTATGAAATGGGAGATACACTCATATGTAAGGAAGGGAAAGTCGTTCAATCACAGTTTATGCCTTAAAATTCAGGAAAGGAAATGTATACTATACTCTGATTTCGAGTAGATCAGTGTGTGTTCATCTCTTCCAAGCACCTATATTAATTCTCAGTTTCCTAACGTATCATTATTGATTTCTTAGATTCTTTAACGATCTTGTTGGAACGCTTGGTATTATGCTGCAGCCATGGTGATCTTGAAGGGTAAGCAGGAGAGGGTTTGGAAACAACCGCCTTTGAAACTAATGATATTCGCCGTTATGTGAGGGACTGAGGAGAACCAAGGAAAGTCTCACTCTAATTGTGTGTTACTATAGCTGAAATTAAAATCATTAGCTCTGGAATATGAAGTCCATTACCACAGCACCAATTTGTGTTCACTGTTTCATGCTACAACCCGAAGTTCAGTGTTGGTCGTAGCGAATTTCAAAACAGGTCGTAATCTAGAGCCACTTGCAACTGTTTCCCACCTTCACAACCTGTCGTGCCGTTAAGTGTGAAGTTCACTCTTCATTGACACTAGTCAAGCTCTGCACACTTGGGATACAGTTCTGTCTGTATGTGGTATTTTAGAACAGCGCAATGCACTGTTTCAGATGCACCTGCAAGGAGAGTCCAGGAGGGTGTCAGTGGCAGTGCAGATGCGGCATACTCAGATCGCATTGCCACAATGGCACGCCATGCTGCTACTTCATTCGATACAGGATTTGGAATGGGACTTGCAGTTCCCCAGGAGGCATGTCAACGAGTTGCAAGACATCAACAACACAGACCACCAGACTCGGCGCATCAGCCAACCACCTACCATAGAGAACACATGTTAAGACCCCCTGGCTACCTACCCCCTCATGTTCAACACCCAGGAGCTTATGATTTCAGGTCCTCACAGTACAGGTAAATTTTGTGTATGTCGGGCTTGCTAATTTATTTTTAATCACAGTTAAGTGCATCCAGAATTTGAATTACATTTCTGTTTCCTTGACTGCAGCTTTTATAGCTCTGCAAGTTAATGTGGTTCAGCTGCATTACTCACCAAACGTTAATGGCATGGTCATTGTGGGTGTGAAATCAGAATAAAGCAGGAACAATAGCACTGCATGAATGTGTATCATTATGCTGTGTGCTGGGTTCACAATGTATATTGTGAGACATCACATGCCAGATATGGGAATGATGTTAATGCTGACCAAGCACAGTGGTAATGAACTAAAGCAGAAGTTTATTATTATTATTATCATTATTATTATCACCATTGTTGTTGTTGTTGTTGTTGTTGTTGTTGTTGTTGTTGTTGTTGTTGTTGTTGTTGTTGTTGTGCAGCATGGTTGGTTTTCAGCATTGCACAAATGCCAGATTGTAATGTACTTGTCATAAAATGTGAAATACAGTGCAACTGCAAGTTTGGGAGGTATCGCTGAATAAATAGCCATAGAATTATTGAAACTGTTACTTTCATATAGTTGTGACCTTTGCCATTTTGACTGGTTCACTTCAAGAACTGGTGGAGCAGTGGACTCAAAAATTTATTTTCCTTGCGTGTTGCTCTAAATGTATATTGTAGATATTTCGAAGTTCTTGTCTTCTGTGTTAGTTGTAAAGACAGTTGTGCTTCTTTAAAGAAATGTTTGCATGTTCATGCACTTGTTGTGCATGTCTGTGATCAGAGGGTTAAAGGCCAGTGTTTGGTATGCATTTTGGTGGATGCGTTGTTGCTGTGTCTGGAACTGTTTGTTGTTTTGACAACACTTTAGTTTTTCTGTGCTCTGCCTTTTCCATACATGAGTGGAAATGTTCATTCCAAATTGAACTTTGTAAAGGGATACGTGATAATTGACTTTCTCATTGCAGACTCAGCCAGCCTTCGTACCTGGTTCCGCAGCACTCGCTTAAACCGCAGATTGTGAGACCATCTGCACAGTATCCTGTTGGGATGGGACCCTGTCATCCCTCTCATACTTGCTCGCAGACGTATACAACAGCTACTAACAGCCAAGTTTTTATCCCAAGAATTCCACAGCACAGTAGTAGTCTCATTTCCTCACATCCAAGGTGATATGATACAGCAGTTCAGGTTTTTATCGTTGTACCATGAATTTTGATATCTATGAAGTTCATACACCAACAAATGCATTCTTTATTAAACTTGATAAAGTTTTAAAATTTACATTAAAAATCACGTTGACTTGCTCTTACATGTTTCGGTCTTTAAGCGCGACCATCATCAGGAAGTCTTCATTAGAGCCTAGCTGAAATTATATTAGGTTAAGATTCGGTAAAAAACTATGCTGTTATATGTTATGCGGTGGTGTGGCAGCATGTCATAGGTATGGTGTGTGTCGCATTCAACACAGAGCACAGTACACACATACCATACCTATGACATGCTTCCACACCACCGCATAACATATAACGACGTAGTTTTTTACCGAATCTTAACCTAATATAACTTTAGCTAGGCTCTAGTGAAGGCTCCCTGATGATGGTCGTGCTTAAAGACCGAAACATGTAGGAGCAAGTTGGCGTGATTTTTAATGTGATTTTAAAACTTTATCAAGTTTAATAAAGAGTGCATTTGTTGGTGTATGAACTTTATAGCAGTTTAGGTGTTATAACTGCTTTTTAATATTTTCATTGTATGAACATGTCATCATTCTGCTCCCAACTACTCTTACGTTTGATAAAGCAAGTAATACTAAATTGTCCAGATACGTTTTTACAGTATAGACAGGAATTGTAAGTTCTATTGGCATGTGGAAACAAAAAACACGTATACACGCACGCACAAACACAGTTCCAAGCCATCAATCGTTCGGTCCACCTCACCCAGTCCTTCCAAAATGGGGCATCATAGGAAGATATGGTAAATACAGAGATAGATTTCTCTTCCACAAAGAAATTGGTGATTCTTAATGTTTCAAAATTTAGGTACCAAGTGCCCATGAAACAAAACTAGGGCATCGCCTGCACAAAACTGAAATTAGCATCCTTCCTAGGGTACTGGGAAATCCCACTGTTATCTGTACAGTATGACCTTGTCACTCTGGGAACACCCAAACTGTATATATTTAAGTAGGCATAGACTGCACTGTTGTGAGGAGATGGTTCATGAAACATGGAACATGCGCAATGTTCAGGTTTTGAACATGTTGATGTGGAGAATTGCTGATGAACACTAAATCTTCAGTAGATTATGGTGTGACTGTGTGTTCCAGTAGTTTGAGTAGTGCTGTAGTACAGTTATCTTCATACTATATACAAGACTTCTTTGTATTTTACTAGACAGGCTGCCAGAAAGAAAGTGTGCTAGATGTGATGGTCACACAAGTTGTTAACATGCACATAGATTGATAGTGATGAGAAAATAAAACTTCCAGAATTGAAAGTAAATCTGTGAACACTCTCAAATCCCACATTGTTGAGGTCTGACGGTAAACACAAAAAACTGAAGTTGTTCATTGGGAAAGAAAATTAAAAACATTGAGGCCTGCTGGTAATCATGACAAAATGAAATCACAGGTAGTGGAAAGAAAATCAGAAACACTGTGGTCTCTTGATAAACATGATAAAATGAAGATGTTCATAGGGAAGAGCAAATGAGAAACAATGTGTACGCCAGTAGCCATTGGAAAATGATGTTGTTCTTAGAGCAAATCAGAAACATTGGGGCCCACCTGTGAACATGATAAAATGAAAGGGAGAGGAATTGAGAAACACTAGGGCACACCAAGCAGCTGGGAAAACAGTTGTGAAGGTTAACAGGCAGTGCATGCACATCTATCTGGAAAAGAAGGTATGTTTGAGGGAATGTACAGCCTTGGGAAGTGAAGATGGTAACGTAATGTAATAGGAAGTGGGATGCTTTGAGCATTCAGCAGAGAAAAGAAGTTGAGAATGTACTGTATTTGGGCTGAATTTTGATATTTTCAGTGGGTAGAGTGCATTGTGGCAGGCTTCTGATAATAACGTTGAAAAAGCTGCATTGGAGCATAATTTGTTGTCACTTTAGAGAGATGTGTTTAAGAACCATATTATGCTTTAAAAAATTTTGGTGCTGGTTCAGTATTTGCTGTAGGGCTGAGGAAAAGCGCCAACAACTTTGAATCTGTTGGCAGGTTGCAGGACCTTCTGGATGCATGCAAACTTTTAGTCATCAAAGGCCATTAGTGTAATTCAGAGAAATCTTATTGCTCCAGGAAACTTTTTGTGTGGCCTCGATCTAAATTTGTGTTCTGAAAATGTGTCATTTCAAAAAAAGTTACATATTCTTCACATATGTACTATCATAACATCATTTGAGTACTGTAAAATAGGTGATGGCAATGGTGCTCCCACTTCAGCATTCCTCAAATGCACTATGTTGTTATTACCATCTGCAAGAAATTAAAAGTGTGATGTTGGATGGTCTCCATTGGCATAATGTTCATTCTAAGTTTTGTGAAAATCAGCAAGCCATTTCAGAAGTTTAAATTCAGCCACACTCACATGTGCATGCATCCCCCACCCACACACACACACGAACGCATGCATACGTGCACACTCAAAACATGGAGCTCGATAAGGAAGAAAAACAGGTTGATAACATCATTTTGATCTTAGATACATGTTGATATTGAAATTATTGTTACACTGATTATGTAAAACATGTTTTGGGAACTGATAATCTAATTAAATTCCTGTTGCCTGTCTTCAGCATGTTTTCACCACATGCCTCCAGAAGAAAGACAGATCCTGGCATGTCACAAACCAGTTCTGTAGTACCATCAAATCACAGCAGTTCTGTAATAGAAGTGGCTTCAGAAGCATCACCGACAATGCCTCCATCAGCCCACAATCAAGCACAAACTACTGGTCCTCAGAATGAAGCACATGCTGCAGATACAGAGAATCGAGCAGTGATTTCTGATCCTCTAGCCAAAGAGCGGGATCCACCAAAGGGTATAGAAGAAATTCGGAAAGCTGCTGAGGCTGCTGTTGAGGAACTGGTACAGCTAGAGCAGCGGAAAGAAACCACAAAGAAGAATTTAGAGAGATTAAAATTAGCTGAGGAGCTAGCAATGAAGCAACTGGCTTCACACAAGCAGATGGAGGAGACTGTTGGGGTTCATCAGGCAGGAAAGGTATATGATTTGCTATCAATTTTTGTCATGCCTTACATGCTACAAATTTGGTGTATTTGGTTTTGTTGTTTATTTTTTTCAATTTCTTCCACTTCTTCTCTTTGTGAATAAATGCCATGTGCATTGTATTGATCTGGTATCGTTTCTTCGAGTTGTCAAGTATTCACTGATGTGAATGTATGTTTTTCAGGCTGCCGAACCAAAAGCAGCTGTTCCAGTTGCCACTGCTGCATCTTTTGAAAGTTCCAAACCAATACTGTATGCAGCACTTCCAAAGACTGCACAAGAGAGACATCAGCCACATGTACAGGATACTCAAAAGTCATCACAGAGACCAAACAATGCTGCAGATGTTGGTGGAAGTTCCATAATAGAATTACATATAACAGTTCCAGCAGTTACACAGGAGAATAAGCAGCCAACAGTTGCACATGAAAATCATCGTTTGGTACTTGGGTGCAAGCATCATCAATCAGACATTACACAGAACAACCTGCAGTCAGGAGGTGCATGCTGGAATAAGCAGTCAGCATTTACACATGAAAATCATCAGTTTGGGGCTGCATGCAGGAATCAGCAGTTGCCTGATGCATGCCGGATTCAACGGTCAGAAGCTGCACGTGAAAACCGTCCATCTGAGGCTGCATGCAGGCATCAACAGTCAATTGTTGCAGGAGAGAATTGCCAGTCAGGAACTGCATATAATATTCGACAGTTGGAAGTTGGACGTGAGAACCATCAGTCAGGAGCTGCGTGCAAGAATCAACAGTTGGCAGGTGCATGTGAAAATAATCAGTTAGAAAATGAAGGAAAGAGTGAAGATCCAGCAGTGGCATATGACGATTGTCATTCAGGAGTTACATTTAAGAATCTTCCAACACAACAGAAGTGTAATGTCACATCAGACAGTACTGCAAAGTTTCCAGCTCTTGTGCAGGCAAATCAAAGTACCCGTGATGGTCGTGACGCTCAGAAGAAACGGAGTGTCTCTGCAGACACTACTGGAAGTTCTGTACCAGTACTGAACACAACTCTTGAAACAGTGATGTGGGAGAAAGAGTCATCAGGAGTTGCAAATGGGAATTCTCAGACCCAGCAAGTACCAAGGTGCAGTGCAGGCAGTACTGACAGTTCCATACCAAAATTCCATACAAAAGTTCCCACTGTTAAAAGTGAGAATAATTTGACACAACAAAAACTGACTGTTTCTTCAAACAATACTGGGAATTCTGTAACACAGTTAAATTTAACATTTCAAACAGTGGCACACAAGAATCATCAGGCAGACATTGTATGCAGAAATCATGACATGCAACGAAAACTAAATGTCACTGCAGATAACACAAGAAGTTCGGTATCAACTATGAATGTAACACATCCAGCAGCTGTGCAGTTGAATGATCAGTCAGTAGTTGTACGTGACCGTCAGCAGTCAGACAATATATGCAGAGATCGTACAACAAGACGTGAACTGCGTGCCGCTTCGGATAATAGACTGACTGGAAATTCTGTGCCGGTATTGAATGCACCTTTTTCAACACTTGCACAAGAGAATCAGCAGTCAGGATTTGCTTGCAGAAATCAGCAGCAGAGGGATGCGTGTGGGCACTATCAGTCAGCAGTTCCATGTGAGAGTTGTCGTTCTGTACAAAGAACAAGTGGCACAGTGGGTGTTAGTAGAAGTTCTTTACCAGGATTGCATATGGCATACCCAGGAGTTACATGTGAGAAGTATCAACCAGAACAAAAGCTTAATGTCTCTGTTAGTAGTATGACCAGAAATTCTGCACCAGGATTACTCACAACATGTCCCACAACAAGATATCAGAATCAGGAATCAGCACAAAGACCATTGCTGTCATCAGCTCTACTAGTCCAACCTCCATTTCCTGTACCAATGTCACATCAAGTAACATTTTCTCAGTCACAACCAGCACCTCATACCCAAGGACACTCCATAGTACTGCATCGCCATCCCATCAAAGGTGCTCACCCACCATTACCACCATCACATTCCAAATTTTCATCAATATCTCGTCCATCTGTACGTCCACAACTGCCCCATATGCCTCAGCCAACAGTGTATCCTCAACTGTCACCACCCGTGTCTCATACAGCTGTGAAATCACAGTTATTATCAGTGTCTCAAACATCTCCACATTTTCAGTCATCACCAGTATCTCAGGAATCTCCACATTCTCAATCAGAAGTAATGTCTGGGACATCACCACATTTTCATTCATTACCACAGTCACAGACAGCTTCACATTATGAATCATCTCCACATTCACGGTCATTAATAATAACTCAGAAATTCCCACATTCTCAGGCTTTGTCACTGTCTCACACTTCTCCAAATTCTCAATCATTACCAGTGTCTCAGATATCACCACATTCACAGTCATTATCAGTAGCTCAAACATCTGCACGTGTTCAACCTTCACTAGTATCTCCACAAACTCAGAATTCTCAGTTGTTACAAATCTCACACACATCTGCACATTCACGCTTGTCACCATTGTCTCAAACTTCTCCACAATCTCAGTCATTACCTTTCTTCCAGACATCACACTCCCAACCGGCAGTAGCATCGCATCCACCAGTGGGTCATCAGACATTACAAGTGCCTCAGCATTTACCATCCAAAACCCAACCATTGCAGGTACCAACAGATAAATTGAGGAGCTCAACAAATCTTCCACATTCATCTGCAGAAATGTTGGTACCGCAAAGTAAAACCATGCCTCCTCCACCTCGAAGACAGAATATACTGCCAAAACCACCAGAGTCAGGAGGTTCTCAGATATCTCTTCCTGTACTTTCAAAATGCACGTCACCTCAAGCTACACCCAACCCCATTACTGTCCGTTCAGTAGAGTCTCCCAGTGATGTGAGTGTAATTTCACAGTTCAAGTCAGTGCAGCAGTCATCAGTCATAACACAAGAACCTCATGCAGTCATCAGTTCCGCGTCTAACAGACCGCATAGTAGTACTGTTGAAGAATGTCCAATTGACCTGTCTATTGGTAAGCAAAAGTCAGAAGCTGAAGGCAAAAACAAGCCATCAGTTTCTGTTACATCTGTAGTTTTGCCCCTGTGCAATCTTAATGAACAGAACAACAAAGGTCAGCGTTCCACATCTCCTAGACATCAACAGGGTAGTTCAGAAATACAGCCATCTGTTGTGCATAACCTGAGTTCAGAGGAGCAAAATGTTACAGATAATACTGGCATATTGCATCATAACTACAGGATGCCACGTTCTCATACCTCACAGCTTCAGTCAGTGAAGAATTCTGGACATCAGCAGCAGCTTCAGACATCTATACAGGTGGGCAGTAAAGTAAGGGATCCTCCAAATGCTGCATCAGTTTCCACAGCAGATAATTCTACTGGAAAAGATGAGTTAGGAAGGCAACGAGATGGTCAAGGAAGGCAACATGATGGTCATCGAATGTCAGTACCAGAATGTTCCAGTAGACTGAAACGTTTTGAAATTCTACGTGATCAGAATGTTGGTGGTGGTGTTTTACATAGAAGGCATGTACACGTCCCTGAAAACCATGAAATGCCACATTTTTCCCAGCACAGTGTACCTCAATACCATACACATAGACTTATACCAAGCAGCTCCCATGTTCCAGCTTATCAAAAAACAGTGGTGCATGGCCTTCAGTCAGAGCAGCAGCAAGGAAATCAAACAGCAGAATTACACACTGCAAGTGCTGTATCATCCAGGAGAGACACATACTGGTCAGCCAATAAACAGGTTTCATCCACTCCAGTAGTAGCTCTAGACCGGCCATCTCAGGATGCATGTTCTGTGGCAGGCGAACACAGTCACACACGTTCACAGTTGGTGTGTGGGCGTTGCAAGCAGACAGCAAGGTTCATGTGCTCAGCATGCCATAATGAATGGTACTGCAGTTCTGAATGTCAGGTAAGTTCGCTAAGGTTGGAATGTGCTTTCAGTTCCAGTTTTACTTTTGTGTTGAGTGGAAAACACAGACTGCTTGTTTACTGGCCTGAGCAGATTTTAACCCCTCAAAGATGCTGGGGTTTATGTTCCAACTGCTGCCAAAGACAGACAGACACACACATTTGAAATTTGTAGTAACCTTAAAAATGTGTTCATGACAAAGAAAAACCAAGAATGGCATAATGTGAAGAATTAAAGGATCATACAGTGTACCAAGTGCAGGGGTCATAAAATGTGGCACATTTCAGTGTCAATCTCTATACATTGTAGCATTCTGAAGGATTACACCATTTAGTAACCAATGTACAACCATACAGGTTTTAATGTGCCTATCATTGGTTGGAGTATTTATGAATATAAAATGCTGACATACAAATTTCATTGGTTAACATAACCAGGGGCATACCCTTTTTTTTTGGGGGGGGGGGGGGGCCGCCCACAAACCCCTTTCCAAAACAGAAATTTTAAAACCCTTTTTTTTGGGACAATTAATAAAAAATATTTTATTTTTTTTCCTTTTAACC
>Ga0123355_10018874_pt1 | contig 10965 bp, 4 predicted proteins | sample TergutEmb28metaG_3_FD_89872 | JGI IMG/M metagenome (GOLD analysis project Ga0123355, IMG submission 89872) | Embiratermes neotenicus P1 segment gut microbial communities from Petit-Saut dam, French Guiana - Emb289 P1 | ecosystem: Host-associated > Arthropoda: Insects > Digestive system > Gut ...
ACTTGCTGTAATCCCGTAGTCACGTAAAGAAGCTGGTTCTACTCACCCCAATAAATTTCGACTATATTACTTTAGATACCACTGTGCAATTTTGCGTAAATTATTAGTTTTCCTTTCTGTGTATTGCAGGCACAGAACTGTTGTTGTAAAGCTAACACAGCAGCAACCATGACACACACACCGTCATTAAATAATGTCCCTTCCGTTTATATTACAAGCGATATGGTGGATGATCCAAAATCTTCCTGTTACAACACCTGCAACAACCTTAGTACCCGATGTGAGCTATATTGGGCTGCATTCTTGTGCAGAAGGATCAAACCTCGTGATAGAATGCTGCATTGTCTCTTCTGATTCCGTAAAAGGCTGGGAATTTCTTGGCTGTGTCAGCGACTGTTTCCTTCTCAAGGAGGAATTTACTTCATGCATGTAGTTATTTGTATAGGCCTACTAAAACAGCGACTGGTGGTTTAGAAATATGTGTTGCATATTTTGAAAGTCCTGAGCTGTAGTTCATGAAATATAAGTTGTCGCATTATGGATTTTCATGTTCAATCCCAGTACAGCATACGTGGCTGACGAATTGTTACTGGGACTGTTTTCTCTTCGATTCCTTCTGTTTTACCTGTCGACTCTTCCATTAACGGCTCCAACACGTTTGTCGCCTTTCGTAAGACTTACGATAATCGGCGCCTGCCAGCACGTTAACAAAAATTTAGCCCTCCCTTAATCACGATCTCAGCACTTGGTTGAAGGCAACGTAATGAAGTTACGCAATTTCCGCGGGACGCAACAATTCTGGCTCCTTCTCTCTGTTATAATCCATATTGTTCCCAATTTTTCTACTATTCATAGTAACTTTCAATGCAGTCTAAATGCAATCACTACCTCCTTTTCTTTTTCGCGTGAAACAATACGTTATAGTCAGATGGTCAATTGTTTTTTCGGCTTCACGCTCTGACTGAATTCTTTTACTCGTAGCATAAGTACCACTTTATCCATCGTGCGCCCTGTACGTGCTTCGTCAGAGAGGTGGGTTGCTATTCCCTTAACTGGTCTAGAAAAAGCTGAATTGTTTAGATCATCGGTTGTTTCTCAGTTATTGTTCGTACTTCATACAAAATATTGTTTCCATTATTAAGGCCAATCACTTAGGTCTTCATGGAAAGTGTCCGTTATTTCTGTCCGATTTGATCAATATCGTGTCTGCACGTTATAGTAAAAACCACAACACGAAATTTTCAAGAAACCCCTTCTTGTGGGATTCGTGTTATTTCGTGCGAAGAGGCAGTTGAACAAGACAAGGCTATCTGTTACTATTCACCTTACGAAGGAGCATAAAGAGGTTTATTTAAATATGGTTTCATGAAATATTGCACTAAAATTACCACATTTGATTTTTTACAATAATAACCACAAGGGAAAATCGGCAATTGGCCCTTTGAAAGTGTTCATGAAATACAGTTTTGGGACCTTTAATCTAAAGAGACTGTGTTATGTGTATCGTTGAAATGGATGTTAATCTTTTCAGGGAGTCGCTGTCTTTAGCCATCCCAATGCTGGACAAGTGCACATACACTTCTCAGTGCATGGTACTGTATTCGAATTGGAGAAAACAAGTAGATGGGAAAATGGATGGTTTGAGGGTTATTGTGAAGAACTGGAAGGAACAAAGTGAAAAGAAGAAGAAGGTAGTACTTAGAAATCTTGTAGCAGCAGGTTATGACATCCAGACTCTAACAGACGACTACCGGCGCTCTCCATCTGAGGTGGTGTTCAAAAATCAACTGAGAAAGAGAATTGAAACCATGAAGGAAAACCACGAGAACTATTTGCTGGACACACGTTATGTCCGCACATACGAGGTCGTCAAGGCTGTTATATGCTTCATGAGGGACAAGCAAATGCCTTAAAGCCAGGATTTCTATCATAGGCTTTCCTGTTGCATACAATTGTTCAAAGGATGTTACTGAAGGCCACAACAAGAAATTACTCAAAAAATGGTGGTTCTAAAGTTCTATGGGATTGATCTACTGCTGGTAACACATTATTTTGTTTGGCTACTGCAAACTTGTCCCTTTGTTCCGCTGTAACCAGCTAAGACTCACATTAAATTTTCCAGCTGGCGGCCAGTAGGAGACATGTCCGGCAAGCATTTGCTTCCGCTGCGCAGAAATCATGAATGAAACGTAGTGACAAAGAATAGGTCTAGCATTGGAATTCGAAACTCGATAACTTGCAAATTGGATTGGGTATAATATATTGTAAAATTACCTTTTACCCTCATATGCCTTCGCCTTTATATTTGTTTCTTCCCTTGGCGAACAGGGGATAAACAAGTTTTACAGTTATTCGAGATCAATTACATCAGGGAGGTAATCAGAAATTAATAATAATACTAATAATAATAACAACAATAATGATTTCTTCTCTTGGCGAACAGGGGATAAATAATTTTTACACTTATTCGAGATCAATTACATCAGGGAGGTAAATCAGAAAATAGTAATAATAATAATAATAATTATAATACTTTTTTTTCTCTTGGTGAACAGGGAATAAATAAGTTTTACAATTTTGGAGATCAATTAACTAGGAAAGTAATCAGAAATTAATAATAATAATTACATTTGCAATACAGTCACCTAGGCGTAGGTTGAAAAAATAGAGAGACAGAACATTGCTTGAATTTTCCTGGTGGAAGATATGTAGCTGTGGTGGCTGTTGTGAACATGGTTATGGACTTTTGTATTCAACATAACGCGGGAAATTTATTTACTGAACAGTTTCTTAAGAAATAATTTTTTCCCTAAGGTATCAATAATTTACAGTGCAGTCACATGTTTGTGACCTGTTGTGCAAGAGAGGGGAGTCAGTGTGGAGATTCTCTTTCCAAAACGAATACATACCCGTGCCTTGCATGTAGGGGCACGTTTTGCACCCAATACACCCCTTCTCCACGCACAAAATAGTCCCATGTTTTATGCTTGCGAGTTTTAAAAAGTAAACTAACCAAAGTACTCTCGAAAGATGTGAAATTAAGCTGTATTGTGTAGACATAATTACTTTGCGTTAAACGGCTAAAGTGCATACCATTACAAGCTTTACATAGTACATATTTTATACTGCCTTTATATAATTTATATTACTTAATATTTAATTAACTGGAGGGAGTCGACAAGTGGAACAACGATTTGCTGTTGATTATTTTAATCCTAGGGTAGTATCCATCGATTGGTTCTCTAAACGAACAAAGCTGGCGTATGTCTGCACCACGACATTGAGGCCTACAGGATCTGTGTTTTAGGATGTGTTGCTTCAGTGTGGCCATCCGTGATAACCATATTTGCTGCTTCCAATAATCCATGCTTATTTGTGGCACATCTGAAGGTGACGGTAGACTTAAGATGCGTACTACGCCGTATATAGTCATGTGAGATTTGGAGGGTATAATTCGATCGTTTTAACGTCGACACTAAATGGGTGATTGAGCAGTCAGCTTAAGGATACAGCCAGCTTGTTTCCGGAGAAGAGCCACTGGTACGCATAGGATAGGACACGAATTGAGAGTGAGTTGCGCAACTGTCAGGGGTTGAGCGACTACAACTTCCTTTTTAACATTCATAGGTCCGTGCATCGCTAATATATTCTCAGAGTACAACCAACAAGATGTGACTTTTCTCAATTTATCTATTTCTGTAAGACGATCTGCATGTTCCAGACGGGTTTTCCGTCCATCATCAGGAGCTCAAAACTGCACATACAGCGGGTCAGGTATTTGTGTGAACAATACTGCTACCTGCCGCTAGCCAGGCTAACAGTAGGTAGCAGTATTGGTCTGACAAATACTTGACGCTGTATGTGCAGTTTTGAGCTCCTGATGACGGACGGAAAACCCGTCTGAAACATGTAGAACGTCTTACAGAAATAAAGAAATTGTGAAACTTTGCATCTAGTTGGTTATACTCTGCGAATATGCAACACCCTTATAATGAAATTGGTAAATGCAATTTTGATAATTCTTAATTGTAGTTCTCTTTCATATTTGCACCAGAAATGAGCATGTTTGCTTTATACGGGTTTCGAGAAAACCCTCATTTAGCCACAAGGGCTCCGCACATATTAAAAGCCTGAGGACAACTGTGATAGAAGAATGGGTGGGTTCCGAAGTTGGTCTGGACGCAGTGCAGTAGAGAGGTTAATATTTTTCGCTAACAAGGATCAGGCACTGATTTTGCTTAACTAACCATGTGGAGATCCCTGTTTATGTTAGTATTCTGAATATCCATTGTGTAAAGACATCTTTCGTTTGCCTTTACATTTTGTCGCAAGGGAGAATGACAAACAGGAGAGTGCGAAAATAATATCTGTGTGATTACTGAGAGCAGCATCACACGCCTGGTCTACTGTCACCACCAAATTATTTATTGTCTATTCAATTTCAGAATGAACAGAATACGGAATGCGGTGATTGAAATTATTCGTTCACACGCTGTGTATCAGTTCGAAGTTAACACCTCAGGAAAATCAGTAGAGGAGACGGAGCGACAACAGTTACATTTATTGAAGTATTTGGTGAATGATCTCTGTAGGCCTTTACAAACTAGCTTTGTGTTATTGTGAATTAATTAGTTACAAACACAGTTAACCTAATTAACTTAATTTATTATTTTATTCCGAGATTTTGTCATGGCTAATGCAGTATACACGGCCCCTGGACAAAAAAAAAATCTTGGGTAATATTAAACAAATTATCTACTCTCACGTAAGATGCAGAAAGAAATTTAAGAGATAATTTAGGACAGTTTCGTCCTCAGAACTTTAGAATGTTTTCCAAAAATCTTTGGCGGCAGTGTTTATGAAGCTGTTATTTCTGGAGCCCTCGTTGGTTCCACTGCGAAATTTCGTTCACCTTGCACAACGGGGCTGTGGAAAAATAATATCTTACACTGTGCATTTTCCATATCTTGTATTACTTGTGATTCCTGGCACGCTGTGATCTTTTGGTAGTAATCATTCTGCAAGGTATCCCATCGTGATGTCACCTACGAATTGAGTGTATCGTAAATGAAAATACGTGAAGCTGAGTGAGTCTCGAGTGGAAAGACTGCTGTCTCGAATGCGGGAACTTGCAGTATTATTACCATAATACTATTATATTATATCTCTAGATTGTAAGTTAATGATTTTGTACACAAACACATTTAAGATTTACGTAACATTTTTGTACATGATCAGTAGATCTTATGACATTTATGAAGTCCAAGGCTGTCTCAGATGGGTAAAGTCTGTGCTAATTTTTCAGTCTTAATATTTCTGCTGGATGGGATCTTAATATCTGTATCAGTTCCAAAATCTTTATTGCATTGACTATTTCGCCTTTTATTTCCTCTTCGGAAGTAGTTACATTGTCCCTTATCTACAAGCCGGGATAGCTCAGTCGGTATAGCGACTGGCTACGGTCTGGACGGTCCGGGGATCAAATCCCGGTGGGGGCGAGATTTTTCGCAACCGTTCAGACCGGCCCACCCATTCTCCTATAAAATGGATTCCGGGTCTTTCCCGGGGGTAAAGCGGCCTGGTCTTGGTGTTGACCACCCACCCCTATGTAGTGCCGAGGTTGAAAAAAGAGCACAGCTATACCTCTACTCACTCTCTGGGCCTTCGTGGCCTGTTCTAGGGTGAAATTTGATCTACTAGAAATTATGTGTTTCAGACGGTGACCCTCCCGCTTGTTTGCACGCGGTACATCAGCAACCACTGAACTTTTGCGATTTATTTTTTTATTTTCTCTGAATTTCGGTAGCTAACCAAGAGTCTAACCTCTCAAAGAATTTATAGTTTAATAATAAAAATAAGCATAAAGGAGTCCAGTTTAGACATACATATGACACCTACAATATCGAATATTTTATGAATGTTAAACATATTAAAAATGTCTTCACTTGAAACTGAGATGTCAAAAACAACATAAGCACTAACCCACTGAGACAAAGTGCAATAAATTTAAGATGGTTTACATTAATATGAGGATTAAATAACGAAGTGAATAATGCAACGTATTTAATGAATTGTGTGATTCAAAGATATAGCTTCGTTATTTCAAGTTTTTCCTTTGCATATACTACAAGGTATATACAAGTAGACTGTGATGTATTGTGTAAAATGTACATAATGGATTTTCGAATGTAGGGAGGATAGAAGAACACTTAATTGACTGTGATAAGATACCAAGAGCGGCAGGTTGCAAAACACGATAACCAAAGAACGTTACATTACCACAAGGATATGCTGTGATATGATATATCAGGGTGTCCAACTGCAGACCTGTTGGTCACATGACAGAGTCACTCTTATAAATGTTATCCGATCTTCAGAACATCCTTAACGGGGGTCTGGAGGAAATAAATATATATTCTTCACCCCATCTCTTAAAGAGTACAAAAAATTATTCGTTTTGTAAGAGAATTGGTCTGTTACAACCGAGCATAACAATTGTAGGTACCAAAGTTTCCAGGCTTCATAATCTAGGAATCTTGACATGTTATTCCCCTCAATAATCTTACAAGGTCTTAAATAGATAAAATTATCTAATGTGTTTCGCGAACTTTAAACTTTATGTGACTCACAGTTTTGAAGATGTTGGATCATCCTATGATAAATGATATGTATGGGTTATTATTTGCTGTTGTCACTCTGTGACATGGTTTATGTAAAGTGCGAGATAAAATGTTTCATTTATTTGACGTTTTTCTTATTTTAACGCTCTCTTAACAGTGCTGAATATGTGTCTTGAACGACGTATTGTTACTCTCACACATTACTTCAAACATAGGGAAACCACGTATATTGCTGCTTTAATCTTGTATTTGTGCCTGTGTGTCACCATGTCGTCTAGATTCCTTCTTTTCCTTGAAATTAAATAGAAATGGCTGATCAGAATCAAACTCCGGTCGGTTTATGTCAATGAGAACACTAGGAAGATCTATATTTAAATAGGGGGGTAATTTTAATGGTCGTGGAAAAATTGTGTTTGAGTGTGTGCTGTGAATTTAAATGGTTCAAAGCTTCCGGAACGTAGCGGAACAAATAAGGTAATATTTTGACCACCACAGCAATGATAACAGTTTCAAAAAGCCCTGTACTGTGGTGTCAACTGTACATTACTTTTTGTCACAGCTCTAGACTGACAAAACCATCCTCTTTAATTCCGTCTTCCTTCAGGCTCCTAGAAAGCTTTCCCAATAGTGAATGGACAAGGAACTGAATCAAACCAGAGATGTTCGGTTTTCATGAAGAAAATTGGAATTCCTGACGGGGAAATGAACCCATGCCGTTTATATAACCAATATAGCTTGTGCCGTATGAATTAAACGTACAAAGTCTGTTAGTTCTAGCTTAAATTTTATGTAAACATAATTAAGACAAAATTTAATTTTTAAAATTGTAGTGACAGAAAAACTCCATCCTTTCCTTGTTTTGCCAGGTATGAGTACTTATGGAAAGAATATTTAAAAAAAAAAAGTGTTTAACAGATGGTACAGAAACAAGCGTGTCCCGTGGCAAAATAATGAACAGATTTTATCTGTTTTATCCTTCAGGGCCATGATTTGGCATAGGTTACGGTTAAGGGCCAATGAATGTGACTTTTTTTTTTCCTTCAAGAATTGGAAATGTATATTGCTGTTTATGGACGCTTGACAACATTAAAACTTTACACCCCAGTGTACTACTAGATTTAACATTCATAAAATCTGTCATTTGCCCACGCAGGCTGTGTGTCTGTACGACTTTGCAAGAACAGCGTTGTTTCCCAGTGTACCATTGACAGACTAGACTTCCTTATTAGAAACACCATGTTCTCCGTGAGGTACGAACTGAACTCTTTTGTGTATACCGTGCATTAATTTCAGCCTTCAAAGAGTCAATACAAATAATATTCTTACAGGCGGAAATTTACGAATGTTCTGCTTAGACTGAAAGGATGGAGTTAGATTTCCCTACACCGGAACCGACTTTTTTCTGTTGTGTGTATGACAGATAATTAGGACACGGGTGTTATAGAATAGAGCTATGCTCTATTCTATAACAGTTTTGTCGTACGCATCCTATGTACATGCTTGTCACCGCACCTCGCTCATCTGCTGTATTCTCGGTTGGAACGGAGTACAACTTCCGAATACGCTCTCTGCTCATGGCTTTCGGCAATGTACTCCACAGAACGAGCACCTGAAATGTCTTGTGTTGATACTTTACATTCCCGTTTCTCTTGTTGTGACATTATTCCGTTTAACATATGACTTACATATTAAGCACTTGTTATAAATGATTGAATGTCACATGCTTTTAGGAATAAATTTTAAATTGAAAATAAGAGAGATATTTCACTACCTCTCAATACAACACAACGATCAGGCTAAACACACACTTAATTTATATTTAAAGTTGTTCAGCTACATGTTTCAATTCAAATAAGGGTCATCATTAGGCTTTTGCATAAAAACTCTATATTAAGATCAAAGTGCAATCTGTAATATACAATTGATTATGAAATCTTTAACTTTAGTATATCTTATTCTTATTTAAAAACAATGAAGGGGCTTACAAATTTGATGTGCGGTTGACCGTGCATCGTATTTCAATGTGGAATAAGAAACCAACTAGATGTCACTTAGTATTATATTTATTTCTCCTTTATAAGTTGCTCAACATGTTTCGGGCTACCTTGTGCCCATCCTCAAGAGCTGACGACTTAGTGGTTTTTTTGCCGCGTGTGGTGTAGTGCCGTGACTGTGTAGGCGGTCAGATCCGTTTGGCTGGTTGTGTGTCCATTGGGGAGTACGTAGCACAAAGTAGTGTCCATTGGGGAGTACGTAGCACAAAGTAGTTGTGCTACGTACTCCCCAATGGACACACAACCAGCCAACGGGATCTGACCGCCTACACAGCCACGGCACTACACCACACGCGGCAAAAATACCACTAAGTCGTCAGCTCTTGAGGATGGGCACAAGGTAGCCCGAAACATGTTGAGCAACTTATAAAGGAGAAATAAATATAATAGTAAGTGACATCTAGTTGGTTCCTTATTCCACAATGAAGGGGTCATTGTTGTCGTGTTTCTTTGTTTACCCTCTAATAATATTCTAAAATACACTCGAGTGTGATATGGTTCTAATCACTTGGCTATGTCTGTTCTTTAAATTACCCGTAGAAGGGGTGTGGAATCATGCAGTAGTTGTTTACTGTACCCGATGTTAAATTCACATTGTTTGTTTTGAAGAACCTTTGAGATGTCCTATATATGATATTTTTTTATTTTTGGGGTATCCTATTAGGACTTCGGGCCGGATGTGCTATAAATAACAGGTAATATAGTTAAACAATAAATAGTGTCTTATTAACAGCATATCCGGCCAGCGACGAAGAATTAATACCTCAAAGTAAGGAACAACAAACTTAAGACAAACGAAATTTTCTTCAATACACACATCGGAAAATTAACATTGGAAATCATCACTAACTATTACATGGCTTCATAGACCTCACACGTGCAAATTACGGAACAGACGATCGCTACGTTTCTTGGACCGCACCATATTAAAACTGGGTGTTAAAGCTTTGTTAAAGATTACGCAACAAAAACGCAAACATAAAGGGCTCTACACAGGACAAAGAACTCCGGAACAAATATATTGTAAAATGTGAGATTTAATAATCAAGTTTGTATTACAGCATAAGTTTGTGCGTTTACTATAGAGTTTTTATGCAAAAGCCTAATGATGATCCTTACTGGGAAGGCAACATGAAGCTCATTATTTTGAAATATAAATTAGATTTGTGTTTTGGTATAATATTCTCATGTATGTATACATTAAGGTCATTTATGTCAGTTTTTCCGCATACCGTTATCACATCTTGAAGATATCAGCGCATCAGTTATCTGGATTTTCCCTGAAATGGAATGCTTTTTTGTCTAGTTCACATGCTCTTGATAAGATAAAGCGTATGTACTGTACAGTAACCTGTACTTAGGAATATGTTTAGCCGTCCAATATGTATATTTTTTCTAACATATCTAATAAAATGTATGCAATGTTTCTTGCGTGTTGTAATGCTTTGCGAAACCCCTCACCCCTTCTTGTTTGAACGTATGTCAATCCTACAGTTCATTACTGTCTAGTGTGGTGTCCTGATAATGATTAAGTTTTATGATGAATTATTTGTTTTGAAGAAAAGACAAACCTGAAGGTGCTGTGTATCAAACAATTATGTATGAACACAATTATTTTTAAAGGTACGCATCTTAAATATTGATACGGCTGCGAACGGTTGAGCTATACAAAATGAACTCAAAAGTTGTTTATTAAATATCGGTTATTCATAGTGTCTGAAGGTGCTTCATATATAGGTCTACACGAGAAGACTAATCTTTCCTTCAATAACGTGTTTTAGAAGGCAGTTCCTACGCAAAATGTGGCCAATCCAGTTAGCTTCTCTTCTTTTTATTGCTTGTAGGATATTCCTATCCTCGACTTTACGTAGTACCTCATTTCTCACACTTACTTACTTACTTAGTTACTTACCCCATGGTGCAGAGTCCTTCTTGAGAAGCTAACTGGTTTGCAGCTAGTCAAGAAATTCCCCGCATTTCACGGAACCCGAAGGTTCATTACCGCACTCACAAACGTCCGCCACCTCTCTCTATCCTGGGCCAGCCCTATCCAGTCCATATACCCACATCCCACCTCCTGGAGATCCATTCTAATATTATCCACCCATTTAAGCCTAGGTCTCCCCAGTGGTCTCCTTCCCTCCGGTTTCCCCACCAAGAACCTATACACCCCCCTCTCCTCACCCATATGCGCCACATGCCCAGCCCACCTCATTCTTCTCGATTTTATCACCCGCACAATATTGGGTGAGGAGTACAAGTCATTTAGCTCCTCGTTATGCAGTCTCTTC
>Ga0123355_10018875_pt1 | contig 10965 bp, 5 predicted proteins | sample TergutEmb28metaG_3_FD_89872 | JGI IMG/M metagenome (GOLD analysis project Ga0123355, IMG submission 89872) | Embiratermes neotenicus P1 segment gut microbial communities from Petit-Saut dam, French Guiana - Emb289 P1 | ecosystem: Host-associated > Arthropoda: Insects > Digestive system > Gut ...
ACCCGCCCTTCTTTTGCCCGGGGTAAACTTTCGCGACACCCTTCCCGTTTTTTTTTTTAGCCAGAAGCAACTTGCACCCCCCCCCCCCCCCCGGATGGGTTACCAGCCTATCGCAAATCCCCGATAGCCTGGAGGGCTGGTGGGTTGCTTGTTAGTGTCTCGTCTTCCCTTCGAGCTGTCAGGCACGTGACGCCATCCCGGTAGCCGTACTACCGCCGACACACCTTTCAGGATCATCGGCAAGGTGAGGAACTCAGTGAAAGGGTGCGAGAGTATACAGCAGGTGGTTCGTATTGTTACCACCGGGCTTTAAACGGTTAAATTATGATTTGGACATAAAGGAGCCTTTGTCTCTTAAACCATGGGTTCCAACCCGCGGCCCACCAGGTTGTACTTACGCGGCCCACGACCGCATTTGCATATTCTGTGTGTACTCTAAAAAATTACTCAGTAATTTAGGTGGTTAGGTGTACCAGTTATTGCTATTGTTCCACGTGCTGCCTGCGAACCAGCCCACAGTACCGGCTTTGGTCCTTTGCATTTAAAAGATTGCAGGCACCTGTCTGGAACAGTGTTACAGTTACGTGTACAGTGTCCATATTGGTACAAGGATTCTGTGCCATGAAAATGAGAATTAACAATATGAACACGTTTCTGGATGAAAGCACTTCCGTATTCATTATGGCAGTTCTCATTTTCTCTCTCTCTCTCTCTCTCTTTTTTTTTTTAACCTTTTTAAGGAATAAAGTTGCAACACGCGCACTTTTACAGACATACATTCTAGATTGGCAACACAGTTCGTAACGAGAAGGGAGCGTATTCTGCATGTGCAGATTGACAGGAGTAAACCAAGTCCCTCCAGTATTGGACTGTATTCCATTTAATATTCTCCCTCCCCCCCCCCTCCCCCAAGCCACGCCTAGAACTCCTCAAACAAATGTTGAAACGCTACACGATTCATCGGTGACGGGCGTAGCTTTAATTAAGTATTGCAGCGGTTGGTTTAAAACGTCCCCTGACTTCTAACATTGTCTCCTGAATATAGCAGAATGGAGTACATCGGTATATATATATATATATATGTGTGTGTGTGTGTGTGTATGTATTAGGCCCCACAATACGCACGCACATTGTAACATGTTTGGTTTCTCTTTTGAGATGGAAAGGACATTTGAGGCCCTGTCATAACACACGTGATGCGTACTAATGTCACTGCATTGTCGTGTTTCGTGTTTATTGTGAATACAAGACAGACACTGTAAGTGTAAACGTAACGTTGAGGCGCTTTCGCGTAACCATTGTTGCCGTGTAAAAAGAATAAAAGCAGTATTTCGTATTCTGAACGTGTGTTTGTATCCTTCGGTATCCAGCATGAAATGCGCAAGCGCTATGTTGTCATTGTGGCCTCTCCGGCTCTACCATTTTTTTCACATCTCATAAACGGGACGATTTAAAAATATATATATATATATATATATATATTGAAGATGAGATGTGTGTTTGGGTTTTCTCTACAACTTTTCTGTGATACATTTTTCATTGTAAGAAGAATTCAGCGAGATATGTTCAACCATTGATATTGGTCTTCATATAAAGTACCCGTCATTCTTGTCAGATTTTAATAAAACTTGGATTTCGACAGATTTTTGAAAAATACTTGAATATCAAGTTCATGAAAAGCCGTTCCGTACGAGCGGACTTTTTCCTTTGCGGACGAGCGGATGACGAATCTCTTAGTCGCGTTTTGTAATTTTCCAAACGTACCTTGAATACTTCCTCAGAAAATGTTGACTCATACCGTTTGCTATACAAGGTAAGTCCCTCGCCACTCCATAAAGGCATTCCTAACCTCGGCACTAGATGTAGGTGAGTGGTCAGCTTCGCGCCCCGTCTGCTTTATCCCCAGTAACGGATCTCGTTACGCTGTCGGAAAGTGGGTGGGCCCCAGAGCTGATCTGGACTTTTTTTCTTTTGAGATGTCCGTTTTCCCCTGCCGGGGTACGAACGTCTGATCGTGCAGTCCGTAGCCTAATCAGACCTTGTACTGTAGTGAGGGATATCCAGTGGAATTGCACGTCGATATTATCCCTGTATGATGCTGGACCTAAATATTGCACAAGAGATGTGATGGCGTAGCGGCACCGTAAGCCGTGGAGACGTGGAGCGACTCGACGCCCCATTTCCTCGGCTGTGGATCGATATGTTGCCGGAGCACAACCGCGTACGCGTTTGTATCTGCAGCCATGTCAGAAGTACCATTTATGTAACAAGGGTCAACATCCAGCAGATGTGTGTGTCGCAGTCAGGTTGCGCATTGCACCGGTGCGAGAGGATGGGAGCGTCGTTAGCATGTCTTCCAGGGGCATGCGTCGTCGCTTAAGGAGACCATACAGACGCACTTGACCGTCCAGTTGAACCCCGGTCACGGATGACATGGTCTGATAGTGGGTTGGGCCTTAGTTCGAAATCTTCCGTGTTGGACATCTTAGGTTTTGACTGCCTGATGTCATCCGTTGAAAGCCCAATGGTACCGAAGTGTACCAAGTGATGTAACATTTACAGACTTCATGTTGCCCACACCTTCGTTGACTTTACTTGTTTCCATGCGATTTTCGTAGTCATCACCGATTATTGACCCAAGTAACATTAACTGTTTGGTCTGTGTAAAGGATGTGTTTGTTATGTGTGAGGTAGGAACTAAACTTTAAGCGCGTTCACGGATTTCGAAAAGCGACTGTTAGCTTTATCATTTCTATCTGTCCGTCCTCCCACCCGCTCCCACTCGGCTCCCACTGGACAGATTTTCATAAAATTTGATATGTAATACTTTCCGAAAATGTGACAAGAATAACGGGTGTTTGACGTGAAGACCTGTGCACATTTGTGATACATCGTCCTGAATTCTTCTTGAATTATATATGTTTCAGAGAGAAGTTGTAGAGAAAATCAAAACTTTTATGCTCAGTTACTTTTTTCCCCTGAAAATCATGCCGTTTATGAGATAAAGTCAAAAAATTGTAGAGCCGGGAAGGCCACATGACAATATAATACAGCACGTGCGCTTTGCGTGCTGGATGACAAAGGCTACAGACACGCACTCAGAATATGTAATACTTACTGCTTTTCCACAGCAACAGTGGTTGCACTAACGCACCTCAGTGTTACTTTATACCTGCATTGCCTCTGCTGTATATAATTTGACAAGTTTCGTTCATCGAGAGAGTTAAATAAACACAGCCACTGATTTTAAATTTAGATGTAGCGTGTATACCTTCATGCTGTTTGATGGAATTGTATATTTGATGCTTTTGTGTTCTTACGAAGCATTCGTGAAGCATTGTTAGGAAGGTCTTATATCTTAAATTAAGACTCTTTGAATTCCTTGAACGCGGACTGTGAATTCCAAATAGCACATTCTGAAGTGCCTAAGTTGTTTCACACCAAAAATTGTGTGTGGCAGGCGAGTGGTGTAGGCGCGTGTTTTGTTGTTCCGAACTACATGTGCTTTAGCATTCAAAAAACTTATGTTGCGAACAGAATATATTTGTGTGTTCAACATTTAGGCACAATCTCGGAGTGGGTTTGGAGTGAGATGGGAGTGGCTTTTAGCACGTGTGGGGGTAGGAGAGGTGATACAGAATTGTGGTTGGGAAACCTCAGAGAAAGAGGCTACTTTGAAGACCTAAGCTAGGTGGGAGGATAATATTAAAATATATCTGATGTATATTGGACTTGCATCATTGTGATAAATGAAGAATAAAAAAACAAGTAGAAGTCACTTGCTATTTTATTGTACGTCTTATAGGCTCAACATGTTTCGAGCATAGTAATGCTCGAAACATGTTGAGCCTATAAGACGTAGAATAAAATAGCAAGTGACTTCTAGTTTTTTTTTAATTCTTAAATTAAAATATATATTTCAAGAAGGGTGGGTGGGGGGCATGGAATGAATTGATCTGGCTCAGGATAGGGACAGGTGGCTGGCTGTTGTGAGTTCGTTTGTGAACCTACGAGTTCCATCAAGTGCCGGGAATTTGACTAGCTGACGACCTGTTAGCTTGTCAGGAACAAATCTGCTCCTTGGAGGTAGTTGCTTAGATGGAAATTTGTGTATATGTATATAGATGGATTGTATACTTCAGAGAAATGGTAAGTGAGCAAACAGTAAGTGGTATGCCCAGATATTCTGAAGTGGTGACGTTGAAACGCAGTAGACCATTCCAGCAAAGAAATATAGAGTGTTAACTTCCAGTCTTTTCAGTAGTTTGTTGTTGTGTAAATTTATACTTCTCCACTTATGTAAGCATCCGTGTATGTTAAATGCACAGTTTATGTAGGAAGTTGTTCTAATTCCTTATATATATATATATATATTGCATTATGAATGACTTTGTTGTACAATGATATTTCCTGCCGAGATCCTGTGGACTTTTCTTGGCAGATTTTAAATGTTTAATGGAAAAGCACACGCGAGATGAGAGAGTAGGGCTGGACTGGATGAAGTGCCTCCTGTTAATTTCCACTGGTGATGATTGTGAACATTTCATTATCATATAAACTTTTGACAGCAATTTTTGTAGGTTTTATCACGGTTGTTTCTCAGGACATTTTCCGTTTGTCACAGGCTCACCACATCAACACGGCGTTTCGAAAACAGGAAGTGTCCGAAATGTTGTGTTGATCCTGTTGAAACAGCGTCTCATTGGCTCATTACTTACTTACTTACTTACTTACTTACTTACTTACTTACTTACTCCATGGAACAGAGTCATTCTTGAGAAGCTAACTGGTTCTGCAGCTAGTCAAGAAATGCCGCGCACTTTATGGAACCCGAAGGTTCATCACCGTATTCACAATTGCCCGCCATCTGTCCCTATCCTGAGCCACTAGCCCCATCTTTTTGCCTTCCCACATCTGTGATTTGTCAGATACCCTCCAACTTTAGAATACAAACACTTTCCAACCACTTGAGCATCCACGTAAATCGGATTCAGTCACCTTGAAGGAGGCTCTACGTTCCTCTGAAACGTCGTAATGAAAACCTCCCATACTGCATAGAAACTCAAAAGAAAGCCATCGATTAATAAAAAATCTCGGTTAAAACAAGAAAACCTGTAATATATACTGCTTGGTTCCCTACTTGAATTGACAGCATAATGTTTTCCCCGTAGTTTTTCCAAATATACTTGTGTGCAATGAGATGTGAGTTTCTCATCTGATTCATAGTATGTGTATTTGTAGATATTTGATGCTTGCTGTTTCTACAGTTGCACCAAATCGTTAGAAAGCACTTCCTCATACAAGTATGTATTCAGCTTATTGATATGATTAAACATTTGGTCAGATTCACGCCACTGTGTTTCCTGAAAGCACAGCCGTGTTTCTCGTGTGTTCTGTTTGTCATTGAACTCCCTTCTGCTCCGTATGTACGCTGACAGTGTGAGCAGTATTCATGGTAATGTCACTTTGTTATTTGTCTTTTTGTGAACTTCGGCCACTTTTTTTCACTGATTGAGCTGAATGAAGGGGGTTCTCAAGTAGTAAGTGTTAAGTGTGGATATAATTAATCCATAGGCTGAATTAACTTTTTCGTGTTGTTTGAAAAAAAAAAACTCGCGCTTTGACATGTTCAGGAATGTCAGCCGCGTTAACTGGATGGCTCTGGAAGTTAACTCATTGTATTCTCACTATAGTATGTTTCAGTAGTTGAACAGAAATGTCCGTAAGACCATTGTTGTGGAACATCATTCATCACTTTTGTGTTCAAGTACTGGACTGTAAAGGGGCCAACTCCTCTAAATGGCAAATGAACACCTTATATGCCTACAACCTCCCTGTGCACTGTCACCCCAAAGTGGTTGTGCTAGTCTTGTCTACGTGACATATCAAGATGGTGTGTAGCACCTCTCGGCAAAACACTCACTGTTGTGGACTGGCCATTGCTTTTCTGTATGTCACTTCAAGAATTGTTTTAGCTGGTTATCCTATTTCCATACTAATTAAACCGTGTCCAGTCTTACACGTGTCTCCATATCCTGTGGTATTTCGTGGTTTATTGGGGTAGCAGCTGTCTTTCAGAGATCCTACAAGTGGCACCTTTGCAACTGAGGATTGAACTGGAGTTTTTAGGCACGTTCGTAAAATTTCAAGAAGCGGCTGTTAGTTTCTTCATGTCTGTCCGTCCGTCTGCCCGCATGGAACAACTCGGTTACCACTGTACGGATTTCGATGGAATTTGGTATTTGAGTGTTTTTCGAAAATATATCGATAAAATTCAAATTTGATTAAAATCCAACAAGAATAACGTGTTCTTTAGTTGAAGACCTGCGGCCATTTATGGTATCTTGCTGAATTCTTTTTAGAATGAGAAACGTTTCAGACAAAATATGTAGAGAAAGTGAAAACGCGTTTTTATATTCAGTAACGTTTTTACCGAAAATTGTACCGTTTATGAAATAATGTGGAAACACATGGTACAGCCAGACAGGCCACAGAAGCTGTAATACAACACGTGCACATTGCATGCTGGGTACCTTAGGCTAGAAAAACACAGTCGGATTATGCAATACCTATTGCTTTTCCACTGCACCAGTGGTTGCACGAACGCACCTCAATATTACGTTTATATGTGTACTGCTGTCGTATAGTACTGTGCAAGACCCAGCCCTCAGACACGTACATTAAGAACGGCAGCAGAGTAATCTCAGATATCTTCAACTGCTTTCCCCCTTGTGAACGGATGAATAATAGAACTCGCGCGTCATCATTTGTTTATTCACTGGGAGTTTTTGAATAGCCAATAAATTTGTGTTTCCGTGTAATTAGCCCATGTTGTGGTTATGGTAATATTATTTGGCAGTGCTTTTGGTATATCCGAATATTACGATTTCAGTATTATTCTATGCATGACAGATATTGGTGCTGTCGTCGTTTTAGTATCCTGTTGTGTGGTATATGGCATCATCTTCTGTCTTGACCATTATTCTGTCACCCTTCTTATATACTCATTGCTAGGGCGTGGGCTCCCCAGCAGTTCTGTATCTTCATGCCTGCAGCTTTCTGTTAACGCCAGTTTCTTATTTATTTTTTATATATGGATATTCCGCTGCCTGACAGATTGGGATTGGGCAAGGTCACCAAGCGGTATCCCTTGGGATTAGTGTTTGGGACGTTTGAATGTCGATTGAGGCCCTGGCTGTATCTCTACCAAGGATTTTCGTGATTTGCGTCAGTCCATACAGGAATTACTCTGGGCTAGTACCTTATTCCAGCCTTTGACCACTTCAGTCTACATTATATCCAGCTCATTGTTATTATTATTATTATTATTATTATGCTATTTGATGTTATGTAGTCGGAGGTCCTGATAGCGTCGTGAAATAAACCATATGCAAATAAATAAAACAGGGTGGGGAGGGATGCATTCTCCGACATTTTGGGGTCTGCTGATACAACATTTTGAACAGCTGTTGTCTGTAAAGCTTCAGAAATTGCTTGACCCTGCCGTTGTGTATTCATGTTCGCTAATTTCTTACACTAAGGTCATCCTCGTAGCCTGCAGCTTTAGTTTCCCACACCATAATTACTTTGTGACATGATGATTTATAATAAACAACCAGCAGCCATTAATTAAATATAATTATTTGTTCAGGAGTGTCAGTAGGTTCTTATAATCCTCGTTCATGCATTTTACTTCTTTTGTATGCGGAAGAAAGAAAACAAAGGGCTTAGTTTGTTGATATTAAAACTTTATTTATTGCTAAAGAACAAACGGTATGTAACATTGTTTCATCACACGGTTTACATTTTGATATCCTGTGTTTAATTGTGATGCATGCCTCAGTAACGGTTTACAGAAGATGCAAGATCCATGTAGCTTGAGTTAATATTGATTCTGTGCAGTGTAAGGCCCATGTGTGTGCAGTGAGATATAAGCGATAATTTATAATTATAAAACGCAGTCCATATTGTTTGTGCGGTACTCTCTCTTTTTTGAGAGGGAATAGTTTCCCCACTTGTTATTTAGACAGCGGCTTGCTATTCATTGTCCTAATTTGCCGGCTCCAATAAATTAATCTTCTGCCAGAAACTTTCATTTGGAAAAGTGATTATAAATATTTACAAAATATTGACCAGGAAGGAAAACCAGTCCCGGTCTAGAGATGAAAGTCTGTGGACCAAGTCGTGGAACTCCTGTTTTATTGACCTGAACGTGGGCTGATATGAAGAATTTCATTTGTCTAGTATGGAGTAATGCCAGAAGCACATATCGTTCGTGAAACAGCAATATGTCGTAATTCACTGCACAGAATTGTACAGGATACGGAAAAAATTTGACCGATTCTGAATATACCAACACGAAAGCATGTTTCGTTCTCACGAAAATATGAGGAGAAAACATTTTTTTGGTGGGAGTGACACTTCGACAGTAGCAGGTGTGTTTGTAACGCAACTGTCTGGTAATGGGGGAATCTCAATTTGACGAATTGTGTGGGTTACGACAAATTGTTGTTTCATGAGCGATGTAACCTTTTTTCATTCTATATAGATATATACACACAGTCGCCTCTAAAGGGACATTAAGAACTATTTATTGTTTATTTGGTACCAAGGAAGTATGCATTACGGGTAGATCATAATTGTAACTCAATGTGTGGAATTCGGGTATTTTTCCTTCCTTTCAGAGGAAACTTTTGAGTATATTAATGAGTTGTTTGTGGTGAAATTCTGAATAGAAATATTTTCTTCATTGGAGTAGCCTGAACTTCGTGTAGTTTTGAGGGGGCGGGCGTTCGCAAAATTGCGAAAAGTGAATGTTAACTTTGACGTGTCTGTCTCTCCGAATAAAAAAAAATACCGCCCCACACTGGACGGATTTGATGAAATTTGATATTTCAACATTTTTCGAACACTTGTCGAGAAAATTCAAGTTTCATTAAAATCGGGCAAGAGTAACGGGGCACTTCACATCACGGCCTGTGTACATTTGTGAAAATATCTCGTTCACTTCGTCTTAGAATGAGGAATGTTTCAGACAAAAGTTGTACAGAAAATCACAACACACATTTTGTGTTCAGTAAGTCGTCTCCCCCCCCCGCAAATCTTTGCTTGTATGAGATAATGTGGAAAAATATTGTAGAGCGGGGCGGGCCACATGACAATATGGCGCACGTGCATTGCACGCTGGCTAACTAAGGCTTCACACACACACACACACACACACACTCGTAATATGTAATACTTACTGCTTTTCTATTGTAACAATGGTTGCACGAACGTGTTTTAATGGTACGTTATACGCACATTGCCCGTATTGTTAGAATATACTGTTTGTGTTGTGAACTAAACGTACTAGTGTCAATTATCCGTATGTTCCAGTGTGTGGAGATATCCATGGCCAGTTCTACGACTTGATGAAGTTGTTCGAGGTCGGAGGTCCGCCGGCAACCACAAAATACCTCTTCCTAGGTGACTACGTAGATCGAGGATACTTTAGTATAGAGGTAAGTCGTGACAGATATTTACTTCATGATATCTGATAAAATGGAAGTACTTGTGGTAATTCATTGGTCAGACACACATTAAACGAATTTGAGGCAATTGCTTTGGAGTTAACACGGGACACCAACATGTTTAATGTATCTGTTGTTAGAATATTAGCCATTTAAAAACATTTTACCTGTTTCGAAGCTGAAACTTTCCCGTGGGCTGTGGACTGTTCCAGGAGATAAACGCGTGATAAAACCGCATTGGTTAAGAATGGCAGATTGTTGTTGGTCGAGGGTTGGTTCTTTACTTATTTGTTAAACTGTGTATTTATTTATTTATTTATCACCTGTAAATGTTATTTTATGTCCGATGAGATGAGGGCAGTTGTGTATGATAAACTGAATGAATGAATAAAGAATCATCATCGGCGTCGTGATCCGTTCTCGTTGATGCTGGGTTCAAGGTTTGAAGGCTGTGTCTTAATAATTAGGTTTCTGAATCAACCAGTTCAATATGATGATGAAAGATGATGTCATCTGTAGCAGGTGAAGGTATAGATTTTGGAAGATAGGTCGGAAAACTGAGATCCTGTCGTTATGCAACACATAATACATTAATCAAGGGACGCATTTGAAAGAGTGGTTTACACAGTTGTATCGCATTCAGTGCCATATTCAGATCGTCACCATAAAATGTAATTTGTAAAGAAGTCATTTTGTTATTTTTACAATGACGTATCTGTAAAAATTGAAGGTAAAGATGTAATTTGTAAAGAAATCTCAATGACTTACTTGTATAAAAAAAGGTCAGTGTGTTCACGCCATGAATGCGTCTGGTGGAGTGGAGGTACAGCTCCATTCCCTGTTAAATCTCATCGCGAATGGAGGTAGTTGGTCAACTTCATGTCCAGTCGCTCTTCCTGTGGGGAAAAGGTCGCCTGTATCCATTAAGTAGAAAGATGTGTCAGGCACAGAAACTGTGTACATTAGGTGAAGAAGAGAACGTTCTGTTGTCTCTGTTACGAATGATACCATAATTCAGTATTTGTCCAACGTGTAGCCTGATCACTGTACCAGCTGTGCTACCGTGGTTCGTAGTTGTATAAAGCACACGGAAAAATGGTCACGGGGGACAAAGAAGAACTGTACTTGAAGGCGCACCTTCTTTGCTGGAGGAAGAGGTGTGGTCAATGAACGTTATAATTACGTAACGTTTATGTATACTTTGTACAGATGGCTGGAATGAATGCACTTGAAATATTGAGGTTTTAGTGTTTTGGGACAGTACTTGTAGAAATCGATGGTTGGTTGAAGAAACAGTGTTGTGGCATTATGCTTTTTACGGTAAATTTAGTGTTAATACAGGGTGTATCAAAATGATTGGAGCGGTTTTGAAGTTGATTATATTCACAAGTATGGTGAACAGAATTATAAATACTAGTAGAAATGAAAGAGTAACTCAACAAGTTTATGACAC
>Ga0123355_10018876_pt1 | contig 10965 bp, 8 predicted proteins | sample TergutEmb28metaG_3_FD_89872 | JGI IMG/M metagenome (GOLD analysis project Ga0123355, IMG submission 89872) | Embiratermes neotenicus P1 segment gut microbial communities from Petit-Saut dam, French Guiana - Emb289 P1 | ecosystem: Host-associated > Arthropoda: Insects > Digestive system > Gut ...
CGCACCACTATTTAAAGTAGCTATTGCCACCAGCTTTTTCCCTATAGTAAAATGCTTATTTGGTTTTACCAAAAGAGACACCGCACAGCTTGTTGTAACGGCTATGATTTCCATTATATTCGGTGTGCATTTCGGAGTTATAGCCGGCATAGCTAGCTCATTTATTGTAAACCATAAAAGCATCAAAGACAAAATGACAATCGAGGATGTCGAATTTGAAAAAATTCCTAATATCGAAAATTTCTGCGAACATTTTGAATGCGAAGACGAAAAACCTATTATTAAAGCATTCTCTATAAAAGGTACTGTCTTTTTTGCTAATACTCATAAAATAATAACTAAAATAAAAGATGCTATAGCAGGCGGCGCCGACGAGGTTGTGTTGGATTTTTCGGGCGCAACTGGTATAGATGCAACGGTAGCTGAAAAACTGGCAAAATACAGCAAAGCGCTTGCCAAAAAAGGTAAACGCTTAGCACTGTTTAATACATCTAAAGATATTAAAAGGCAATACGAAAGAGCCTTTAGATATATCGTAATGAGTTGGTAGTTCTATAATATATTTTAGAAGTTTTAATTTTTCGTGATAGGCTTTTTAAATTGGCTAGTTGTACATGCATAACTTGTCGACAATAATAAATAACTTATCTAATTTAATAACCATTTTATTGTAGGGGCGTATTAACCGCTCGATTTTTTTAAAAAATAAATATGCTTTAAGGTTCGGGCGGTTAATACCCCCCCCTAAATTTATCTTTTTTTTAACTTGTGTGCAATTTTATTATGTGCAGGCGACAGAATGTTGCCCCTACAATTAGGCATAAATCAAAGCTTGCTCACTGGATTGCTTCGCTAATTATTTAAAAATACAAATTATCTGTTTAGGTTGAATTTGCCTCTTCTGTAGGGGTGAGCAGTGCGAACCCGCTGTAATAAAAAAACTTAATTTAAAAACAAGTCTAATTAACTTCACTACAATTAAGCAATATATTTACTCATCACCATAATTTAGCACTCCATTTTTTAGTTTTATATTGATACAAAATAAGCATATAAATCTATATCGTTTGTTTCGTTAAAAGCTGCCAAGCTATTGCCGTCTTCATCTGTAAATTGTGTGCCTTGTCCGTTTTCCTCGCTAAACCAACCCATAAATCTATAGCCCACCCTTGCTTGCGGTAATGCAATAGTAAAATTTTGTCCTACAATAAGGTCGTTTGTGCTTGTAATGGTTTCAACAAAACCACCTATAACACTGCTTAAAATTATTAATACTTCTGTTCTTGTTTGGAAAGTACCGTCTCCTCTCCCCAATTCAATACTGTAAGTTGCTCCTGTTTCTGCTAGAAATGAAAACGATGCATTTCTAGGGGCATTTCCACTTCTAAGAGTTGTAATTGCGCCAACCGTTCTTCTAATATTAAATTGATGAAAGTTTAAACTAGAGCCCTGTCTTTTATTTGCAGTTACAGTAACATATTGTTTAGATGAAGACATAAAATGAAATCTTGTAGGTTGTTGATTTCTTCCTGTTATACCAATATCAGATACACTATAAACTGTATTGGGAGTTAATAGCAACGGACGTAAAAAAGTCCAATGAGCATATAATCTTAAACTTTCAGTAACTGGTTGAGTAAAATCAAAAATAGCACTATTTGAACTAGGATTATCAAACCAGCCTACAAATAAATGCCCGCTTCTTGTAGGTATAGGTGGAAATTCTATTCTTTCTACCGCTGTTACTGTTTGATTTGGCGGAGCAGTGCCTTCGCCACCATTAAGATTAAACATTATTGTATGTGTAATGCTTGGGTCTATTGTTCTTGCTACTTGTCTTCTTGCGTTCCATTTTACCGGTCTGTCATTTGGATTCCAATCTACTTGCCAACCGGCAGGACGAAACGGCATTTCTGTAAAAATATAAACATTTTTCGCTCCGTAAAAGACATTGTTTTCTAACCTAGCAATATTTTGCGGCAGAAAAATATTAGCTAGACTTGTACTATTTGCAAATGCTAACTCGCCGATGTGATTTATAGTATTTGGAATATTTATAGTAGCTAAATTAGTATTATTAAAAAATGCTTTATCGGCTATCTCGGTTAAGCCGTTTGGCAAAATAATAGCCGTTAAATTTATTGCACCGTAAAATGCACCTGCTCCGATAGTAGTAACGCTTTGCGGTACAATAAAATTAGTAGCAGGCCTAGCTATCGCATATTGTATAAGCATTGCGCCGTCTGCCGTATATAAATTTTGGTCTATTACTCTAAAATGTGTATTAGCTGCATCTAAAGTAAAAAACGATAAATTTGTTGTTCCGCTAAAAGCAAACTGTTCGATAGCGGTTAAGCTAGCAGGTAAATTTAGATTGATTAGAGAGGTCATTCCATAAAATGCCCAAGCATTGATTGTCGTAATACTGCTAGGAAAAAGCACATCTCTTATTTGACTATAACCCTCAAATGCCCTGTATGCTATTGTTGTAACTGCTCGCCCGTTACGCTCGGCTGGAATTGTTAATGTAGTTTCGGCAAATTCGCCATATAAAAAAACCTCGTATTCTTCGCCAATTCGTCTAAAATTAAGACCTTGTACAAGCTGAAAATCATTATTCCCACCAAATAAATGTATGCCGCCAAAAACAGCAGCGAATACTAGCATGGGAACTAATATAAAAGATAATATAATTGCAAGCTTCTTGTTTTTAATTTTAGTTTTTTTAGATACTAAGGGCGTACTTGTTTCTTGCACGCTTGAAGAAGGTTTTCCGGATATTTTTAGTTCTTTAACTATGTTTCCGTCTTTAACTTGCCGCTTTCCACCGCAATAATTACATTTATATTGCTCATCTTTTATGTGCTCTAAATCAGCACCGCAAGTGTTACAATTTAAGCTTACTATTTCCATTTAATTTTTTCTCCTATTTTTTGACATAAATTCATTGCACAATATAAAAAAGTGCGCCTCAATTTAGAGACGCACTCCCAAAAAAGCTATCTCCAAATTGTTGCGACACAATACCCTAACTAATAGGGGAGAATCACCCAAATGGGTAGACTACGCCTATTAGTTAGAAAAAGGTATGGTGTCGCAGGGTTTAGAGTATCATTTTTATGCTTTTGTGTCAAGTAAAAATTGAAGGAGTGTTAAATTATTGGATATTGATTTTTGTTATATTCTGTATGGAACGATGATAATCGTTCCGAGTGTAATATTATGCGTTTATGAAGTGCTTAGACTGTAGAGGCAACAGAATGTTGCCCCTACAATTAGGCATAAACCAAAGCTTGCTTACTGGATTGCTTTGCTAATTATCTAAAAAATATAAATTATCTATCATACGCTCGCAAAGACGAAAGATTTAACAAAATACAAGGAAATTGCTCCGTCTTTACAAACTATAGCTAAGTTAGATTATTATTGGTTATTGAACGAAATAATCCAAAAGTCAACGAGTTTTATGCTAAAACATAAAGGCGGATATTAACCGCCCAAACCTTAGAAAAAAACGTATTTAATTTTTAGAATGTAAGCTGTTAATAGATGTGTGTCATAACCTTTTCGTTACTAAGCAGGTTCGCAATGCTCACCCCTACAAAGTAATTAAAAGCTAGTCTTTTTAGGATAAAATTACCTCTGTAGGGATGAGCACTGCGAACCCGTTATGCGGAATGTAATAGATTTTAACACAAACCTAATTACCCGCCCATATATGTTGTTTTGGTTTTTTGTTAGTAAGTTTTTTTATTATATGTAGGCGGCAAAGTACTGCCTATACAAGTAAGCAATATATCAAATTTTACTTTTTTATTTACTTAGTATTTACTCATTATTAAATTCGCTTATCCTTTCCCGTGTTGTCATGCTGTACCCTGCTATGATTTTATCGGATATAGTGTATAAATAGCCTTGATTTATTATGGCTCGGTGTATATATTTTGCATGAATAGCCCTTACCGCGTCCCATTGGGTTTGCTCGGGTATATTTATACTTGTATCGAAGTTACTAAATGTGGGTACCAGTAGCGGCACATCTATATTTCTCTGCCAGCATCTTACCGTGCCGCGGGTATCGCCGATAAATTCCATAGTGCCTTGTATCGCATCTACTCTAAATAAGAAAAAGCCTTGACTAAAGGTTACATTATGCCAGCTTGTGCCTACCCTAACTCTGCATCTGCTTTCTGCCGAAAAACCAACGAAACCTTGCTTTGTTATATCGCAAATCATAAATAATAACGCTCTTGGATTTGTTAGCGCTTCGGCAAATGTCCTAGAGCCGTATATTGTGTATTTAGCAAGACTTTCCGGCATTAAACCGCTACTATGCCTCATATCGTATAATTCGATTTTTATGCCTGTTTGTTGCGTACCGCTACCCTGCCTATCCTGCCCGATACCTATTACAAACGGTGTGCCGTGAATAGGACGAAGATAATCGTTTATTCCTTCCGTTTCTAATCTCTCGCTAATAATCGGATTATTAAAATTTGTTAAATCTATAGTGTAAATCTTATTATAAGAAACACCTTGAAACGAAGTAGATATAAAACCCAAATCGCCGCTAAAGGCAGCAGAATCCATTTGCTCTTCTACCGCTATGTTTGTAACGGACGACACTAGCTCTAAATCGCTATTAAATACAAACACCGCCGATGCTGTATCGGGGTTGTTTCTCCAACTCCAATTCCAATCGCCGTAGGTTGTAGCAACTCTAAGATAGCCGTTATGCTCGTCTATAGCGTGTCTACTTGGCGGTCTGCCGTTTACAACAACAGAGCCTGTGTGCGCAAGCGTTTCTAAACAAAACCTGGCAATATAGCTAAGCTGATAAAATGTATTGTTGCCGCTTCTATGGGTTCTACTTATAAACCATCTGGTAGACGAAGTGTATAAATTATTTAGCCCGACCGAAATTATATCGGCGCTTGATAAAAAAGCGTTTACAAGCGGCGGAATATACGGATTACCCAAATCTATCCTGCCCAATATCATAAACGACCCGATCGGATTATTTTTAAAGTAGTACATATTGTCTACGGAAAGCGGAGTAAAATTTGCAGTAGGACCAGTGCGAAAATACGGACGGCGAACTGCCCTTTGATTTGTATCGGGATTAAAGCGATGAGGAAAATAATTAACCACAAAAAATAAAGTTTCGTCCTCCATTCTAACACGGCTTGTATTAAAGTTGCCGTCTATCTCGAAATACTGTTCTAAGATCGGGGTTGTTCTATCAGTAATATCATATACACGGATAATCGTGCTATTATGATATTGTCTTAATGCCCATATATCGTTATTCTGTATTATCCATTGCGGCAGCTCGTTTGTAAATCCGCCGCCTATTACAACTAGGCGGTTATCTCTTACAAACATTTCTATCGGAGTAAAATTTGTATATGAAATAGTAGTTATAGGAGTAATATAACCTCTATCCGCTTGTACAATATTTAAACCAAACGGTGATAAATGATAAATAAATTGTCCGTCGTTGCGTACTATATCACCTTCGTCCATGCCTTCTATTTGAATGTTTACTACGCTAGTTTGCTCACTATTATCATCGGGCGGCGACGCGCCTGGTGCGGCTGATTCACTCCAATTCCCTACCGCCGCACAACCGAATAAAAAACCACAACCTAAAAAGCCTCTGTTACTACTACCGCCAAAAGGCTTACTTATCCAATCGTTAGGAGTATACCTAATAAGTTCTCTAAGCTGAGTATCACTCTCTACTTGAAACATTGTAGTAATATAATCCGGAATATCGGGAAGCGAATTAGAAGCATTGATTATAGGAGCGTTATCTCTGTTAGGTCTACTTAATGAACCGCCTGATAATATTACACCCACAATAGCGGGAAGAGCTATAAAAACAAATAATACCGAAGCTGCTACAAGAGCAACAACAGCCGGTCTACTAAAGCGTTTGCGCTTTAGTTTAGATGTATTAGGTGTGTATTGTCTAGGAGCAATAGGCGGATATTGGTATTGATATTGTGGTGTAAATTGCTTAACTAAAGGAAAATCCTGCTCGACCTTTGCCTGCGACTCTACCGGCAAGCCGTCTTCTTTTAGCCGAGCCATAGTTTTTTCTTTTAGTTCGTCTGAAACCTTTATTTTATTAAAATGTTCGTTAAATTTATTCATGGTTAGTTGTCTTTATTAGATTTTATCCTTATTCTAAAAATTCTTTCATTTCCTCCCTTGCTCTTTTTGCTTTACTTCTTACGCTGCTATCGGGAATACCCAATGTATAAGCAATATCCACAAAACTATAGCCTTCAAAATAATGTAGGTATAATATCGCTCTATCCAGCGGTTCTAACTTTTGCATAGCTGCATCTATATCTAAATCTACCATATTTTCTGTAGCGGCAATATTATCGTGTAGTTCCGCTTTATAGCGATTGTAGGCTGACTTACGAATATTTTTAGATTTATTTATCGCAACCCGAATAAGCCATGCTTTTATATTGAGTTCGGAATTAAAAACTTCTTTGCTTTGCCACAACACAAAAAATACATCGGAAAAAATATCCTCTGCGTCTTGTTTATTTCCTGTTACAGATATCGCTACGCGCAACACCGTATCTCCGTATTTTGTGATTATGTCGTTAAAGAATTTTTCGTTCAAATACCCTCCCTATTAAAAGACAATTTAAAATGTCTTTTCGTTGCAAAAAATAAAATATACACTTTCCGAAACGCCAAAGACGGCTTTTCCATACGGGATTTCTAAAACCGTTTCGTGATTTGTTTTACTTATCGTAGAGGACGCCGTCTTCGGCATCTCGAAATAATCTGAATCCGCATTACAACTCCGCCACTCCCGTTGCTATTTTATCCACAAACACTTTGTCGTGCTCTACAAAAATCATAGTAGGTTTATATGCTGAAATTAACTCTTCTATCTGCATTCTCGACATTATATCTACATAGTTTAGAGGCTCATCCCATATGTACAAATGTGCATGCGTAGCAAGACTCTTTGCTATTAGCACCTTCTTTTTTTGCCCCATGCTAAAATCTTTAATATCTTTATCAAATTGAGTTTTAGAAAAATCCAGTTTATGTAATATCGCTTTGAATAAAGTTTCGTCTATGTTGTTTTCCAAAGCAAAATCAGTTAAATTACGCGTTAAAAATGAGACATCTTGCGGAACATAAGAAATAATAAGTCCGCCCGCCAGTTCCGCTTGTCCGACATATGGAATATCCTGCCCTAATATCAATTTGATAATAGAGCTTTTGCCGCTACCGTTACCGCCAACCAACGCTACTCTATCGCCATGTGATATATCTAAATTAAAATCTTTTAATACCTTATATCCGTCGTACTCTATCGCGATATCCTTTAGCGCAACTAATCTATTAGAATGATGCTTTAGCGGCTGCAATTTTAAACTAAAACTACTTTCTACATTTTTTAATAAGCCTGATTTATTTTCTATATCAGTTTGCAGTCTTTTTTGAATAGCACCAGCTTGCGACATTTTCTTTTTAGATTTAGCCCCTTGGCTTACTCTAAATCCCATTTTATTATCCACTTTAAGCGGATCTATACCTATTTTGCGGTTTTCAGCTTTATTTGCCCAATTAGTAGTTTGTTTAACGGAGTTTTCCAGTCTGTCTATTTGCTTTTCTAGCTTTTGATTTTCCGAAATTTCAAATGCGTCCTGCTTTTGCTTTTGACTATACCATGTACTAAAATTACCGCTAATAACTTCTATATTACTTTTATTTATGCTTAAAATATGATCAATACATATATCTAAAAATGCTCTATCGTGTGATACTAAAATAAATCCTTTTTTGCTGTTTAAATATTTAGCTACTATTTCTCTGCTGCCGCTGTCTAAATGATTGGTAGGCTCGTCTATAAGTAAAAATTTGTTATCGTTTAAAAATAAACCCGCTAAAAACACTTTTGTTTGCTCGCCGTTACTTAATGTATTAAAAGAACGATATAGCACACCTTCGTTAAGATTAAGAAAGGCAAATTCTTTTTTAATTTGCCAAGCTAAAGCATTAGGTGCGATTTTCTCTAAAATTTCCTGCGCATTATTATCTGAATTATCTATCTTTGGCGGAAAAAAGTCAAACTGTACATTGGCATTTATTGTACCGGAATACTCGTATTCTCTCATTAATAGTTTTAAAAATGTGGTCTTGCCCCGCCCGTTGCGGCCGCAAAACCCCAGTTTCCAATCCGTATCTAAAACTACAGACACATTTGTAAATATATCATCGTAGCTGTTATCGTAGCTAAACGATAAGTTTGTAATAGTAATTGCGGACATTTTTTCTGCAATGCACAATGCTCAATTCACAGTGCACAATTAATGATTTTTATTTAAACAAATCCGGTCGTCTTTCTTTTGTTATCTCTTTTGCCTTTTCCTCCCGCCACTTAGCAATCTCGCTGTGATTACCGCTAAGCAATATATCAGGCACTTTTAATCTCATAAATTCTTGAGGACGAGTGTAATGAGGATACTCTAATAAACCGCTACTAAAACTTTCTTCTCCTAAGGACATCTCGCTGCCCAAAACACCCGGAATAAATCTGCTAACGGCGTCTATAATAACCATACTTGCCAGCTCGCCGCCTGTCAGCACAAAATCGCCGATAGAAATCTCCTCGTCTATACATAAATCAATTACCCGCTGGTCTACACCCTCGTATCTGCCGCAAAGCAACATTATATTTTTAGGCAGTTCCGCTAACTCCTTTGCTTTTGCCGCATTAAATACACCGCCTTTAGGCGATAGATAAATTCTATGATATTCTCTTTTAGAGTCTAAACTCTCTATAGCATTATAAATAGGCGGAGCCGTCATAACCATGCCTGCCCCGCCGCCAAACGGGGTATCATCGCAAGTAAAGTGTTTAGTATCGTGGCTATACGGTCTAATATCCTCTGCTTGTATGCTAATATGTCCATTTTTTATAGCCCTTGCTAAAATACTGTTATCAAGGCAAGAAACTATATCCGGAAAAAGCGATAACACTATAAATTTTTTAGGCTGCTTAATCAAATACTACTACCTTTTGCCATTTATTTTTGTATACTACAAATTTTTTATTTTCTACATCTACTTCTTTAACAATATCGTCTAAAAATACAAAACGAAATGTTTGATGTTTACCGCTCTCTAATTTCTCTCCACTACATTCTATAATGTCGCCGGCTCCGTAGTTATCTATACTAACAATAATCCCTAGCTTTTCGCCTGTTTCGCTCTCAACTGTTGCGCCGATTAAATCTATTACAAAGTAACCGTCTTGGGGTTCGTCTAATTCATCTCTAGGCAAGCACATAAATTTCCCTCTTAGTTTTTCCGCTTCTTCAACACTGCCCACTTCGTCCAAAAACAAAAATGTATTAGTCCCGACGCATGAACACTTGTTTATTTTAACTTGTCTTTCGTCGATAAAAACCTTTTTTACATTAAAAAAGCGAGTAGGTTCGCCGTTTAACGCTTTAACCTTAACCTCGCCTTTTAAGCCCCTAGGCTTTAGTATTTCGCCGATAGGGATTAATTGATTTTCCATTTTGTTAGTCATATCGCAATACTATAGGGGCAGACACCCTCGGCCGGCCCGCATAACTAAAAATATTTTTTCTAAGGCTCGGGCGGCCGAGGGCGTCCGCCCCTACAATTTAATAATTGCAAATAAACTTTACTAAAAATTTCTATTCCTCACCGCTTTCTTCGCTACCGTTAAAATTCTTACTTCCGCCTTTATACGAGCTAAGTCCGCCGTTTTTTTCCAGCTCTGCTCTTTCCTCTTGGTTAAGAATATCAATAGTATACCTGACACCACCGCTGGGAAGTATTCCTCTTGCGATAGTACGGATAGCCTTTGCCACTCTGCCGTTTCTACCGATAACGCTTCCCATATCTTCTTTAGCAACAGTTATAAGGATTAGATTTTCATTAACTTCTACGCTTGCATTCTCTTTATCTTTAACAAGCGCATTTACTAAGTATTTTACGATTTCTATCATTTCGTACTCCTACTCTTTAGATTTTAATCTTCAGATTTTTCTTTTTTAACCGCACCGGTTTTAGCAGGCGGTCTTTGTTTTTGCTCTAAAACTCCTGCTTTTACTAAAATGCTTTTAGCAGTATCCGTAGGCTGAGCGCCTTTAGCTATCCAATCTTTAGCTTTTTCCGCATCAATTTTAATTTCAGGCGGATTAATAAGCGGGTTATACGTACCCAAAACATCAATTGCTTTACCGTCTCTTGTGGTACGGGCATCCGCTACAATCACTCTATAAAACGGTGATTTTTTATCGCCTAGTCTTGTAAGTCTTATCTTGACCATAGTTTGTTTTTATTTGGCTTAACTCTTAATCTTAAGCCTAAATCTCCTAGTTGTGTTGGTTGAACTACAATATATTAGCACATTGAAATATATAAATCAAGCAAATATTAAAACTTAATTTTTCTTCCGCCAATCTTTAATCCGCCTTTTTTCATGGACTTTAGCATTATTTTGGTTTGGTCATATTGCTTTAGAAGTTGATTTATATCTTGTATGCTGGTACCGCTACCAGATGCTATGCGCTTACGACGGGAGGCCTTTATAATATCGGGGTTTTCCCGTTCGTACATTGTCATACTGCGGATTATCGCCTTATAACGTTCTATACGGCTTTCGTCTAAATTTGCATTTTTAATATTAGCGCCGCCAAGCCCCGGTATCATACCCATAACCTGTGATATATCACCCATTTTAGAAAGCTGGTCGAATTGAATAAGAAAATCGTCTAACGTAAACTTTGCCTCTCGCAGTCGTTTTTCCATTTTTTCCATCTCGGCTTCGCTAACTCCGGCTTGCGCTTTTTCGATAAGAGTCAGTACATCACCCATGCCTAAAATACGGCTTGCCATACGGTCGGGATGAAACTGCTCTATATCGCCAACCTTTTCGCCCGTTCC
>Ga0123355_10018877_pt1 | contig 10965 bp, 8 predicted proteins | sample TergutEmb28metaG_3_FD_89872 | JGI IMG/M metagenome (GOLD analysis project Ga0123355, IMG submission 89872) | Embiratermes neotenicus P1 segment gut microbial communities from Petit-Saut dam, French Guiana - Emb289 P1 | ecosystem: Host-associated > Arthropoda: Insects > Digestive system > Gut ...
CGGGCAGGGCCAGTTCATAGTGGAATTGTTTGCAAACACATCAGATGACACATTTACAATAGCAGATCCTGAATTATTATTAGCACATGGTTGTGATGTTGCGTTGCCAAACACAGTCGTACTACAGTTATTAGCATTACGATTGCCCATGTGGTAGTTACCAGCACTAGCTGCTAATCCTGAATTTGATTGGCTACTGTTTTCTACATCGACGGCCGTCACTGGCAGTACCTGACTGGGTATCGCACTATCAGTTAACTGTCTAGCAGCTAGCTGTTCCCGCAAGTATGTAATTTTTGTGTTTACCTTCTGAACACTGTTCTGCGCCGCTGCCTGAACCTCAGTAACCCTACCTTCAACTAATCTGACACTGTCTTTCACCTTGTCCATTTCTCCCCCAGCCTTATTCTGCCAAGTTGCATGCTCCGACCTCATTTGTTCTCTGAACTGACTGTAGTCTTGCCTGAATTCCTTCAAACTATTTTCTGCCTCTGTCCTATACTCCTTAATATCATCAACTAGGTGTCCCGCTCTAACCTTCGTTTCTTGGGATATCCTGTCTGTCATTTTTCTAGTAGCTACCACATGTGCGTCAATCCTTTCATTCAAAGAATCACTTACACCTCCTATAGTAGTAGTGACTTCTTGAGACTTATATTCATTGTCATTTCGCAAAGTACAAATATCACTAGACAATTTCTTAACTTCATTGTGTAAATTTTGTGTCGGTTTTTCAAAAAGTTTTTCATTCTCCTGTTGTATCTTAGCAATTATATTATCTGTTACTGCCTGCAATTTGGAATTGAATTGTTCAGTAAAAGTTAAAAAATCTGATCTTAAATTCGAACACTCAGTTTGGAATTTTGAAAAAGCATTAGTCAGTAGGTCTTGCAGCTGCCTAGCTGACATACTGACACCTACTTCAGTTGTGACTATACTGTCAGGATTATTACCTTCACACTCTAACATAACAGTTCCTTCTGTTTCTGCCCACTGATTGACTGCAGTATTGTAAAGACTACTAATTTCATCGACCACATAGCTGTCCCTACGACCAATACTGTTCTCTACAAATGCAATGCTTCGGTTACGGAGGTGTCTACCTGCCATTTCCTTTCCACTAGTAACCTCACATACACACGCAAGCTCCACGATTCACGTCTCACTTACTTGGGGTGCACAGTTGTGAGGACTAAAGGTGGCAACTGTGGTCGTCGTAGGCGAATGTCTTCTTGTAGTAGGCGGCGAAGGTACGGCGCATGAAGGTCTGTTTAGCAGCGAAAGACGTCCTCTGCCTACGGCTCGCTCCTTCAGTTCGGCTGTGGGATTGAAGGCAGTGTGAAGTCGTCGCTCCAAGTCGGAAGACGATACAGTTGGTTGTTGTTCCTGTTTGCACCTGGCTCATGTAGTCAATTTCCTTCTTCGACGTTTCGATGGTTTCGAAGTTTCGAGCCTATCGTGCCCCACAGTTGGATGCCAAATTTGCTATAACCGGCCAAATCTCAAAGTCGGGAACATGAACTCCACTCAGGGAATATAATGCGTGGTGGTCACAGGAAACGTTAAGTATCTACCGACTAGATGACAAGAAGGACATTTGTGGTTAGGCCTCTTTAGTTTTATTTTCACAATCACTTCAGTTTTTATTCTTTAATATTCACAATCAAATTATTTGTGTCCGGCACTGTTAGAAACTGTATCAACAAATACACCTCTTTATTACCGTCACGCTTCCCCTTCAACCTGTTCACACCAGTGTCCGCTAAGAAGTCCTAACCCAGCCTGTGCTAGCTTCACAGCCTCTACTCTCCTCAAGCTCACAGCTGTATGCTGATGCATGCCGAAAGGGCATAGAATGTACTGTTCCCAGTAATGCGGCAGTATCGTTGTAACCCGAGCTAAAAGCAAGCCGCCTCCCTTCGCGCGATACACACAGTCATGAAATTAATACCAGTAACCTTAAAGTTCACACGCTCACAATGTACCAGTGTACAGTACACAAGCGAAATTCTTTCTCACGTGTCTATGCATGTCTCTCCGCCAAGCATAGTTTTTAATCTGGCTTCGAACCAGGATCAACGGTAACAGTTGTGAGAATGTTACATATTTTTGGGAGGCAAGTAACCAGGTACAAGTTTTTTGGGTCTTTTTGTCTTTGCCTTTTGAAAATAAGAAGCTAATTCCAGATGTTAATCATGTAGGGTTGTTTTTTGGGTCTTTATGGTGTAATTGATAGTTGTAGTTAGATTGTGCATGACGGAGATCCATTTAATCCAGAAATTTTGTAATTTGTCAAACCCAGGCTATTTCCAATTGTGTCTGTGTAGTGACTTTAATTATATTATGGACCATTAAGTGTGTCCATCAGTCAGGTGTTACGTGTTCATGATCATTCTTCTGTTTGATCCGAGTTGCTTTATCATTGTGACTGCAACGTCATTTATTCTATAACAAAAATTTTCTATTTGTTGCTTTGTATGTGGTTCTTGAACATCATGTTTCAGGTTATTTATCTGATGATAACATCCCTTGCCATCTTCATTGAAGAGCTTATTTTGCTAGTAGTGATTACTTGTTTTTTGATATCTTCTTAATCATTGGGTTTTGGCTTGGAGTTTCATTTTCATGTTTTGTTCCAGTTCTTCGACGTTCTCATTCACTTTATACTTCTTTAATATGTTTTTGGCCTTCAGGCACACCTGGCCTGTGGGGACTCCTTTCTTGAGTTCATTTAAGATGGCTAACTCTTTCCTGTAACATTTTATGATCTTATGTATCCCCTTCTTTCACACTGATTCACTTTTAGCATTCTTCAGGGTTGTTTTCTCTTTCACTTCACCTGCTATAACAGCAGCAGTTGCATACCTAAGTTCATTCAGTTCACTTAAGTTCAAATAATTTTCTCACATCATCTCTTTGATGAAATATTTGCTACTGCAGTTTCATGTTGTATAGATTGGTAAGATGGACTTTATTGAGCCTTTTATACTTACCCATACCATGGGTTCTTCAAGCAATTTCAATTTGATCTTATTTTCCATTTCTTCTTCTTCTCTAGTATTGTGTCTGTTATTGTTGGATGTTCTTGTGCAGTTGTTTCAGAAGCTGGTTGTTGATGGTCATCAATTTGTTGGAAAGGCTTAAGGTTTTGCTCGTATGGAGCTATGGTTATTTGGATCATCTGCCTGACTCAGCTCGAGTTCAGTCCCAGAAAGTTTTTCCTCTTTGGCTATAAATTGCCTTTGATTAACAAGAGTATTCAAATTCATATGGGGGAATATATCTGGTTGCTTTTCCTCAACACCTTGAATGTGCGTTTTGTTACACCACCATCGATCTGCTTGGCTACTGTGTAAAAGTAACATCACCTCCTTTTCTACTATGTTATCCAATTTTGTCTTGTAGTCCTTTGATGGTTCGCTCGTGGACTAAAGCCACGGAGTTTAGTTTAGTTTAGTCCTTTGTGTTGATATAGACGACGACGATTTCTTTCCTTGTAGGCCAGATTGAGATTAGTTTGGGTTTAGGTACAATGTGGTTTTTTGCGCGCGCTTCTTAGGGGATAAAACCATCCTATCAAATTTCATAGTGCACATTCACTTCTACCAGGATCAGTTTCACCAGTGCATAAGTTGTCATCATTGTGCTGATATCCTGCATCAGGTACAGCCCTATTCCCTGAGGTATCTGAGGCTTTACTGTTGCTGTGTCTCGATAGTTATATATGGGTTTGTATTTTCAGGCTACTGCCAGCCTACAGGGTCAAATACATTCAACTTCAACAGATCCTTTTTCAACCAAAGTTGGGGTCTTTGGCTTTAGAGGCTAGAGGATTTTTACTCTCAGTGTTGCCCTATCCTCTTATGGAGAGCAAAGGTCCATGGTATTGCTACTCACCAAGATGCATGTGGCATATCCCTTAGGGTTTATTATTATTAAAATGTTTGACACAAAGTTGAATGTAGTCTTTAGTTATTTAGGACAAGTACAGCATGTATTGAATTTATATAGGGTATAAAAACACCCTTTTGAGTTGCTGTTGTCAGTGAGATGGATTTAATTTTCTGGCCAAAACTTCCTAATCAATAAATTTTTGTGATCACTGTTTATATTATGAATGCCACTGTGACAGAGGCTCTTTGTGTTGAATACAGATTATGCATGTTGCAAAGAGTTCAGAGACCCCCATCATCTCTGTTACACCCATATGTGATTAATGTGGAATGCTCTTGTACAATGTACAAAATAATAGTGACATCAGTTTAGTCATTGATTTAGTATTTTCCAGTACGTTCTGATTTTAACGTAACAAAAGTTTTTGTGTGTGGTTACTGATGTACAAAACTACGTGGCTTGCAAACATCTGAGCTTTAGAATGTTTCTGAACCTTGTTCAAAACAAAACTTCAGGATAAAGGACAGCACTTGAGCAAGTAGTAGCTGAGGAGACTGCAATGGAAGTTGTATATATTTTGTGTGTACCTCAACATAGGCTTCATTCCAGATCATGTGGATAAACTTGTAATGGTATACAACTTCTGTTGCTGTGTCATTACCATTAAGTAACTGATATATGTAACGACCCATTCTTTTGCGTCTGATTTGAGACTGAAATATAGTACTGTCTTTGGTTTGTCCCTATGAATTTTCTGTATACAAATCGTGTTGCAAAATAAAGAAAAGTGTTACTTGTTGCATTGTGATTGACAAATATCAGAGCAAGGGTTCCTTTTAATCTGCCGATAAATGTACATAATTGTCAGGGGAACAGGTTTGTGTTTTCTTTTAAAGTGGAATGCACAGAGTGTTGTTGAAGTCTTCATGTTTAGGAGTGAATGTTTAAAGTGATTTGAAAGTTACAGTAACGGTGTTAAATTTTCCTTTCCACCTTTTAATGTAGGTTTGTGGTTTAGGGTTGGTGGCATAATTAGTGTATTATGATGGCCAGTACAAGATACGTTATATTTAGTTTTCCACTAGAGTGGTATAAATGAATAGAACAACACAAAATAGTCACATGATTGTTTGAATTTTAAGGAATTTGATTTTCCTGAAATGATTTCCCTGCCATTGAATGGAGGTGGAAATTTAAGGTGTCAAGATATTGAGGTTCATTTTTTATCAGATTGTTTTCTGTGGTGGACTACATGAAAGATTTTATATATATATATATAAATATGTTTTTAATTTCGTGGAAGAAGAGACTTAACTTATGGCATGCATGAGTGGAGAGTTGTGTTGTGAATGTGCATATTTGCGTACTTGTGGATGAGATTTTGTGTTGTGTGCATGTAGCTTCTTCGCCCCTTCTTGGATTGCTGTAACTTGTATCTAATTTTCCCAGTGAACCCAGATACATTATCAGAGAATAGAATAACCCATTGCTTATTTCGTACTGGTTCAAGAAGACAGTGTTTTGTTTTACATATTTCAGTATGTAAACCTGATTTGTTTTCACTCCTAATGACCTTGGCATTATGTTGTGTGTATCTGAGGATAATCTGTTGGGTAGAGTTTAAAGTAAATTATTTTTAACAGCAGATTTATCAGGGGCATGTAATTTTATGAATATAAAATTTTGAATTTGTGGTCATGTAACAGATCACACTACACAAGTATAAACTGAAAACTTGCTTGAAATAAGTTCGTGGTTTTTCTATCCTTAAACTTGTTTTTGTTGAAAGCCCTTCTATAAGTATTGGGTATACACATTATTATTATTATTATTATTATTATTATTATATAAACATTGTACAAAAGTATAAGTGATGACACATGTATATAGCAAGTGGACTTGTTTTTAGGTAAATATGTAATTAGCTATCAGCTTTGCATGGTTGATTTAATTTTGAGTTAATTGAATCTACTCCATTATATATATATATATATACACACACACACACATATATATATATACATACAATACAGGGGAAACATGAAAGTGTGTGCAGTTACTGAGATAATGTTAAATAATTTGTAACTGATGTGAGTTTCGAGGAGAAATGTGTGTCCTGTCTTCTTTAAAACTTTCAAAGGTTGGAAAAATATTCCTCCCAGTCTCGAGTTGTGATCAGTTTCTTGCATTAGATTATCACCACCACTATCTTCATCATCATCATCATCAGTGTATATGTGTATGGGTAAGAGTATGAATGGTTAATGTACACTCATTGAGAAATAGTAAAGTAAAACCACAACCATATGTTCATATATATATATATATTATATAAAGTGAGTTTTTTCTTCATTCAAGTGGCATTGTGGGAAATTGGTGCATTTTTAATTTTAATTAATCCTTTGCCAAATGTCAGAAGTCGGGGCTATGGATGCATGAGCGTTTTCACCAGATTTTTTTTTAAGATACTATTATTATATTGTCACAGTTCTATTGATTGATTGATTATATTATAAATATATATATATATAATAATGTAAGTCTTGTGAAATAATTTGTAAATAATGTTGTACATAATTTCATTGAGAACTAGTTTCTAAACAAAACAAAATGTATATTGTACAGAAATTCCCAGCTATTATAGGCTTCTTTGTATTTTAGTACATACAATGGAAACAAAACATTGTCATTATTACTATTGTAGCTTTGGAGTCAAATGAAGTCATTGAAAGAAAATGTGGAATCAGTTATTGTACCTCACTTGTAGCTGTAGTGATCTGTTAATAGAAAAAAGAACAATTATTGTGTTACTCTTAATAGATGTTACGTTATTACTCTTTTACTGTTCCAAGTTAGTTCTTCCCCAGTATCAGTTCTCAAGAAAGAAGAGAATCACAAATGACGCACTTCTGACAATGTTGCATTTGCACATACACTTGACCAGAATCGTATCAAACCATACCATACCTCTTCCTGAAATTGCTCAACTGAGATGTAATATGCCTTGATTGGTCTCATATTGAAGTAGTGTAGTGTGTCTCAGCAAGTGACTAGCATAACACCTTAGTTATTGCAGGTATGGCCATCAAATTTATAGACTGATACCCCATGCTATAGATGTGTGTTTTCCCCACTTAGACTTTTTTTTTAAGGTATCACATATTTGAAGTTCAAAAAGTGACCCTGCTTAGAGTGAGTGGCCTTCTGTGGCTTTTGATGACCAAAGTACCAGTTTCTTGGAAAAAGAAGGTGATTTCAAATGCTGTGTGTTTAAACAGCAAAAAATCAAGAAGTGTATAGTACTACTTCAAACACACCTTCAAGTCATGTTTGTGAGCTACATTTCTCTCTTTTTTTAACTTTCCATGCAATTCTGTGTCATGTGACACTTTCAGCAAATTGTGTGACTGATTTTTATACCCTTCCACCCTCTTGAGGAAATTATGAAATCTGTGAACTTCCATTTGCCTCAGCAGTGCATAATTCCTGATGTACTGCATTGAGAAGCATTTCATGACCACCATATTTATGTAAGAGATGAAATAGTTAAGGTATGTTGGGTAAGAATGAAGAGGGTCACTGGAATAATTTGGAATAGTGGTAGCTCAGTGAACGTAAAGAGTTTCTGGTATGAAATTGGAGAATCATTTGGTAATGAAGAGATTTCTAGGGTAAGATAGATTTAGTAATCCTTAAGTGGGGTGCTGGGGTAAAATGGAAGAATGTCTAGCAGCACAGAGGGTCAGTAGAGGAAAAGGATAAGTGGCCTGAATATGAATGTAGTGGGGAGGTAACAGTGAAAAATATATCTGGTAATGTATCATTCAGAGACCAAGAAGCAAAACAGTTGGATTCAACAGGAGTGTGTGTGTTAGTGAAGGTTTTCAAGTTCAGAGTTTAATATATCTGCTACTACTGCTGATAGTCAAAACTCCATATTTTGCCCACGCAGTGTATTGGTGTGTTTTGTATGATTCTCAAGCTGATTATTTCTGTTATTGGATTAACCACTTGGTCTTTATAATGGAGACTGTGTTTACTGTGAGATACTATAAACACACAAGAACAAGTCAATACTAGAATCAGTTTCTGTGGACATGTTATTGCTGAGTTGATTCAACACAATTCGGTTTCACCAGTCAACAGTCCGTGAAGAGATAGGTCAACATGGTTCATCTTATGTTTGATCTGGTGAACCTTGTCTTGAAGATGTACTTTAAAACCCTGTAATTGAGTGGATTCACAGCTGTTTCAGGTGCCAATCTATGTTATGTTTAACCTTGTTATCCTTTTCATGCTCGCCCTCTTCATTTACTGTGCTGCAGTGAAGGTGGGAGACAACCGAGATCATATGTTTTGCCACCTGAGGTAAATGCAATTATGTATGGTCTCTCCATAGCTTTGAACCTGAAGACCTAAATGATCTTGATCATTAGTTGATGACCAGAGAAAGGTTTCAAATTAGCATACATTTTGAGAACCCCCACATTTATGTCATTGGCTTTTAAGAAAATTAAACCTGGAGTGCTTGAAAGCAACAAAGCTGTGATCAGCTGTAAGTTTCTTATTTTGGGCATTTTTTATGTTCTCACAAATACCAAAGTTATCTGCCAAGTGTTACTTGTTCTGTCACATGTCATAAGGAAAAGATGTGGCAAATACAGTCTTTTTTCATCCCCTTTTTTGAACTTTAAAATGTGTGTTTTTGCCTTATGGTACAAAGTGTTATATCCAACAGTTTGTAGCTGTGGTAGTTCAAATGTTGTGCACAAGTTTGTTGTTTTTAGACATTATATAGACTACAGTGAAAAACTAGATGGCTTTAATGTGTGGTACCAACATATTTTTCACTGTGAAAATGAAGCACATGGATAAAATTAAGATATCTTCTACACTTCACCAAAGAAACGTTTTTGTATTTGTGTTTGTTTGAAATCGTGGCATGAAATGAAAGTATTGTCAATTCTAGTGTTACAAAATTTCTTTTGAGCATCAGCCTAGGTTCCCTAACAGGAAGTGTAATTCATGCAAATGTGTTGTTGAATGATTAAGTAGTAAGCTCCAACACAGTGGCAATGATATATTATTGGCAGGTGATCAGATAGGTTCTTAAAGAAAGATTAACACTACCAAACAACACATAGAATTGTTTCTGGTCTGAGTTGCAGTGTCTTGCCGGAAAAGGTATACGGTCTCTTACGATCAGTTACTCATACAGACTGACCCACTGATCCTTTCTGCACTCATGCCACACCATACACCAAATATAACATGTAATGGCCTTCATGAAATGTATAGGATTTTCTGCAGACCATTGTTATTCTGAGATTCTGTGTATCCATTACTAAACAGAAAAAGTGCAATGTCTGTTTCTCCATTGTACACAATGAAGTACTAGCACAAACGTTCAGTCTTGCTTCATGATTTGTACTGTAGAGTTTGTGAAACACAGCCACCATATATAGATGACTACACTTTGTGAAGGAAGTGAGCAGACACTAAGTAGCTGACAATACTTCAGATAAAGTAAGGACCCTGTATTATATAATTTGTGTATCATCCATGGACTGTCTAGAGCAGTGTTACCCAGCTATGGTTCTGCAGAATACTGCCTGGTGTCATGCAAGAAAATGTGGCCAGGAATCCCAAAAAGAAACAAGCCCAATTGTCACATGGAAAGTAATCCTTATATTGATTGTGGATGTGAACTTCATTATAGTTCCATATGAACGAAAAAATCAGCTAATACGAAAAACAAGAAAAATGCTTTGTGTGTGTTTGTCCCCTCTGACCAACTCTTTTCTGGAGTTTAAAAATACTGTTAAGGGTGGGGGGTATTCCACCAGTCAATATAGCTACAGCTATTGAAAATGCTGGTAAATAAAAATAAATTCCAACCAGAACTCATAAAACTTACTTCCCTGTTGCATAATTGTTTAGTCCTATCTATATATTTTTATTATTATTTTATTGCATTTTGGTGAGGAAGTTCCTTAACATCACATTCTGAATATGTTACATCACAGTGTTTGAAATTTTTGGCTTATAGCAATATTTTATACATAGTGCAAAATTGTGTTCATAATCTGTCCACGTGCCAAATTTCAAATAGCTAGCTCCAATGGTCCATTAGTTACTGACATCAAATCTAAAGCTAAGAGAGCATTTTCACTTTGCTAGAGTGTTGTTTTATATTCTGCAAAAATATTTCTCCAATAAACCTTGCATTAGATGCGGTATTTTTGGTGTGCTGTTTGAATCAAGTACAGGGCAGTGACATGATAATAATGTACTTTTATTATAGATATGAGTGTTAGTGAGTTTTAAATGATGTGGTCACACATGTTGGTGGGGTTATAGGGGTGTTGGGGTCAGTGTGTTTCATCACGCACAAAAGAGCCTGCTTGTATGTGAAAAAAATATAAGTTGGTGGAAGGTTGCCTGATGTCAGTGGACACTGCAGAAGTGACTCAAATAAATGCCATTTTTGTGGCTTCCATTATCATTTTAAACATTTTATTCCCTCAGAACACTAATCATTTTCTTGAGATTTAAACAAGTAGTAGTCCCAAAAAACCACATCAAAGCTCAGTAAAATGGGTTGCTGGCTTTGTGAAAAATCACTCTGGCATAGCAGTTTGAACACTCCATAATTTCTGTATGGTTAAGTCATGCAGGAGAATTGATCCTGCCAACTTCTCTCATTATTGCTGCTAGTGTTGTCACACTAGGGCAGAACAGAATTAATTGGTGACTGGAATCCGTGTGGTAGCAACACATCCTTGCAGCCTCTGGACATGGTTGCTGTAATCTGTCAGAAAATTCCTGGACTCAAAATGCACATAATGTTGGGGATCAATTATGAATCCACACAACAGTCAATTTTGTATCTAGATGCCAGTGCCAAAACCATGTTTATAATAATAATAATATTTATTAACTGCAATTGGGTTGTCACCCGGTGGCAGTAGTTATTTTACATGTAAACCAAACATGAAATTGGTTACTACTAAATTTAAGTCAGGAGGGCTACATGAGAAGCATGTAGTGGCAACTTGGAATGTTGGGAAC
>Ga0123355_10018878_pt1 | contig 10964 bp, 6 predicted proteins | sample TergutEmb28metaG_3_FD_89872 | JGI IMG/M metagenome (GOLD analysis project Ga0123355, IMG submission 89872) | Embiratermes neotenicus P1 segment gut microbial communities from Petit-Saut dam, French Guiana - Emb289 P1 | ecosystem: Host-associated > Arthropoda: Insects > Digestive system > Gut ...
AAACAGTTTGGAACGAACTCGATTATCATGTTGATGTTTGTCGAATCACAAAGGGTGCACATATAGAGCATCTGTAAGGTATGTAACAAAAACTTGGAATGTTGTTCTATTAAATAAAAAAAAATACATATACTGCCATCTCAAGTGTATTGTGTATGACAAGTTGTTAAGACCCCGACAATCATTTCGAATAACCCTGTATTTACATAACGAAATGTAAGAGGTTATAATCAAAGCACCAATATTATTTCCCAGTTGGCTTCGGCCCCCACTTCGTTCCATCTTTCGAGGAAATCAAAGGCTTCCGTGCCGCGATATCAATATGTTACCAGCTGAACGCATTTTCCTCCTCGCTCCATTCTCTGAATCTGTGGGGGAAATCTGTTTTGGAAACAAAAAACTGTCGCCTGGTTCTTCCAACTAAAATAACCTGGGTAACTCGAAACACGTACAAGGATGTGTAAAATTTCCGAACGCTCAACGCGCGAGGCTAGACCCACACTCAGACACCTACTTCAACCATTTACATTCAAGTGCCGATTCAACGCCACACAGAATGTCACGCAGCAAACCACCATACTACACATAATTTGCCAACCACTAATAAATAACGCTCATTAAACATAATGTAATTTCACAACTTATGTCATGCTGTAGTCTTTTACAAAGATTACGTGCATGAAAAACGTTGTTCCATTTATCAGAGCAGACTGACGAACCACAGTGATTTGCAGCTTCCTTTGCTCAGTGTACACTTATGAAAAACAGGAGTTCTGTGAAGGAGATATGCACATAGCAAAAGGAGTTTGACACCTACGACTTCCCCACATTTTTCCATTAACTGCGGGCGTGATCCTTACTGTCTTTCTCTTGAACCCTGACATTTCCATTTTTCATTTAACACTTTATAAGAACACTCTGAAGAATTTCAATGTACCTGACATTTCATTCTGTATAAAACCTGCTACAGGAGTGACACGGACATGGCCAGCAGTGTAAATGCAGGCCATAACCGAATCTACGGAATGAAAGCTAGAGCAAAGACGATAATACTACGGCACATGAAACCTCAATTGAAATAAAACAAAACAGATCTGAAGATCAAAGACAATAATATCCATATAGTCAGAGAACATGCCGAAACTTCGCCCTGTCAGTAACAAAGTCAGCCAAATCACCAACAACAATTATGGGCCACCTAATGACGTCCTTCCTTCCCATTAACAATTTTCTTTGCCGATTTATCTTCTCGCTGACTTTAGTAAACTCCCCTTCTGGGTTTTAATTTAAAATTCTCTTTGGGGCTCGACTTTCCTACATATTCACATCGTTTATTTCTGCCTCCATTCTACAATATTCAAAACACACAATTCTTCATCCTGTCTGTGATTATGCGGCGGAGACTGTTGAATACGCGCACATACATATGCTCACCCTGAAATCCTTAGTTTCATGGAGAGAAATGGAGGATCGATTGCGCATAGAAAGAGTACGTATCCTGTTGCAATTTAATGGAAGGACAAGTTTCTTTTGGGAATTCGGAAATTAAGGGCATATGAGGACGGCAGGGGAAAGGGAAATATGTCTCCTTTGCAGGGCGGAGGAGAATGACTTGCGTATAATTTTTACTATGCGGAAAAGCAAAGAAGATGAGACAAACTGAGGAATAGCTAACGGTTAAATATAAAGGAGGAAATAGCGTATAATAAATCCGTACCAAGATCAAAGAAGTGAAGGGTTTATGATAAATTTTAAATAAGATAACATGTAAATGGAGAAAATAAACCAAGAAACCAGTACAAAGGGTCGATGATGAGGACGTACAATAACTTTCAATGCGGACGGGACATAATATTTTAGGTCACAGGCATAAAACATGCAGATACAGATTTTAAAGATTAGTTAGAGCATATGTACCACCAAAAAAAAATGGTGTTAGCAGTCATGACCCTCACAAATACTTGTATGTACTTGAGACTCTACTACTACTAATAATAATAATAATAATAAAATTATTGTTGTTGTTTATGTTTTGTGTGTCCATAAACTTTGATATTTTGTCATTTAAACCGCCTGTGATTGTTCAGTTGGCACGTACACACGCAGAGGTGTAACGTAATAGTATAATGAAAGGAATAATATTAGGCTGTTGAGACAGCGCTTGATTCATTTCTTATTGCTGTTATTTGTGTTGTTTCGTTATGGTCATTTTTATGTATTTGTGCTGGCTTTGTAAATGGCATGCATGCTGCTGAGTCAGCACGTTAATAAACAGATAATGAACTGAATTTTACCAACTTGCCATGTTCCTCAATAATAAATGGACAGACCTAAAACCCTGAATTTGTAGGAGCAAACGCCCAAGGCACTCCCAACTATTTTCAAGTCAACGTGAATAACGTGTAACTCCCTCTAATTCTCAGGAAATGGCAATATGAGTGAATGTATGTACGTGTACACACACACACACACATATATATATATATATATATATATATATATATGTGTGTGTGCGTGAGTAGATCATTCACAGTTCAGGTGCAAGTGAATAATGTAGAGTTCTTTCTTATTCTCAGAATATGAAAATATAAGTGGGAGCATGGGTGGGTGAGGTGAGTTGGGTGTGCGTGGAGCTTTGTCCTGAGGCTCAGGAACGACAGAAATTGTCTGAGCAGACCTCACAAATACCTATATATTCTAAATGAAAAGTCGTTTTGAAGTCAATAAGTGCGCAAATGGCGACAATGCGAAACTATGGGGTTAGATGTGAAAAATTTATGGCATACTTAATCCGTATTTAAGTACTAAGTTTGCACAAAATTAAAGTAAAATAACAAAATAAGAGATATTTATGACTATAAATATATACAATAAGGAAGTCGAGTCAGTACGGCCGAAATTTAAGGTTTTTCATCACACTCAAAATACCTCATTAGACAACATTTAAAGAAAACTGCCTGCGTCAGATCTTAAGATCTCAGTGTGGTACAATACAAGTCCATATTAATGACTTCCTGACCTGTGATACACAACGAGGGCCCTGGTAGTTTAATAGCAATGCACCTTGAATAATTCAAATTTCACTTTGTATCATTATTTCAAATCGCAAGTGACATAAAACGTGTCAAACTGGACATGCCTCAAACATCTGAACGAATTTATGAGGCGAAACGATGTGAGGACCGCTTCGACCATCAAATGAGAGCCGGACATCTGTTAGCGCTGTGATATCGTTTACTTCCTTCAGAGATTGCGGCCTGAACTCTGATTTTATTCGTAAATATTCCGCTACTGGACATACGCGTATACAGTAACCTACAAATACACGACCCATTACGCGTCACATTTCGAATTTGTTCTCCTTGACAGCATTGGTTCGTACTGCTACCGACTATGCAGTGTCAGAAAATTCAGAAGTAAATGTACTTAAAAAACAGCAATCCTAGCTCGTTGGCTCCACACATGAATCAGCCCATAAACCGTAAAAGTGACGAAAAAATGTGTAATGAGCATAAAATGTGTCTCTTTTTTGTCTGCAGTTTTTGTTTGAAACATTTCTTGCTCCCATAACTAATAAGCCAATTACTCGCCTGTCAGATTTTATAAGCACACAGAAAGGCATGTATGTCTTCACGTGAGTGTCCAATGTTGTCCGGTTTCAACCAAACTTGGTACGAGGTTTCAGCAAAAGTCCCCAACACATAATTTCGCGAAAATCTGTTCCGCGGTTTTAGAGTTGTTACATGCAGTCAGAGGGAGACCGCGGTGGCACAGCGGTTAAGGTGCTGTGCCACAAATCGGAAGGTCGCTGGTTCGATCCCAGATTGTGTCACTGGAATTTTTCATTGGCATAAAATCCTTCCGATTGCACTACGGCCCTGGGGTCAACTTAGCCTCTAACAGAAATGAGTACCAGAAGCATTTTCTGGGGGTAAAGGCGGCCGGTGCTTAAGGCTGACAACCTTACCACCATCCTGTGCCGTTGTCATGAAATCTGGAAACCTTAACTTCCTGGAACCCTCTGGGCCCCGCCGGGCCTGTAACGGGACTGTTTTACCTTTACATGCAGAAGTATAGATGTGACGAAAGCAGCAGGGACTTTTTTTTTAACTGTTCGTTGAGAGCTCTCCAACAAGAAATGTCATCACCAGAAATAAAGGGAGGCGTGAGATCGAGTGTAAAGTTACAGAAAATGTTCTAACAGAGATCCTGTGCAACAGCCTGCGAGCTGCAGTGCGGGTAATTCATCCTACCTACCCTCCCACAAGTTCGAAAACCAAAAGTCGAAATGAACCTAAAAGACTTTACAAGTTGTTTCCAGTAGTCGCTTAGACTGCTGGGCACAAAGTTTAAACTTTACATTCCCATACCTCACTTTGTTAAGCAAGAAAAGGAGCCCACCTAAAAACATAGGTAGATCGAAATCGAAGGAACTTCATGCGGAAAAATAAAACTTTGCTCTCAGACTTACGAATAAAAATTCTCGACTTCCGTCGCTACTTTCAGAAGGATCTGATTTAGACAACTCCTGTTGAACACAATCAATGTAAAAGCAGTGATATGTGTTGCTTCAGCGTGTGAGGGATTTCAACAAGAGCAGTAAATTACAATCAGTTTTAACTGCAACTTTCGTTGTCATAAAGTCCATATCCATAAACAATTAACTATTAAGGCTAGTGGTGAAAATATGTGCCAATTGCAGTCACATTATGCAAATCTCAATTTCGCCAGGCACTGTATTTTGCGTTCCGTGTGACTGTTATGCCAAACAAGACCTATTTCTCTAAGTCGCATTAACTGTGTTGACTAAGGACATTGAGTCTTTCCTCTACGAGGTTAAAACTGAACGTAGATGAATTAATAAAATTACGCATTGAGCAAAAATACAGTGAACAAAGAGAATACGCCTTTATACTCTAGCAGATAGTCCAGGAGTATAATAACTTCTTAAATGTTAAAAACACATATAAACCCGAACACCGTGTCGCATAGCAGGTACTTCTGTACAGAATTCAACAGCTTCTTACGACAGTATATTCAAAATGGCCTTGTTCGTATTTTTAGGCTTCCATCAGCAGAAACATATTAGCAAGCGGCACGTATCTGCCCGTCCACCTGATCGCCTAGTGGTCCACTGTGGCATATTTAGACAACAATATTGGACAGTGTTTGCCCACAAGCACAGACCAACTGGAGGATAAGCTATATCGGTGTGTTGTAAAACCCTGTCACCAACAACACAAGTATGCCCTTCTTGGAAAATTCTATGGTTGGAGCAACTGTAGCACCAAGCATATATGTTTTGTTAACTTCTGAGGTGGGAAAACCCCTCTTTCCTGCATTCGGATGTCATGAAAATGTTAACTCCATTGTCGTGTACAGAAAACACGAAGTATAATAGTTACTGCAACTATTAGCATGAATGAAGCCATACATGTACACGAGAAGAAGCAATTCTTAATCTTCCCGTACCTTAGGAAGGGGGTGGGGTACGTCAAAACACAACTGTCTTGTATCCTATTTATTATGCTGACGACATGTTTCGGCCACTGTGGGACAACTTCAGGTCACAAAAATGTATATAGAAGGAAAGTATACAGAGTCTATATACATTTTAGGGTATAATTTGTTTACATGCCAACCGTATAAGCAGTCCTGTAGGTGGAAGAGTATGCTCCGTACGTCTATACAAATTGTACCATACCTGAACGTACAACCGTCTTCCTGAAGATGAACCCTCGGGTTCGAAACATGTAGAAGACATCGTAAAAGTTAAAATATTAGTTTAACAAAGGAGCATTTTGTTGGTTTATACTATACGAATACGAGCAAAACTACGTTACTCTCGCATGCAGAATGCTTGTAGTGTCTGTTAAGGTAACCGCATTAAGTACGCATCAGGGATCATAAAAAACACATCAAAATATGTGGACCACTCATCCTGCAACTGCGAGCGTAATTACTAAGCAAGCAATTATTGATAACACACACAAAAAATGCGGCATTACACACTGTGAATCTGAATCCCTAAGAAACATTAACTTCACTTCAAATTGTTTTACTTTCTGTCCCGTTATAATCACGTGCGTAAAGTGGAACAGCCAGGATATGTGCTACAGACAGCAGTATATTGAGCTGGTATGAAAATCTTCCAGTAACATCACCATCACCCTCGGCACATTTCAGTGACCTGCTCCGCTCTTTCCTCGGGCTGCCCAAACTTCCTGTCCTATAAAGCTCCTTGCTTAGGACAGGCTTAATTCTGTTCACAGTACGTCCTATGGTGGGTGGGCGTTGAATCCCCAACATGAAGAGGGTGTTTGTTGTTTCTCAACCTAACGAAGGCAAATAAATTAAAAGGAAAATGCGACGTTGGGACCTTCAGCACACTGCACCATAATCTCACCTAGGAGTGGGAATATGGAATATCAGTTGTCCGAAATACAGTTTGCATACCATGAAAGGTATAAAATGTTGCGTATAGTTTAAAACACTTTGTTATCCAACAGATGCACAAATGTATAATTCGTAGATACAATCTGAATTATTACAAAATATTTTAAAATATTTAAAATTGCTCCAACATATTTCGGATCACAAGCGATCCATAATCAGGGAGCTCTATACAGTGCTTGGCTAAAATTACAGTAATGGTTCTATCGTGACCGTTGACATGGACGTAGTCGGTGTTATGGCAGCATATTTGCCTGTGGTGCGTGTGTGTACTGCACAGTCTAGACAGGCACTGCCTTCAAATTAGCTCAAAACTGCACGTGTTGAGCTAATTTGTAGATTAATAAATTGTCATTGTTGCATCTAGTTGGTCATCTACTTTATTTATGTCCATACGCTGTATATATATATTTATATATATATATGTGTGTGTGTGTGTGTGTGTAATAGAAATGACACACGACTATTTTGGACGTTTCATCGTCTCAGGCTAAAACCCCACACCGTTTCAGAGACAGGATGTCTCCATCTTGAGGCAGAAGGGGAAGAAGGAGAACCTACTCTGTTGGGCCTTTCAGAAAGAGCTAGTTTCTAACATAGCATGTCTAGTGATGTAGAGACAGAAACTCGCTCTTTCTAAAGCGCCCAACAGAAGAGGTTTCCCCTCTCGATCTTACACCTGAAGACGGAGAGAGAGAGTCTTTCTCCGAAAAGTTGTCTTTTATAGCCTCACACAATGGGCAATGCGCGAAATAACAGCCACGTCTATTGCAACAGACCATCTTCAGAATCCTTTATATTTATGTGCCCCATATGATTCTCACAATAAACAGTGATGACTAGTATTTTCCTATACAGCATTTACTGACTGGTATTTGTAGTGAATGCCGAGTGTTGTGTTCTTTGTGAGGTAGATATTGAAGTTTCACATATAATTTAAGCGTCAGAATTTGTAGACCTAAGTGACATCGAAGTTGCTGATTATATCGACATAACAATACATGCAAACATGCGCGCGTGCGCGCGCGCACACACACAAACACACACACAGTGCTCGAACATTCATCCCTCCCCCCAGACCATATTTTCCTGACTGGGATATTTGATGTAAAGAATAGCACCTGCCGATCCCGGTGGTCGCGCGGTGTAAGGTTTGTCTACGGCCGCTCGCTTTCTGGGATCGCAGGATCGAATCACGTTCGTGGGTGTTTGTCCCTTGTGAATGTTGTGTCGTGTCCGTAGCAGCCTCTGCGACGGACCGATCAATCGTCCAGGGAGTGTGCCGAGTGTGTGTGTGTGTGTGTGTTTGTGTGTGTGTGCGTGTGTGTGTGCTGTGGGTGTGTGTCACTGTGTGATCAAATGCAACAATAATCCTCTACACCTACAATAGATAGGTAGGAGAGGTACTAATAATTGTATCGGAGGCAAGTCAGAATTAAATGCCAACTGAGGATGGTTATAGACGTTAAATGAGGGAGCTGTACTGACCTCTTTCAATGTTTTATCCTAGTATTCTCCCAGAGGGACCATAGAAATCAATGAATCATACTAGGTATGATAGCTGCTGGCACTGTCAAAATTTGCATACTTCACGGACATAAATTGAAGGCCCTACCCCATGGTAAATATCTCTGTACACCCCTTCATCGGTAGACACCATTCGTTTGCAGTCCAAGTAAAGATGGACAGTGGTTTGTTGTGAAAGATTTTAACGAGATTGTGGTTTATGGGCGATTTTCTAAGCCTTCGACTGAGTAGTCCACATTGGTTTCCCGTGTCATTGATGTGTAAGTCCGGATACCCCGATCAATGAATGACTGGGTTGGACGACCGGGACTGCCTTCTTAACAGGGATGTAACTCTTCGCCACCACCTGTGGAGCCTACGCAGTCTGATGTCCAATAGGTGTTGGAGACTTTTCCTGGATAAAGCACCTGGAGCGTGAAGCTGACCACACACCTTCGTCCGATGCCAAGGCTAAAAGGGCGTGAAACTGTAGAATTCTTCCTCGCTTATGAACGCATTACGCTTTTAGCCAGTGCAGAATAGACGCAACTACTACACTCACGAATCTTCGTTTCGACACACGATGTTGAACCGGTATGCAAGAATGGAATATCGCAATTTATGTTGATCCGGGCAGCCTGTAATGGTCTACGTAGCCTAGCACTTTGAAACTACAATAAATGGCCCAACACTTCCGTAATGATATTATCAGACAACAAAATTCAAAACTTCCTCAAGGACTGTAAGTTTAACAAACATACCCTACCATCTGTACGAATACCAGTAAGTACATGCGGAATTGTATTAAAAGCAGTGCAGGTCCAACATGTAAGACTGCTAAATGTGTATTGTTATCGGTCATGACTGAACGGTTTAAAGAACTACAGAATGCAATGCAGGCATATTAGGGTCATTAAACAGACGCCAGATTAATACACACATGAGAAAACCCACATCAGCACAAGTCCCAAAATACGACTAACATGTCGGGAAATTCGCTAATGTAGCATACAATAAACACATTATTAATTTGTTCTTGCAAAATTTGAGGTTTACACGGCGTCGTAGTAATGTCAGCCGTGTGAATCAGTCCAAGAAGATATGTTGTTCTTGGATCCGTCGTCAATAACCCACCAAAAATAACCAGCAGGTGCGTCTCCTTGTGTGCTTGTATCGTCATTTTTATATCGATAGTTCTTCGGGGCAGTGAACAGCGCAAACTACCGTGAAATGAAATACTCTTATAGCATAATCCATACAATGGTTACCTCAGGTAGCCAACTTTAATGCCAAAGTCACCCGATAAGGTCGTAAAAAGCGTCTGCATGGAAGGAAATTTTATGTTTCCCGCAACGAACAGCCGCTGCAACAGTTATTAAAAGCCATACAACTTCATGGCAGTTTCCTGCATTTACAAACGGAAATGAGACCGTAAACTTTACATGCACTCGAACAAAACTGTGCGACGTATGATACCTATTTGTTTTCTATAAACAGCATTCGATTCATTTTAGTATTCATTTATCCTTGCTGGGCCGTGCCATGGCTCAGGCTGTTAGTTGCCGGCCTCTCACCGTGGAGGTCTGAGTTTAATCCCAGGCCAGATCAGCTGGGATTTGTGGTGGACAAAATGGCACTGGGACAGGTTCTTCTCTGATTACTTCGGTTTACCCTTGTCAACATCATTCCACAAACGCTCTATGTTCGTTCATTCATTCACTTATCCATTCATCCACTCACCTCCCAGCGACGGCTATACAAAAGCAACATAACAACGTCTTTAGATAACAAAAAATTATATCCTATTACTGACTGCAGACTGCCATTCGTACGAACTCAGGTCTTCCAGGATATGACATCATGCAGACTGGTAAATAGCCGAGACTTGAATGAGCCTGTTCGTTACATAACAGTGTGCTCGTCGTGGTCTACTCTCTTGCAGATCACAACTACTGCTTTCTCACACGCGCTGCATGATTTAAACCAGCAATGTGACAGTGCGGAGAAGCATAATCACAAAATCCATTACTTATTCATTCAGCCCAAATCAAATGTCACGTTTCTCAAATATGGACATGCGTACATTAAGCCTCTATGTCACTAACGTCTGAAAGTGTTTCAGACTTCTTACATGTTTAGAGACCAAGTACTAGCAGGTTCCGAAGCATACAGGCAATATACGTGGGTGAGTCAGAAGGTCCCGAGAATGTGCCATTGAAATAATGCAATATTATTTCAGTATGTACAAAAACACCATTTTGCACAACATCAACCTTATTTTCAACGCACTTAGTCCACAGGGCCACAAGTATCAGATGCACAATGACCAGCACAGTCAACACAACAATTTAAAACAAAAAAAAAAAACCTTCCGGATACTGACTCACATATGTATATAGCCCAGATTATTATTCTGTTAGAGTGGTTACTGTATTTAACATGACAGATATTACACGGCACATTAACTACATGCAAAAAAAAAAACTCTACTTAAAAGACAGCCATTAGCTCAGCTGATCAAGGAACTTTTTAAAACAACATGATTAGACGCTTCCAAAAAATATTATAATTTTTATTTCACTACAAACAAAGCCTCTGGTTACTGACATATTGCGTCTGTCCACACGTTCATGTAGTTTAATAGTCACCTTTACTATTCCTTTCACAGCAAAACAAAAACAAAACAGAGCACAAAAACAAAAATAAACAAAAGCAAAAAAGACAGAAGAACAAAACGAAAAATAAACTAAACAAAATAATTATACAGCATGACATAAAATGGTGAAGCCATTGTTCGAACTTACAAAAAATAATATTCGGCGTTACTTCTCGGCTACCTAACGTCTCCGTAAAATAGTGCAATAGGCACTGTACACGGGGGGGGGGGGGGGGGTTTTTTTATTGGGGTTTTTTTTTTCTTTGGGGGGCCTCGCGGGGTTTTTTATCTTGGGGGTTTTTTTCTGCGGGGGGGGTCCGGCGCCCGTGGGCCCCTTTTTTTCTTGCCC
>Ga0123355_10018879_pt1 | contig 10964 bp, 8 predicted proteins | sample TergutEmb28metaG_3_FD_89872 | JGI IMG/M metagenome (GOLD analysis project Ga0123355, IMG submission 89872) | Embiratermes neotenicus P1 segment gut microbial communities from Petit-Saut dam, French Guiana - Emb289 P1 | ecosystem: Host-associated > Arthropoda: Insects > Digestive system > Gut ...
CGCCGGAAGAGATACTTGAGTTATTTGGATAAGTCAAAGGAGAAGGTATGAAAAAGTTTGCTATGGATTTTAAGGAATTTGCGCTAAAGGGCAATATCATGGCCTTAGCCGTTGGCGTTATCATAGGCATGGCGTTCCAAGGGCTCGTCGGCTCATTTACGGATAATATCCTATCGCCGATCTTAGGTTTTTTCGTATATGAAAACCTAGATTACCTAACCGTAACCTTTGGCAATATCACAATCGGATACGGAGCGTTTATCACGGCTGTTATCAACTTTATTATGATGACGCTAGTGGTTTTTATGCTTGTGCGGATGCTTGCAAGATTTGCGGAATCCAGCAAACAAAAACCACAGGGCGAACCGGCACCGACGCCGCGGCTTTGTTCATTCTGCTACGGTGAAGTCCACGGTGATGCAACACGTTGCCGACATTGCACAAGTACTTTGGAGGGATGATGATTAAATATTTTGAGGTAAACGCATTCACAACAGGCGATCCATTCTCCGGCAACCCGGCGGGTGTGTGCCTATTGGACGAATGGCTTAATGATACCGCGCTTCAAAACATCGCCGCGCAAAATAACCTATCCGAAACGGCGTATGTCATACCCGGAGCTTTACCGGTGGAGTTCGCTCTACGCTGGTTCACGCCGATGACGGAGGTTGACCTTTGCGGCCACGCGACGCTTGCTGCGGCACACGTTGTTATGAGCTTGGAAGGCGATTTGCGGCAAGTAACTTTTAATACATGCAGCGGCCAATTAAATGTTAGCAAACAAGATAACCTCTATACCCTTGATTTCCCATCGCGCAAGCCGGTATCTATAGCGGTTTTGCCGTCGTACGAAAATGCCGTCGGTGCAAAAGTCACCGCGGCGTACGCGTCACGAGATTTAATACTCATGCTTGAGTCTGAGGATGCAGTACGCAGCTTAAAGCCGGATATGGAACTTCTATCCAAAATACCGGACTTTTTAGGCGTTTGCGTTACAGCGAAAAGTAACGAAGACGATTTTGTATCACGCTTCTTTGCTCCTTTAGAAGGCATACCGGAAGATCCGGTTACTGGTTCGGCGCATTGCAACCTTACGCCGTTATGGGATGAAATTTTATGCAAAAACGGCGGAAAGATGATCGCGCGCCAACTTTCAAGGCGCGGCGGCAAGTTGCTTGTAACCAACAACGGCGAACGCGTTGGCCTTACGGGTGCTGCGGAACTTTATCTAACCGGGCAAATTAATATTATTGGCGAGGAAAGTAAATATGGGTACTAAGGACACGGCCCAATGGAATGTATATGAAATGGAGTATGCTGGCGGCGCAGTCATGTCAAGCATAGCATTTGTCCCATTCTCCATCAACCATTACGACAAATACATAGCACTTATGAACGAATGCTTTTACGAAATGCGAAAGGCACTAAACGTTCAGCCGTACGCAGAGCAGCACCGAGGCTTAGACTCACCGCATGTTTTGGCCCAAAACACGTATCTATATCTCGACGATAATGAAATTGTATGCGCCGTGACGATCGATGGAAATGTAATAAAAAGCCTGGCCGTTAACCAAAAATACCAACGGCAAGGATACGCCCGTAAAGCTATGCTTTTCGCAATGCACAGATTACAATCACATAATATCTCCCCATTGAAACTCACTGTAACAAAATGGAACGAACGCGCGCTGGCATTACATAAATCACTTGGATTCTTGCTTACGAGGGAATACGTCGTAAAAGGCTATAATACGCAAAACGCGGACGGCAGTTACAGCTTTGTTTTTGAGGAAACGACGGATTTGGAGATCCGGTAAGCAACCGCGCCCAAAACCGCTATGAACGCAACCGACGCCCCAAACGCGATAAGCGAACGGAATGCAACGGATAATACTGAATGCGGTGGTGGTAATACGGCGTCGTAAAAATAGCCTACAGGGGTATCCCCACCCCAATTGATAAATAAAGGATACGACAAATATGTTATACCGGCGGCGATGGAAGCGTGCAGAACCTTACCGCCCAAGTACGCGCCGCTGCCGATGTCGGTTTTGCTTAAATACCCAATACTTTGCCCATGTATGCACAACCCACCCCACGATATTATACCCGCGGCGGTGGCAAGGCCTATGCGGCTGGCTTCCGACACAGCGTTTACGCCCGCGGTTATCTCAATTATACCCATAAACCAACCTTCGCCTGCCAACACGGGTAAAACCGCCCCTATCACGCCGATTATTACATTAAATAAGATGATAAAACCACCGACGAGGAGCATCGTTTCCATACCGGAAACGATGGACTGTCCAAGCGTTGCGCCGAAATTATGCGTTTGGATATTAGTGTCAGCGGGTCTTTGCGCCATGGTGTCGCCCCCCGCAATTGGACGGCCAAACCACCGCACTATTAACCCAACACATAAAGCAGCGGCTATATGTACGATAAAGAGAAAATATCCGGCACGCGCGTTTTGGAAAACGCCTACGCCGACCACTGATATTACAAACAGCGGCCCAGCACAATTAGAAAAAGCGGATAAGCGGCGTGCTTCCTCTTTTGTCAGCAATCCTTCGCTCCGCAAGTCCGCCGTAACCTTTGCGCCAAGCGGCTGCCCACTTACCATACCGGACAACAGCGCAAACCCTCCCACACCAGGAACGCGGAACAAAGGCCGCATCACCGGCCCAAGCATTTTACCCAAATACCGCGTAAACCCAACCTTGGTTAAGATATTTATACCGACAGCAAACGGGAGAAGCGCAGGCAAAACATTATTAAACCACAGCCCCAGCCCATGCCGCGCCCATTCCAGCGAAACCGACGGAAAGACCACCAAAGATACATTCAGGAACACAACAACAGCGACAATAAACACATTCTACCTCTCTCCTAAGTTTCCAACTCCCTAATCTCTGCACTATATTTATATTGAAAAATCGGACAGGATATGTTATACTTTAACCATGCCTAAGAAAAATATAGAAATCAAACAATACAAAGAAGCGGCCGATACGCCGAAAAACATCACCTCGGTGCTGGAAGAGAATTTCATGCCATACGCCATGAGCGTGATTGTTTCCCGCGCCCTACCGGAAATAGACGGCTTTAAGCCCTCCCACCGCAAACTGCTTTACATGATGTATAAAATGGGTTTACTTACCGGCGCACGCCGCAAATCCGCCGACGTCGTCGGCCAGACTATGCAGCTTAACCCACACGGCGAAGGGGCGATTTATGAAACCCTTGTACGCCTTACAAAAGCCAACGACGCAATGCTGCACCCATTTGTGGATAGTAAGGGCAGCTTTGGCAAGCATTACAGCCGCGACATGGCTTACGCCGCCTCGCGCTACACCGAAGTTAAGCTTGCCGATATCTGCACCGAACTTTTTAGGGATATCGACAAAAACGCCGTAAACTTCATACCAAACTACAACGGCCTGATGAAAGAACCGACCCTTCTGCCCATAACCTACCCCAACATCCTAGTGTCGGCCAATTTGGGCATTGCTGTTGGTATGGCGTCATTTATATGCGGATTTAACCTTATTGAAGTCTGCGAAGCGGCCATTCTATTAATTAAAAATGAGAATGCTGATTTAATGCAAACATTAAAAGCACCGGATTTTCCGTCCGGAGGCGAACTTTTGTACAACGAGGATGAGATACGCAAGATTTACGAAACCGGCACGGGTAGCTTTAAGCTACGCGCAAAGTATACCTACGACAAAAAGAACTCCTGCATTGATATTTATGAAATCCCCTACAACACGACTCTTGAGGCGATTATAGACAAATTAGCCGCCCTCGCTAAAGCCGGTAAACTAAAAGACATCACCGACGTGCGGGACGAGACGGATCTTAAGGGGCTCAAAATCACGGTAGACATACGGCGCGCGGCCGACCCGGAAGCGGTTATGAACCGACTATTCGCCCAAACACCGCTTCTTAACGCGTTTAACTGCAATTTCAATGTGCTGATAAAAGGCAGGCCGCAGACCCTTGGCGTGCGCGACATTCTCCTCCACTGGCTGGATTTCCGTACCGAATGCGTCCGCAACCGCCTTACTTACGACCTAAGCAACCATACCGGCAAGCTCCATCTCTTGCTTGGCATGGAAAAAGTGTTATTGGATATCGATAAAGCCATAAAAATTATCCGCCTTACGGAAGCGGAAAACCTGGTTATACCTAACTTATGCAAAGCATTTGACATAACAATAGATCAGGCTGAGTTTATCGCTGAGATACGTCTGCGTTACCTAAACCGCGAATATTTAATGAAGAGAATAGGCGAGCGAGCCGCGCTTGAAAAAGAGATTGAGTGGTTAAAGCAAGTACTTGCCGATGACAAAAAAGTTAAAAACCTAATATCACAGGAACTAAGGGATGTAATTAAAAAACACGGCAAACCGCGCCGCACAGATATCGTGTTTGACACGGTTATGCCGCTTGTTGAAGACGATTTAGTAGATGATTACGCCGCCAAATTCTTCCTTACGAAGGAAAGCTATATAAAGAAAATACCAATTTCATCCATACGCCCCGGCGTGGAGCAGTTCGTTAAAGAAGGCGACGAAATTATCCTTGAATTCGATATTCAAAATAAGGATGAACTTCTGCTCTTTACGGATAAGCAGAATGTCTATAAAATCCGCGCGCACGAAATACCCACGGGTAAACCAAGCGTTATCGGCCAATTTTCCGTCAATCTGCTGGAATCGGGTGAAGACGAGCGTGTTATTTACGCGGCTTCGGCCGCCGGATATAAGGGATTTATGCTTTTCGCCTTTTCAAACGGCAAAATGGCCAAAGTATCTATGGATGCTTACGCCACCAAGTTAAACCGTAAGAAACTTATAAACGCCTATAGCGACAAAGCCCCGCTTGTGTACTGCACTTATATAAATAGTGATGCAGACTTCCTCGTTAAACGCGGCAATGACAAGGCCATGCTCTTTAACACCGCTCTTATCGCCCCCGTCTCCACCAAAAGCTCCGGCGGCGTGCAGGTCTATACGTTAAAGAAAAACTCAGAAGTTACGGCTGTTTTACCTAAAACCGCGGCGGACGAACTTCTCCAAAACACCGAATACTACCGTGCCGCAACCATCCCGTCCACCGGGCATTTTTTGCAAGCGGCTGATAAGGTATAGCAGAATTTTATTATAGGAGTTGCCAACATGAAAATATATAAGCTAATGTATGACCACCCCGCACCCAACCGTGGCCGCGAATCCAACGACCACAAAGCCAAAGACCCGGATTGGGAAAACTGGTCCTTGCCATTGGCAGGCGGTTATTTTGGCATAAATATTTTTGGCCGCACAGATACGGAACGCATACAAGTCACGGAAGCCAGCCTAGCAAACCCTTACCCTAACGGGGTCAATAATTTCGCAGAAATCTACCTAGATATCAACCACCCGGAAAATGATATCACTTGCTATTCGCGGGACCTGATACTTAACGACGCTACCGCCCATGTACGCTATACCTACAAAGGCGTCGTTTATGAACGCGAATATTTTACATCCTACCCCGACGCTGTCATGGCTGTTAAGCTGTCGGCCTCGGCACCAGGAAATATCTCTTTCGCTCTACGGGCTGAAACGCCATACCTCAAGCCATTTGGTGAAGCTGAAAATATGGGCAAGTCTGGGCAAGTCACGGCCAAAGGGAATAAAATTACCCTCACAGGCGAAATGGAGCATTACTGCATCCAATATGAGGGGCAGATACAAATCATTACCCAAGGCGGAACCGTAACGGCTCAAGGCAACGCATTATATGTGGCTGGCGCCGATACCGCCGTTATCCTCATGGCCGTCGGCACCAACTATGCTATCCGCGAAGAAACGTGGGATATAGAGCCGCGAACAGATAAATTGGCCGCTAACCCACACCCGCATGTAAGGATATCTCAAACCCTAAGGAATGCCGCCTCTATACCCTATGACCAGTTACGCCAAAGGCATGTAGCTGACTACACGCACTTCTTTAACCGAGTAAACTTAGATATTGGCGGACAACCCGGCCTTCCTACCGACCAATTATTGGATGCCTACAAAAAAGGACGGCATGATCCTTATCTAGAGGAGCTGTACTTCCAATTCGGAAGGTATTTACTTATCTCGACCTCCCGTAAGGGAGCATTGCCTGGTAATTTGCAAGGCTTGTGGAACCAATATGATAGCGCGCCATGGAGCGCGGGCTATTGGCACAATATAAACATCCAGATGAATTATTGGCCCACCTTCACCACTAACCTAGCCGAAATGTTTGAATCTTACGCCGACATGAATAAGGCCTTCCGAAAGCAAACGCTTGGCAATGCAGATTATTATCTAGACAAGATGCGAATATATGACCCAAATGCCGAATACGTAATACCCATGGCTCCTGCAGGAACAGGTCAGAACGGATGGGCTGTGGGCACAGGCGGTTGGCCGTATTGGATATGCTGGCCAGGCCCAGGTAGCCACTCGGGTCCAGGCACGGGCGGCCTCACCGCAAAGTTATTTTGGGACTATTATGACTATACCCGTGACGAAAATGCGTTACGGGAGACGGTTTATCCCGCACTATTAGGCATGGCCAATTTCCTAAGTAAAACCGTGGTTAAGAAGGGTGATTTGTTTCTCGTTCATCCGTCTTCGTCACCTGAGCAACGCCAAGACCCTGCAGTTAAAAAGCATTACCAAACCACAGGCTGCGCTTTCGACCAACAGATGGTATACGAAACCCATAAAGACCTTATTGCGGCTGCGGAAGCGTTGGGTATAGAGGACGAGGTCGTTACCATCGCAAGAGAGCAGGTCAACTACCTTGACCCAGTCATCATAGGTGGTAGCGGGCAAATTAAGGAGTACCGCGAAGAAAACTTATACGGGGAAATAGGTGACCCCAAACACCGCCATATCTCCCAACTAATGGCTCTTTCGCCGGGGCAAACTATAAACAGCTCCACCCCAGAGTGGATAGAGGCTGCAAAGGTCACACTCAATAAACGCGGCGACCAATCTACCGGTTGGGCTATAGCGCATCGCTTTATCTGCTGGGCGCGTGTGCAAGACGGCGCAAGAGCTTATCTGCTGTACCAAACCCTGCTTAAAACGGGTACGCTCAATAATCTGTGGGACACACACCCTCCCTTCCAAATAGACGGCAACTTCGGCGGCACAGCAGGTGTAGCTGAAATGCTATTGCAAAGTAACGGCAATATCATAGAACCGTTAGCCGCTTTGCCACCCGCGTGGGCCAACGGCAGTTTTAACGGATTGGTAGCACGTGGCAACTTTGTCATCAGCTGCGAATGGGCTCATTCACGACTTACAACAATGACTGTCACCGCACGTGTAGGTGGTGTATGCCAAATACGCTATCCCGGCATTATAAACGCAGACGTTACTGATGAAAACGACGAAAAGTTGGCAACCTATTCTATTGGCAACGATTTGGCCATACAAACCACAGCGGGCAGGCTATATCTGTTTGATACTACTAATACGAACACTAACCAGTAGATGAGACGTATTAATTACTAAAAAGCTATACCCGTAAGTTCTTCAATATTTCATAAACTCAAAGTTACGTACTGATATTTATAGCTGTAAAATAGTTTTCGGAACATAATGATTAACTCTTCCGTCTATACTATCATAAACGCCAAAACAAATCCAAAGGAGAGTTACAAAATGAAGAAACTGATTGCATCCTTACTCGCAGCCATTTTATTTATGGCCGCTGTATCATCCGTTACCACCCACGCCGCCGCACTTGGCAGCACAGATTACCCCGCATTCTCGTCATTCAGCGGCACCGTAGAGGCCGTACAGGCTATTTCACGTACGCCGGCCGGCCATGCCGTTACCCCTGGCACATTAAGAATTACAATAATTAATGAGAACGGCGGCAGAGCCATCTTTATCACCACCCCCGATGCGTTCCTGGCCGATGGCGTTAACCTGACCGTCGGCGCAAGCCTTACAGGCTGGTTCGACACGAACGCGCCCACAAACAGGGCTTACCCACCCACATATGACGCAATCGCCTTCACCCTTTACGCAGAAGGTCCCCCATTCGTGAAGTTCGACAGGTTTGATGAAAATCTATTAAGTTTTGACGGCCAACTTAAGCTTAATGTATCTGAAGATACGCCTATCATCTTACAGGACGGTACGGAGTTCCAGCTTTTCGGCCAAACGGTTGAAGAAGCGCTTGCAAACCGCAAGCTACTCGTATTTTATTCAATAACCACACGTAGCATACCGCCGCAAACCCCGCCGGATCTTATCGTCGTATTCTTTGAGATCGCTGTGCATCCGATCGGCGTTTTACCCCCGTATTTTGAGCTTCCGACCGTCACATTGCCCGCACAAATTTGGTTGCCATCATTGAACGATATTGCCGTTGCCGGCGAGATAACAGATGTGCTTAACCTTGCAGGCGGCGACCAAACCATCGTTATCCGTATGGCGGAAGGCGGGACTGCGCACTTCGTTACAAGCGTAGACACATTTGTAGATGCAGGCGTTATGATTGAAGTTGGCGCACGCATCACAGCCTGGTTTGACGCTAGGTTACCCGTAGCCCTGATATACCCGCCACGCTACCACGCCGTTGCATTAACTGAGTATATAACGGAATTTATACCCGCCGAAACCGACGGTTTTGTCGCCGGTGAAATAATAGGCGTCTTTAGGCTTATGGGCGGAGGCCAAACGATAAGCGTTCGCACAGCAACCGGAAGTGTTGCCCATTTCGTTACAAACGATGAAACAATCATAAACGTTACGCTTGAAACAGGCTCTTGGGTTACTGGCTGGTTTGATGGGAACGCAATCATCCCCGCCATTTATCCGCCGCGCTACCAAGCAATAGCCTTTACGGAATACTTCGCGCCATTTATACCGGAATGCGATGACAGCATCTGGATTGACGACAATTACTATTTCTGGTTTGACGAAGATGATTTCTCCTGGGTTCAGGATATATTCCCTCCGCTTGGCACATTGGTTCTGCTTGTCGTTGAGGGAGAATTAGTTGGCGAAGTACCCCTCCATTACACAGAGCGTGGTATTGTTCTTGTACCGATCCGCGCCGTGGCAGACGCTTTAAACGTCACCCTCGGGTGGGACGGGGATACGAGCACAGTTACCTGGGGCGACGTTAGCTTCGTAGCCGGCGAGGATACCTACGCAATCACAGGCGGCGCGGAAATCACCCTCGGCACACCGTCCACAATTATCAACGGCCGCACATTCGTTCCTCTTTCATTTTTCCACACCGTACTTGGCATGAACAACGCGTTCTTCTTTGAAGGGCAAATTGATATAAACAATTTTGAGCATATGGAGATATGGATTGACGAAGATGGCTTCTATTGGTTTGATGAAGATGATTTTTCCTGGGTTCAAGATATCTTCCCGCCGCTCGGCACTTTAGTTCCGATTGTCGTTGAAGGCGAACTAATTGGCGAAGTGTCCCTCCAGTATACAGAACGTGGCATCGTACTTGTGCCCATATGTGTTGTGGCCGACGCGTTAGGCGTTACCCTCGAATTGGACGGCGAAGCAGGCACGGTTACCTGGGGCGACGTTAGCTTCGTAATCGGCGAGGACTTCTACACAATCGCAGGCGGCATGGAAATCGTCCTAGGCACGCCATCCACAGTTATCGACGGCCTCACATTCGTTCCACTTTCATTCTTCCGCATTGTACTTGGCATGAACAACGCCTTCTTCTTTGAGGGTCAAATCGACATAAACAATTTTGAGCGTATGGAGTAATTTTAATGAGCATGAGAATTGGCAATATTTACCATGTTTTGGGTTATGTGGAAATAGTTTTTGTGCTGTCGCTCCTAATCGCAGTAGTAGCCGGGCTTGTAGTTTATTTCATTTTTATCAAGAAGCGTAAGCGAGATAAATTAGCAAATAGGTTCTTACAGATCCTACACGATTTCCTACAGTTTAAAACATTGATACTTAAAACTGTTATAAAGGTTTTATATATCATAACCGCCATTTTTCTCACCGTTTTCGGCGTTTTGGCGATATTCGCGCCAAACGGCGGCACCGTCTTCGTCTTCTCCGTTATCGTTGGCAATATACTGGTGCGCATTGGATATGAAATAATTGTCATGTTCATCAGCCTTGTTGAGAACACAAGCGCCATCCGCCGCGCCCAAGAATCGCGCAATACGGCAACCGACGGCGACGGGTACTACGACCCCGTAGAATCCGACTTAGAAATAAGCGAAGACGATTTTGAATAAAATCAAAAATTTTGCTTGCATTACTTTCGTTTATATGTTACAATGGTTTTGCTGATGTTGAACTGTGATGGTCGGCTAGCGCTAGCCCTTCATTCACAGCCTGCGGAGGCAAACCCTACAATCTACTAACGAAAGGGGATGATGCAGTTTTATGTTAACAATTAGGGTGGTTTTGCTCTAACCTAAAAAGAGCAAAGCGGAGTCGGTTTCGGCTCCGCTTTTTCGTTGTCTCCATAATTTCGCATTTTTTGTCGAATTATGTCGGACGTTTTTTGTTGACAGCTGTATTATTATGTAGTATAATCCAGTTAATTCAAATGATAACATTTTAGAAAGATGGTGATTATGACGATTTATGAAAAACTAAGGCGAATACGGAATAAGCTAGGTTTTGCGGAATCAACCGTTGCACTAACCCTCGGTTGCTCCGCAAGTGAATTTGCAGACTTTGAGAACGGTAAAGTTGATATCCCTGATGAGCTTATCCCAAAATGGAAGTCAGCTCTCGGCATATCCGAAGTGCCGATAACCGACATTGAGGTTAAAACCTTTGAGGAAGCTCTTTGGAGCTGGCGCACGATTATAAACTCCTGGCTGGTAGAACTGGCCGGCGAAGGGGTAGAAACGTTAAAACGACGCGCCGAACTTTCATGCGAACCGCACTTGCTACATATCTATACGCTGA
>Ga0123355_10018880_pt1 | contig 10964 bp, 4 predicted proteins | sample TergutEmb28metaG_3_FD_89872 | JGI IMG/M metagenome (GOLD analysis project Ga0123355, IMG submission 89872) | Embiratermes neotenicus P1 segment gut microbial communities from Petit-Saut dam, French Guiana - Emb289 P1 | ecosystem: Host-associated > Arthropoda: Insects > Digestive system > Gut ...
GTGGATAATATTAGGATGGATCTCCAGGAGGTGGGATGTGTGTATATGGACTGGATTGGGCTGGCCCAGGATAGAGACAGGTGGCGGACGCTTGTGAGTGCGGTAATGAACCTTCGGGTTCCGCGAAATGCGGGGAATTTCTTGACTTGCTGCAAACCAGTTAGCTTCCCAAGAAGGACTCTGCACCCTGGAATAAGTAAGTAAGATCAGAACAGGATTTATGGACTAAAACAGGAACTCACCAGAAGTGAGAGGGAAGTCAGTCCTAAGGTAAGATATTTCCGTCAGCTTCAAATATTCGGAAGTGATCACAGAAACAGAAACTTAAAGTTCACTGACTTTTAAGTAATTTGTCGTGTGGCATTACCAAATGACATTCCTATGGTCAAAATAATGCGAATGTTGTAGGTGGTGCATATAGAACGCAAGGGCGAAAAGAGAAATATGCAAGAAACGTGTAGGAATGAAGACTTTTTTGAAAATGAAGCTTGCATGTGCAACTATTAACAAAATTAATGCTACAGGAATACCTCGCATGTTGTGAGGTAGTACAGCGAATTCATCTGTCTCATGATAAACGTGTAGACTTACGTATATTTTTTAAACGGTTGATGAATCTTCGGTTAACCTAAAGCAGAAGATTTTCTGACAAGTTGAACGACCACCAGTTTCCCAAGGAGGGCCATGATTTCTTTAGTTCTCTTCGTATACAAGTAATAGGTGTTTGTATAATTTTTTTTTTGCGTAATCTTGGAAAAGTATTATCACTACGATGTAGGATTTGGTTTAATGCTTAATGGAATAAAGTAATACTGCGTATGAATCAATTACAGCTTACTTTACCTGAGTCAATAAACAAAAATCACACTCCGAGACTAATAAAAAATTTCTTTTTTTCGTATTCAGAACTCTGTCTACCTACTCATTGTACATAGTAGATATAGAAGGTCATTGTTGCACTTGATCACAATCAAAGACACACACACCACATTCGATACGGCTCCTCTTGACGAGGGATCGGCCTGTCTCAGAAAATTCTACGTGGCAACACACAACACTAACAACAGACAGACATCCATGCCCTCCGCAGGATTCGAAACCTCAATCCCAGCATGCGAGCAGCCACCAGACCTTAGACTTTAACTCAAAAGCGTTCCAACTGACTTCTTAAGCCCTGGTTAGTTCTCGTCCTTCGTGCTATCTTTCTCTCTGTGGACGCGACAAACCGTACGTGCTCTTATAAGACATAACACGATTTAAGGCCTAAGCTGCTGTGTCGGTTGGCGACCTTTAATGCTTAAAATCATCAATATGCGACTCCACGACAGCACATACGAGAAAATGCGTGTGATGCCACGTCCTTTCGTTTCCAGGACCTGAATTTGATAAGAAAGGATATTTCGTGTGTTGCTTGCACAGACTGCAGTAAATCACGTACCAGTTAGAAGGATGAATTATAAGTACACAGACACTGTGCATACATATACGGCACTGCAAATTATGATGCCACAAACATATTTGTAAAAGACGGCAAGCTTAGAATATTCCAACCTTTACGCGGGATATACGTAGGACCATATGCTGAAACCCCCGTAATAAGTTATACCGTGAATCTGATGTTTATTGGTCCGTACATCATTGTGATAACTGAATAATAAAAAAACAACTAGATGACACTTATTATTTTATTGTACTTCTTATAGGCTCAACATGTTTCGGGCACTACTATGCCCATCATCAGGAGCTCGCGACTGTAATGTTGATTACCACATTGGTCGTTTCATTCTTGATTTGCTGTATGTTGGAGGTTAGGTGCAGTTAGGCTGGAGTAGTGTCCGGACTGCAGCCTACACTACTCCAGCCAGCCAGCCGCGGCCGGTTTACAACCCCCCCCCCCCACGTTAAGATAGATCCGTAGACATTCAACAGAAGCTGGATGGCCATAGAGCCTGTCTAGACGCTTTGAAGGCGAGCATAATACTTCCAGGCGAGCACAAAGTGCTTCCAACCGAGCAAAGTAGTATTTCCACCTGCCGTGAAACCACCGCACCTCCGATTCTCTAGTCACTATACTGACTAATCCATCGCAGCTGCAGTCTATTATGACTAAAGCGCCCTATACACTCTCAGTTAAACTGAGCGATTTTACTGTGTGAAGTCATACGTGACGGAATAACTAAGTAAACTGGGCAGATTTGACAAGCAATAGCGCAGGTCTCAGAACTGTCTTTCCAGTCGTCTTTCACACACAGAACTGCTCAGTTCACTCAGAGAATCCCACAGTTTCCACAGTTTACCTGCCGACACCAAGATGGCATCATCTCAAGTCATCCGTTTCTAGCAATTCATTCAGCAGATGAGCATCGCATGGTATATTCCTTTTCAAATACCACATCTTACTCCACATTTTAAGCTTTCTTTTCTTCTTTTCGGATAACATTGTAGCCGATGTGACTAACAAACAGCAAACGACAGCCTTGTTTTTATCCACCATTGTCACACGCACAAGAATACACACAGAACTGACCAAAAAACTGACAAACCTGATGGGAAACCTGTGCTGTGCCAGAGAAAATTCACTTCAAATTTTCGCGCAGTTTTTTAAAGGGTTAAACTGCACAGTTTAACTTAGAGTGTATGGGGCCCTTAAGACGAACTTTCCTACATACCGAAGATCTCTGCAAGACAAATTGTGTTTTGACGGATTATGTTGGCCTGTTTTTCATAAACTTAAATTGGCACTTCAAAGAGACAGATTTCTGCGTGTCATATCCCTACTAACATTTAGCCAATACCGCTTAGTTGTAATTGCATGAATCAGCTGATGTTACAATAAAAATTATTTACTTTACCACACATTGCATTTATTAGTATCCGTACGTTTAACAAACATCGATCATTTCCTGAAACAATAAATGATTATTTTCCACAAAAGACTCGGATTGTGTCCTCTGTATAATTTAGATAAACACAAATCTTAAAATGGTTAAATAAACTCGCTGAATATCACTACCAAGAGCCGGAAGCTTCAATTAACATGCAGTTCCGACATAAGTCAATTCCTACTATTCCACTGTGCAGAATTTTATCAAGATTAACAGCTGCCGCAGCCTTCGTGAACGTTACTAATGTCTGTTTGAATGACTGAGAGTTTCACCGGAAAAAGAAAAGTTGGTTTTAAATATATCTGCATTTATATTTAGTGGTGTACTACACATACGACAGTGGTCCTCATATCACGACACTAACACAGCACATATACGTGTATTCAGGTAAAATCACATTCATTACATAAATTGTATGCTCTCAACACCATATGAATAAACATGAAATGTTGCGTAAATTCAACGACTATTTCTTTCTTATAATAAAACCAACTAGATTCACAAATTTCTCAAATTTATTTTCGGAATACAACTCAACATGTTTCGGACAGTTCCTCTGTCCATCACCAGGAGTTTTTCACTGTACACACAGCAATGGTATATGTCATACAGGTTACAGTTACAGCTTGCGAACAGGATCAGGACGGAACTGGTTCCGTCCTGATCCTGCTCGCAAGCTGTCAACAAACCTGTATGACATGTACCATTGCTGTGTGTACAGTGAAAAACTCCTGATGATGGACAGAGGAACTGTCCGAAACATGTTGAGTTTTATTCCAAAAATAAATTTGATAAATCAGTGCATCTAGTTGGTTTTATTATAAGAATTTATCACGATGGACGGTCACCTGAACGTCAAAGACTATTTCTCTGACGATGCTCTCAACGGCAACTGTGAATCTTTCTTTCAATACTTGATCCTCTCAGGGGGTAATCTGACCGACAATAGACTGATAACTATTTCATTTTCTATGACACCAAACTGAATAATCATTGAAGTTATGTGTACCACGTCTCTTTCAAGACCTGTATTTGAGTACTGTCATTTACAATACAACAGTAAAATGTAATTTTGCAGATGAGTTGACATGTTGGTCTTGTCCCAGGTTTGTGTCCTACTTCTTTCGTTGCAATATGTACACCAAAAAGTCCATAATTCTGGATAACACGCAAGTGTGGACAAAGGCAAACTACTGTCATTTTGTGTTTAGAAAAAAATGTTTCGTTATAAGTTTAACTCCTTCCAAACTGCAGGGTTAACACGTAATGTAAATTACGGTATGATTTATGGTTTCCAGAGCGTTATTGTCAAGGACGGCAGTATTCAAGCACGGCCCTTTTTGAATTATCCTACAGAAGGAGGCACTAAGTTCCTACGAAAGTCGATAACTATTCATCAGTTAAAACGGCATCTTATCCGAGAATAATGTAATCCACCCCATATGTGTTTTGTTACGCATTACAAAATACGGTGTACAGTAGTGCCATCCTCACAATAAATGTAGAAATTCTCTTGTGCTTAATTACTACCACATTTTACTTTATCCCCTAGGGCAAACCCCTTGATAAAAATTACATAGAAAGAGGGGTGGTTCCCAGAGTCGATCTAGATGGCGTGGAGAAGAAAGACATTTCTGCACCTCGCAGCAATCAAACCCTGATTCCTCGGTCTTCGAGCCAATATACTAAGCAATCAGACGGATTTACACCGGTGTTCTGGAGTAAATGTTCCAGAGATGGGCAATAACCAAACAGCCAACCAAAGAACTAACTGAGGGCGGAGACGTCCCTCGTTTTGTTTAGCCATTCCTGCGTTAACCGCATGGCTGGGCCAATAACATACACCTTAAACTATAAATGGGATGGCGCTTACGTTAACGATTCGGTCAATAACCTTCTTTAGCAGATGACTTATAATACTTCTGGACCATAAACCAAAATCCTTCTCACTGTAAGCTTAAGAGGCTATAAACATGCCGCATAAGCAAGTCCACATACTTCCTATGGTCGAGAGTCAGGGATGACCAATCAAACCTCGACTAACTTCTTTTCTGCGTGATTTCAGGCTCCAGCCGCGGTGTAAATGAAATATTAGCTCTTCTGGGATATTATATAGCGTAGATTGGTAGTTAGTTATCGACGTTTCGGAAAAACCTATCTTCTTGGACTGCTTGACCCTTGAATATGGGACCGATGTGTTGTCTCGAAACGTTGGTTACAAATTACTGATCCACGCCGCGTAACATACCAGAAGAGCGTAGATCTCAACTTGTCCATTCTTAAATCTGTGAAATTACGAAACAATAGTATTGATGTTCAAATGCGACAAAACAGCCTACCTGCTGAGAATAGAACAAAGCCATGCGAAGTAACAACTGTGTCATAAACATTCAGGTATTCAATTAAGGAAATCCTTGGGGCGAGCGGCGGTAGGACTTCACGGAACGGAGTCCTTCCTGAAAGGCTAACAGTTTCTCAAGTAGTCAAGAATTTCCCCACATTTTCTGGAGACGAAATGTTTATTATCGCGTTCACAACACTCCGCCATCTGTCCCTGTCCTCAGCTAGATCAATCCCCCCCCTCCAATCCACTTTTTGAAGATCCATTTAATGTTATCCTCCCATCCACGCCAAGCGCCGCCGAGAAGGCTGGAAGGGGAATCCGGTATCAATTAACATGGCCCAGCGGTCTGGAAGGCAGCCCAAGGCACAGACAAAGCTGCATATGTTTTTGTCTACTACTACCGTAGCACCATTTTTTGTCGATTATACAAATTACCCCTTTTCAGCCCAACCCCAAGTCACTCCGATTTATTGTAAAGATTTTTAACCTGTCAGTCCTTGCTGCACTGGGCGAAAAACGTTTGTAACCGGTGCCCGAAGCAGCTCTCGGAAACCCAGCCGAGGCCTAAGCCTTCCAAATGGCCTCATTCCCTCAGATTTCCTCACCAAAATCCTGCATGCACATCTTCTCTCCCCCATATGTGCCACATCCTCTGCCCATCTCCTTCGTCTTGATTTTATCACCCGAATAATGTTTGGTGAGGAGTACAGATCATTAAGCTCCACGTTACGTAGTCTTCTCCACTCCCCTTTCACCTCTTCTCTCATACGCCCAAAATTCCTTCCTCAGCACCCTATTCTCGATGACTCTTCAGCCTAGAAGAACTTATTTTGAGTCATCCTATTGTGTATTGTGTTAATACAAAATGTGTTTTATTTAAATACTGCATCCTCAGTCTATTTCCCTCTCTTGACGTAAGAGAACAATTTCAAAACCATAGAGAATTACGGGCAGATTTATCGTTCAATATATATTGTTATGTATCTACATCTTAAGCTACCTGGCCCATGCAAACCGTGTATGATATTTTTCACGTTCGTGCCGTGCATCTTGATATTACCAAAGTTTTATCTAGTGAGTTGTCTTACAAAAAAAATAATATTAAAATTTAAAATTTACATTAAAATTTATATTAAAACAGCTCCGACATGTTTCGGTGTTACATTTACACCATCATCAGGAAGCGCATTAATTCATGCAAAGCACGAATTAATGCGCTCCCTGATGATGGTTAACTGTAACACCGAAACATGTCGGAGCTGTTTTAATATAAATTTTTATGTAAATTTTAAATTTTAATATTATTTTTTTAAGACAGCTCACTAGTACATCAGTTGGTGAATGAATAAAACCGTGCATGATATATTTTATAACATGTGAGTAATTACTTAATAACATGGTGACGTTTGAAAAGTTTGATACCTTGCAAAAACAACTAAGACGGAGTCTGTAATACTGTACATTATATATGGACGTAGGTAATTGCGTAATTATTAGCTTATAGATCATGATAGTCTGACCACACGAGCAGATCAGGCATCGTAAGTTTTACCTAAAACTCGTTTTAACGTGGAGAAGCCATTAGAAACCGCCAAGGAATTGGTACCCCTGACTTGTAGACACGCACATTCCATTTCAGGCTGAAAGGAGAGGCAGAATATTCTGGAGTCAGGTATTGAAAAGGCAGTGGAGAGAGAAAATATCAACTTTGCATTCCGCTATTCCACAATGACGAGGATGACTATGATGATTATAGAGTAATTACAACTGTAAGGCCACCTGCTCAGATGGTAACGATTTTGACTTCTATTTGTTTCGAATATCGGATGGGGTTCAAGCCTATGTGATTTTCCTCAGCTGGTCCAGGCAATTTCCGGGTGTGTCACTTAAGCAACAAACATTTTATTTCACATTCTTTACAATTCATTATCTGTTATAAGCCTATCACTTTAACACTATGAGTGTGTAGTCTGAGACACTGGCGGTGTTGTTAAATAAACAGTACAAAGACACTCCTATTACCATTACTACTACTACTGCTACTACTACTACCACTACTACTGCTACTACTACCACTACTACTGCCACTATTACTACTACTGCTACTAGTACTAGTACTGCTACTGCTATTACTACTACTACTACTACTACTACTACTACGACTACTACCACCACCACCACTACTAGTACTACTACTATTATTACTACTACTACTAGTACTAGTACTGCTACTGCTATTACTACTACTACTACTACTACTACTACCACCAACACCACGAACACCATTATCACAAATATGCTACACCTACCACATATTCCTACCCCAGTTACAAGCTCAGGAAAACACAATCTTTTTAACACTTGAGATTTTCCATCCCCTCCCAGAAATTAAGTATTATTTTAAATAGAAGGCATATGCTTCTCCTACTTCGCTGTCAAGTAATCAGTCATTAACTTCCTGCAATATCACACACAAGGGGTACACGGAAGCCATCTGGTGACATAGTAACCTAAAGTAATGTATCCCAGCACTTCATTCAACACGTAACTGATCATGAGTCGTATGACTTTAGTCCATACCCTCACAGCATGGTTATTTAAAATATATTTTAATATTATCTTCTCCATCTACATCTGTGTCGTCCCTTTACATGTTACCACTAAAGTTTTGTAGGTCTACCTCATTTCTCTGACAAATATACCCCCATATTTTCATTTAAAGGGGGGGGGGGGAGAAAAATCTGAAATCACATAATCTAGGTATAGATTGAAAAATAATATGAACGTGGATCTTTAAGAAACTGAGTATATACCGTATTCAGCTGCCTCAAGACAGAATCTTGTGAATAAATTGCAGTCTTCTAGACGGGCAAAATTTATGACTAGCTGAGTAACTCTCTCTTTTTCTCAAGAACAGTTATGCTCCATGCATTTGATGTTTCTTGATTCCTATACTCGCATGCCAGGATAACACTTTAGAACAGGCGACGGTCACTAAACCCATAATCAAGTGCTTAAATGTAACCACTTTTCTTCCTCCTTCCTTTTATTCCTGGCGTGGGTGAGATTGATTCCCTTGGCATCGCAACCGCTCACGAGCTTCTTACACCAGCATCTCATGACAGATATTCAAGTAACCGGGGCTGAATCATAGTGACAAAATCTTCGGTACTTGGAGAGGAAACTGAGGTATTGCAGCTTTTTTTTTTTACCAAAAATCCCGCATGGACTGGCCTGACGTCGAATTCTGGCAATATTGTGAGAACTAACCGCCTGAACTTCGGAACAACCTCCTGTCCCCTTTAGCTTCGACAGACAGTTAAAAGGTTTGTTATGTTCATTCAGATGTCTTGACGGCTGAAAACACGAGACTGTTGAACTAACAACATCATCTGTTTTCTGTTTCACTTGGAGCTTATTTGAATAGCTACCAAGTTGATGTATACATCTGTACTTTACGGGTCATTACGAAACAAACCAAGATCCAGATGGCAGGTATATGGGTTTACAGACGTGTCGTGACTATCAGGTTGCCATTATGATGTGTGAAGATGTATCACCGCGCGTGGTAGCTTATCACCATTCACAACTTTCATGATTTAGAGATGCTACAGGTGCGAAACATTTCATAAACTTGCAGTAGGTCATTTTAACACTCTGTAATTAACTCCTTCAAGTCGTTTATATTTTTGTCCAGATTTGAACTCAGTACAAAATCTGGACAGTCACAAAAATAAACATAGTTTTTTAGTAGTTTCTTTGCTCTTCAAATATACGTGTCTCCAACGGGTCCTTATGTTCTCTCAGTCTGGCGTTACAAAAACTAAGCTGGAAGTTACACCCTTAAAGCATACTGATTGTTACATGTGCCGCATGTTTTAACAAATAATAAATTTTCCATTTTGCTTATACTGCTATATTAAAACGATTTTCAAAATAAACCATTATTTTGTTAAATCCATTCATTGGATAGTCTTTCAAGCCGAGATCTATCACATTCACTGCGAGACAGAAATGGATCTTATTTTGGGGCAAAATTGATTATTTACATGTTTAAAAAGCATGGGGCACTTTTGAATTTCAAATAAAATAAACTGAACCGCATGTAAAATATTGCTACATCATAATACATCTAACCCCAAGCGTTCTTTTAGTAAAATTTTGAGTCTGGCTATTATTAGTCACATATTGCATTCGTGCGTGGCAATTTGTTGTAATATAAGAAGTTTCATATGAATAATTCTCAAATCATTTTGAAAATCTGGAACGTACAAATAAGTTGCTTCGTGCTAAAAGGCAAAGCAGTCCCATTACAGGCCTGGACAGGCCCAGAGGGTTCTTAGGAAGTTAAGGTTCCCAGATTTCATAACAACGGCACAGGATTGTGGTAAGGTTGTCAGCCTTAAGCACCGGCCGCCTTTAACCCCAGGAAATACTCCTGGTACTCATTTCTGTTAGAGGCTGAGTCGACCCCAGGGCCATAGTGCGATCGGAAGGATTTTATGTCAATGAAAATTCCAATGACACCAGCTGGGATCGTACCAGCGACCTTCCGATTTGTAGCAAAGCACCTTAACCACTGTGCCACCGCGGTCCCTGCTTCGTACTAAAGAAAAGAAAATACCTACACACATATCACTCGCCCAGAATTTTATTATTTTTAAAGGCGTGAGTGTATAAAATTGTGTCACATATCTAAACCATCCATTTTTCGGCGAAAATTTTCAAGTAGGCTGCGCAAGATAATGGTAGAGAAATTATTCCCCGATATTTCATTCAGCACCTCGCCATGAAGATGTACGCTTATTCTTCCTCGGAAATAAATGGAAATACATGGTAAACTTCATGCCGCTGCTTCCCCACTCCCAAAGCGGAAAGAGCCCCCACTACACAATGGCTAAAATGCAAGATGAGCCCCAGTACCGGGAATAAAAATTCTGAACCCACCTGTAGTCTGTTATTGGGTCCTTAACTCTACCAGATACCTGGCCATTATGGTTCATGTTTAAAAAAAAAATTGTTGAATCTTGGGCAGAACATCTGAAATAAAGTCACCTCCAATATACGGATACACACTTCATGACTGCTCCTGCCTCTAGGTTTTTAATGCAACACAAACCAGGCCCATACTATAGAGTAAGAGAAATAATAGATTAAACACCTTGTGCAGCCTACAGTCCGGTGGGTACTGGGGCTATATTTTCCATCATGGGTAGAATAGGAGCATAAAATTGGCCGTCTCCATGTAGTGTAAGGGTTAATAATGAATGAGGTTTTATCTCCACTGCCTCATAAGTCTGCATAGTGTAGTGCTAAAAGCAGAAGGAAATTACCCACTCCGAGGTGCTTACAAGGATTAATCAGGACGCAGCTAACGCTTCTGGAGCATTCTGAAGTTAACATTTCTCACTTATGTCCATCAACTTATTTATTTTTTAAAAAGTCACGGAGGTAAATATATATATCGATGTGGAAATTTGGTTAAAATCTTCCGGTAATTATTTCTGTTATAATTTTATGTAAAATGGATTACATCGGAATGCAAACAGATGTACCAGCATGTACATTTTTCATTAGCGACAGAAATTAAGAAGCTAGTCACTTTTTATGACTGGAAAGTGAAGCCAGCAAAGTAATTTCTAACTTCGCTAATGATTAAAATGAAACACGAATTGCTACTTTCGAGTGTGGTACAAATACATCTGTACACAGAAATACCTAACGTCATAAAAAAA
>Ga0123355_10018881_pt1 | contig 10963 bp, 8 predicted proteins | sample TergutEmb28metaG_3_FD_89872 | JGI IMG/M metagenome (GOLD analysis project Ga0123355, IMG submission 89872) | Embiratermes neotenicus P1 segment gut microbial communities from Petit-Saut dam, French Guiana - Emb289 P1 | ecosystem: Host-associated > Arthropoda: Insects > Digestive system > Gut ...
AACTATTGCTTCACTACTAGCAACACATTATGCAGAAAACAACAAAGTTCTGTTTTTTTCAATGGAACAGTTCCAATATACTGAAAACATATTTGAAGGTAGTTCGCGTTATAATATGTCCGACTTTCTGTATTTTGTACATAAAGGCGACAACGACTTGATTACTAACCTTAACCGAATGTTAATAACAGACGTTAACCTGAAAGTGAATTTTTTAAACAGCCCACTATGCTTTGTAGATCTCAATAAAATTGAAAAGGAGAAGTGGGGTGCATTTTTAAAGGCCTTAGCTCTCTTTGGGCTGTTTGACAAGGTTATTATAGACTTTTCATCTCATTTAGATGATCACACACTTGCTATACTATCAGCATGTAATAAAGTTATTGTTCCTGTATTGGACGATCGTATGTCTGTGCTAAAAGTAAATCGATTAGAACATGATTTGGCACAAATAGATCACGAAATCCTGTTAAAGAAGTTTATTTATGTATTGAATAAATATACTGGTTTCCGGCCACACACTGAAATTGACATATTTTCTACACTCTCTATGGACAGTGAACCATTGCTTAACCTTAGCATACCGGAGATAAAACGGCACCCATTTTGGGGTGAATTGGTTCAACTTACTACAATGTTAGAGGAAGAAAATAAGGAGTTGATCATATAGAAGCTGCTGTCGCTACATTTAAAGACAACTTAAGCAAACAAGATTTGTTTCAATCTATAAAAAGGCTCTGTTTTGACAGGATTATGACTTTAGGGGCTAATACTTCGGATCAGCTTGTGAGGGAAATAATCTCTGAGATAGTCTTTGAAGAGACCAGAAAAGTCTATCTGACTGTTGTTGAACGCAGCAGCCTAGAGACAATTGTTTTCAATACACTAAGGCGTTTGGGGCCATTGCAGCCCATAATTGAAGATGAAACGGTAACGGAAATAATGGTTAATGGAAAGGATGACATATTTGTTGAGCGAAATGGGCGCATGGAGCGTGCAGACACCAAGTTCGACACAGATGATGATTTATTGGCAATCATTAATAAAATCGTGAAAGATGTTGGGCGTGAAGTTAATCAAAGTTCTCCAATTGTAGATGCCCGGCTTTCAGATGGTTCACGTGTTAATATAGTCTTGCCGCCTGTTTCGCTAACTGGTCCATTGATTACTATACGAAAGTTCCCGGCTAAAGTTATGACATTAGAACATCTTCTTAACTGGAAGGCGATAAGTGACGAGGCCGTTGATTTTTTACATAAGCTTGTTATAGCTAAATATAATATATTCGTTGTGGGTGGTACAGGATCTGGAAAGACAACGTTCTTGAACGCACTCGCCAACTCTATACCCCGTGATGAACGTATTATAACGATAGAAGACTCCGCTGAGTTACGGATAACAAACATTGAGAACTTGGTGGTTATGGAAACTAGGAATGCCACTGCTTCAAGCGATACTGAGATCGGTGTACGTGCTTTGATAAAGAGTTCGTTGCGTATGCGGCCAGACCGGATCATTGTAGGTGAGGTCCGTGGTCCTGAAGCACTGGACATGCTTCAGGCTATGAACACCGGCCACGATGGTTCATTGTCTACAGGTCACGCCAATTCAACGCAGGACATGTTGTCCAGGCTGGAGACTATGGTACTGTCTGATTCCGATTTCCCTTTGGAAGCGGTCAGACGGCAAATAGCATCGTCTCTTGATATAATGGTTTTTTTGGGCAGGCTTCGTGACAAGAGCAGAAAAGTTTTGGAGATATGTGAAGTTTTGGATTATCACAACGGAGTGGTTCGCCTTAACAAGCTATTTGAGTTCCATGAGTACAATGAGGACAGCAGGGGAAAAGTGGTTGGTGAACTAAAGAGAACGGGCCAACTTCAGTACACAGACAAAATGAAAAAAGCTGGCATTATGCCGTAAAAGGGGGCCACCAGTGAACTCATCTATTCAGTATACTGAGTCTGGGTATGGCACATTGGATAGCCAAGTCAATACACAGGATCTGATCGATAACTACGACAAATACAAGATGTCGAGGTTTGAGTTTCTAAAGTATTTTGTGCTTAGCTGGTCTGGTTTGTTTATACTTGGATATGTGTTCTACAGAAATTTTTATTTGGCTCTGATATTTTCATTGCTGGCAATTCCAAGTATCATACTTTTTAATAGAAGTATCATAAAAAAGCGAAAGACTGAACTCATGTACCAATTTAGGGACGCGTTAACATCCATAGCTTCCTCACTGGCGTCAGGTATTGTTATTGAGAAAGCCTTTGAAGAGTCTATTAGAGACTTGCGCATTTTATACCCATCCGGCAGGGTTATGATTATTGACGAGATCAACGCGATAGTATTAAAAAAGAGGAATGGCGTTGAGTTAGAACATAGCCTGGTGGATTTTGCAAGACGCGCTAACCTTTCGTGTGTAACCGATTTTGTTGACGTATTTGTTGCATCCAATCGTACTGGAGGCAAAAGCGTAGATATCGTCAGGAAATCGATAACAATGATAAATGATAAGATTGAAATCGAAAAGGAAATTGAAACATTGATCTCAGGCAAGCGATTTGAACAGCGCTTATTGTCAGTAGCACCGGCAGGTTTTGTCGTTCTCTTATCGTTTATTGCAGGTGATTATCTTCGACCAATGTTTACTACAGTAGGTGGACATATAGTTATGACGGTAGTTCTGGGTATTATGTTTGCGTCTTATCTCATATCGAGTCGTATTACAAATATAGAACTATGAGCTAATATCCAGTGCTTGGAAGGTGGTGATACACATAACAAATTTAGTAGTTATGGCTATTTCGGCTGTTATTATACTGAGCATTTTATTACTCTATTTGGCAAGCCGTGGCAAATATGAAGATATGATAAAACCACTTAGCAAAAAAAACTATGCATTTTTGTTTATGCTACCGGTTGGCTTGTATGTTTTAGATTTGATGAAATATACATATTCTGATCGTGACAGGAAACTGCGTGATCATTTTTCTGAATTATATAGTGATAAATATGCATTGTATTACTTGAAAATACATTTAGCAAACAAAATCTCGTCTGCTTTGGTGTTTTTGTTAGTTGTTTCTGTTTTAAGCATTTTTTTGAATATTCAAAGCGCGCATGGTGTAGTTCAAGCTCCTTTGGTTTATCTTAGTGATAATACGATTTATAGGCCTCCGTTTGACCCAGATGAATTCTGGGATGGCTCACACAGCGTTGATGTGATTTTTGGGATCGATGGTGGTATTTATGATCATACCTTTAATGTACATATGCAATATCCAGACGAGAGGACAAGCGTCGAATTAGTTGTATATTATCTCGAAAAGGATTTTATCAGTCCTAATTTGCAACGGTTTGAAGAAGGTATATATTCTGATCTCCACTTTCAAAATTTTGCTCGCTTAGGCTGTAGCATTGTATTGGAAACAGACTCCGAGCAGAATTATCTTACAGAGGATGGAAGGATAATCAGGCCCGGTGAAAATGCAACTGAGCCGCCTAGAGTTACTGCCAGATTTGTTGTTTCTAGAGGTGAAGAAGTTGCAGAGACATTTGCATTTGATATAAAGATTCTTCCTGATTATATAGAAAGGACTCTGGAAGAAGAAATTAGGCAAATGCTCATTGATATTGCTAACCCAGATACCTCTTTCGACTATATTTCGCTGCCTACTGAACTTCGGGACTTAGGCATATCATGGAGGCTGCCTGATGAACCTCAGGATAATAGCGTAGTAATGATTTTTGTCGGCGGTTTGTTTGTTGTAATGCTTCTTTTCTTTCTGATGGATAGTGATGTTGATAAAAAAATCAAAATGAAACGGGAGCGTATTAAGAGCGACTTTCCAGAATTCATAAGTAAGTATGTGCTTTTATTGGGTTGTGGTATGACTACATATGATTCATTCCGTAAGATTATGGACGACAATATGGACCTTTTGAAAATGAGTGATAAACATCCTATATATATGGAGTTGGAAACTACCTTACGTGAAATTGAGTTAGGAAAAGCTGAAGTATTTGCCTACGAGGATTTTGGGTTGAGATGTCGTATTAATGAGGCTATGAAATTTTCTTCTTTGGTTACACAAAACTTACGTAGGGGTACAGATGATTTGCAGATGTTGCTTAGGAAACAAGTAAATGACGTTTGGGAAGTATATAAGGCCGATATGCGCCGTAGAGGTGAAGAAGCAGGTACAAAAATGATGTTTCCTATGATGTTGTCATTGGTTTCTGTCTTATTGGTGGTTATATACCCTATATTTACAAATGTGAATTTTTAAAAATTGTGATTGACGCGGCGCCTGACAAATATTCAGGCTTTACATACTGCGTACATCGGCTATGGCCGATGTCAATAAAGCCGCACAGCGGCGATTGATAATATGGGAGGGTTTTTTTGTGAAAGATTTAGTAAAAGAGTTTTGGTATGAAGAAGACGGTTTACAGACAGTTGAATTGGTACTTATCCTCGTAATATTGGTAGGTTTGATTGCGGTGTTAAGAGATACTGCTACACAATGGTTAACAGATGCAACCGATAGAGTGAACGACTGGATAGCAAGCGTTAACGCTTAATTGGGTTTCGTCTTGATGGGATTCGGAAGTTGACTCCGGATCCCATCGTATCGGCAATGCTCGTGCACTGCGACTTTATGCAGTAACTAACGGGCTGAATTTTGTTCTCTTTATGAATTGTTAGTTACTAATACTAGCTAGATTGTGTGGTAGGCATGGCACACAGATTCCGTCTCGCTACGTGCTATGGCGAAATCTGTATGCCTCGCCTACCCAAATTTTTATGTGTTTCTTGTATATATGCTTGTAATATGGAGATGGTTATATGACAAAGCACAACAAGCTGAAAGCCAGCCTTACAGTTGAAGCAGCTTTTGTATTGCCATTTGTTTTTCTAAACTTGATTGGTGTACTAGTATTAATTGTGATTATGTTTCAGAATACGATTCAAATGTCGATTTTGAATGCTAGGGCTTTGTCGGCTGCAAACTCTTACTCAGGTTTTTTTTACCGCAACGATCGTGGTTTTCTTGTTGATGAGCACGGTGATGATATTCATCCATACGACTTATTGAGAACTGCTCGATCAATCTACAATTTAGATAACCCTGATGATACTAGAAACCTAGACAATATGAATGAGCGTATTCAAATCGCGGCGCAAGGCAATTTAGATACAGCCGAAGTATTAGTGTTTGATAGAGAAGCATTCGCAGTAACTACAGAATATGGAAATTCAGTAATTATCCGAGCAAGGCTTACTACATTTCAAAACAGGCTGATTGGCCTCGATGGCGATAGTTTTTCTTTGTTCCAAACTGCGATCGCTCCAGTTATTAACCCTTCACAGTATATACGCCAGACAGATGCCGTGACTGCGATGTTGGCTGTGCGGACTTCAGCTTATTATGAGGTTTACTGGGGACACCCAAATATGTCTTTACGAAATTTTTTAGAAGATTTTTACCTTGATCTATTCGAAATTGGAACATATTGATAGAGGTGGAGTGTTGATGAAAAGGCGATATCAATCATCAATAACAGTGTTTTTATGTATGATGTTCTTGATTTTTTTGTTGATTATAACAGCGTTGTTTGATTTTTCGCGTATTATTATTTCAAGAGCTCAGGTTGAACGGACCTTGAATACTACTATGTTATCTGTTTTAGCAAATTACAGTGAAAGATTGAAGTCCGACTATGGGCTTCTTTATATAGATATGGATGATTTGGAGATAGAATATGAAATATTTCGTCAATTAAACCGGAATCTGACTCGCGTTATTTCATATGACGACGTTTTAAACTTGTATAGTTATAGCATCAACAGAAACACAATGTCAGTCAATGAGAACAATCCATTAGCTCTTCGCGAGATGGGACCTTTGACAACTCAGATATTGGAGTACTCAAAATATTTGGTTCCCCTAGATTTAGCTATTAACAACTATTATGGACATATAAACTACAGGCACCTATTCAGGGATGTAGAGCAATTTCAGGGGTTAGCTGACGGGTTTTTCTATACTCTGAATGTTGTGGAGTTTCTTGAAGAAAAGATCGAAATGGATAGAACATTAAATCAACTGTTGCGCCATCATTTTGAGTTCATGAATAATATCGATGGGGGTATATTTCGGACGTTTCGACTAGATCCAAACGCTTCCTATATCAACAGGCCCCTAAACGATGCCGATTATACTGAGAGTTGGATTTCCGGTGGTGTTCTAAGAGACTACATGTATAAGGCATTTGAAGACGGTAGGGATCCATACAATATTGCAGCCACTTTAGATCTCTATGTACAGAGGATAGATGAATTAATAGCACTGATAGGTGATGCTGAAGGTGGTAATAAGTACCATTTTGATGCTATATTTGGCACAGACTCTAACTTGCTTATTGATGTACAACAAAGTATAGTCGATTTCGAAAACTTTATGAACACATGGAAAGCTAACCCTGAGAATAGCAGCCTAGTAACAGCTGGATTTACAAATGTAGCTCAGAGTAAGATTGATTACTATAATCACGTCATAGATAGCGTCGTTGACACTTTTGTAAATTCTGAATACGAAAGCTTGAACAATCAGCTAGCTGAGCATAAGGGTGTGCTTGAACAATTAAGGATACATCTTACTGCTGTTAGAGCGTATGTATTTATGGGCGGCCAAAATGAAGCATTATCTAGAGCTCAACTATACGATCAACTATTTGGAACTGCTTATGTTGGGATTACAGTTAACTCCACTTACCGCAACCCTCAAGTAGATCTTTACACTTATATGCTAGATTTCCCATATTTTACTGATCCGGATATCTCGGCGGATAGAGAAACAATTCTTGAGATAATTGAAGAGTTAATAGATGACAAGGTAATGGATAATTTTTTTGGTTTTGATCTGTTGGGCTATTTTGATCAAAAATCAATCAATGAGACTCCTAATAGTATATATAATCCTTTGTCAAGAGATTCATTTAATGATGTGTTTCTCGACTTGAGTTTTGATTCTGGTGCAAATTGGGTAAATGATTGGAAATATGCAATAACTGCCCCAAACGATTGGATTACGAATCTTATCGGTATTTGCATCAATAATGGTTCACCTGAGGCTGCAAAAGCTCAAGAGGTGTTCGCCATTGCTAACTTTGCATATACAATTATGCATGGGACAAGAAACCACATACATTCAATGAGCTTATCTGATGACGATCCGCTGGATCAGTTTTTTATCAACTACTACGCTATGAAAACTTTTCGGTCTTTTTTTACATCATCGACTGATAACTTCGCGAGTATGTTATCGCCTGATCACTACCTTCCTCTGCATGAAAGCCGACATAAAAGGAACCTAGAAAGAAGGAATCTTCACACTGACTTGCCACATCGGGAATTGAGATATGAACTTGAGTATATTATATTTGGTGCCGAGGACTTTTACAACTCAAATCCTGCTGGAGAAAATGAAAGTGCCAAATACGTCGGCCTATTGCTTTACGGTGACAGGGTCGCCAAGAACTACGCTTTTATGCGTACAAATCCGTATGCGAGACATGCAGTTAATATGATTGCCAGTGCAATTAGCAGTTCAGTCCCAGAGTTAGAGAATCGCTTTACTGAGGTTGTGGAAGCTGTGGCATTGTTTTGGGCTGCATGTGAATCAGCATTTGACATGACTATTCTAAAATTAGGCGGAAGCATTTATATAAACAAACCTTATCAAGATAACAATCATGCTTTCCACCTACGGTTGTATAGATTTATGGAGGAATACTTAGAAGAACTTGACAATTATCACCTGTTTGATCAAAGCATAAGCAGCCTTCTGGAAGATAATATCAGATGGACATTTATAAATCATACCTCAACTGAAACTGCGTTGCCTGCTTTAGATATACATCCCTTCAATGCGAGTTATTATGGGACGTCGATATATAGAGCTAAGGCAGTGCTCAATTACGATGCTCATCTGATGATGCTGCTATCAAGAGTACCCAATCATGAAAAAATAAGCCGGATCCAGGAAGTAATCAATCATAATATGTCAGCGACTCGAACAGATCTTGATTATTTATACAATACTCACGCCGGAATAGACGTTCAGCTTGACGTTACATTAGGTATGACGTTTTTGAACTGGGATATGTTTAGGGCACAGGGTATTGGGGCAGCATTTGATGGAGGTTTTACGCATGAGGTTACCTGGTTTCAAATGTATTAAGGGACGAGAGACAGTAAGTGAGCGTAGATTGCAAGCTAGTTTAACTGTTGAAGCAGCTGTGGTACTCCCGTTTATGATGTTTATTATTCTGTCCTTCGCCTTTTTAATTCATATTCTTCGAGTACACGAGATTGTCCATAGCAGTATGCATAATGCAGCCAACCAAATGGCTGTTCAAAACTATTCTATAGTGCGATTAGCAGGGGTTTATCAAAGAAATAATAACATGCAAACAACTGTAACAGGAGTAACAGGGAACCTGAATGATCTGTTCTTCGGATTAGAAGAGTATAATGAGATTGTTTACAGGGGTTCTTTCTTAGGAACAATTTATAATGATGCAGTTGAACCCATAGACATCGAGTATGCCCTCATGCAAATCTGGCGTATCTATGAGTTTATCTATACTGCAACTGACGGTCAATTTACGAATCTTAACACCAACATTTTACATACCAGTGAGGAAACATTTCGAGCGTACTTGTTACATGAGTTTTATAAAAGAGCAAACCAGTCGTATGATGGAGGCCGTATTAATAGAAGGGGTAAAGTTGATGATATGTTATATAGGCTTCGTATCAGAGATGGTTTCGATGGTATAGTATTTGCAGGCGACAACCCCGGTTTTTGGCGATCTCACTTTCTACATTACACGCCGCATGTACTAAATACTAACATAATGACAATTAGGATCAGATATGAGATTAGATTTCCGTTTAACGTCCAGAATATAGGAGGGGTTCGCCTTTCACATCTTGTATATGTGCAGCGTTGGGGTATGGGACACAGGCCAACTCCCACTCCAACTCCAACCCCCACCCCAACTCCAACCCCTACCCCTTGAAGAGAATTTAGTGGGGAGGGGTTCCCAGTTCGAGCCTGGGATGACAACTTAGCAAGGTTTTCGGTTTCCATAAATACTCATGATAAGAATCGAGGTTGATTTCTTGATAATTAATTATGTTTTGGCGGGCCTAGTAGGCGTTCTCTTGTCAGGAATTACTATCATTGATTTTTACAAATCAGATACTACTATTCTCCGCCGGGTAGCTTCAGTTATTATTAATCCACTAGTTATGATGATTGTATGTTTATTTTCTGTTCACTATTTCGGGTTTACCTATCGATTCATCGTATACTCAATGGTGGCTGCTAACTTGCTATACATTTCGAACTGTGACATACGTGAGCAATCAGTCTCCATTGAAACTATAGCTGTATCTGTTATATGCGCCTTAAGTGTACTATTTTGGAATAGGGATAATGTCTGGTGGAATTATATTCTAAGTGGTATAGGCTATACATTTGTCTTCATGCTGGTCTCCAGATTTAGCCGTAATGCAATCGGGCAAGGTGATGCACTAATAATTGGAATAATCGGATTATATCTTGGCTTTAGCCACACATTTGCCTCTCTGTTTTTTGGTTTGTTTTTGGGAGGGCTTTTCTCAATAATCTTATTTACAATGAAAAAAGTTTCACGCCATACACCCCTGCCGTTTGCTCCATTTCTTACGGCAGGTTTTATTGTATCTATTATACTTTAGCGTTATAATAACTCTCATCGGTCATTTTTCAGAAAAGAATTCAAAAGTTTGGTGTGTTTCAGAAGCAGCAGACAAATCTCATTAGTCCGTCATTGCGGGCTTGACCAGGGCTTGACCCGCAATTCCCTGAGATTGGCTATGTTTAGGGGATCCCGGGTCAAGCCCGGGATGACGCTCGTGTTTGCTAAATCAGCACGTATTTGAAACACGCCAAAAATTTGATAATACTGCGATCTGGCGTACAAAATCAATCAGTCTTGTTTTACAAAAGGTGCCAGATGTGAGATAATAATATATCGGGTGGTCGAGTTTTCGTGAGCTTTAAACTAAACCTAAGTCAAAAATTGCTGCTTGCTCTGGCTGCCATACTGCTTTTGGCTGGTGCAGGTAAAAATATATATTTTCGCTTTAACCCCTTTAATGTCTTGCTCTTCAGCATTAACAATTTAAATGAATCTGCAGGTTTTGAGATGGATATTGAAATAGTTACGCTTGCCGATGTGAATGATTGGAGTAACGAGAGTATTTCTGCCGAAACTGTAAATGATATGCTTATCAGTGCAAATTACAGAAGGAACTCTTATGCATTTGAATCAGCGAATTCAACAAGGCTAGGCTTCAGTCAAGTACAGAGGATGGGATTCTATGCAGATCCTGAGATTACTGTGTATACAATAGCTGACGATGTGTTTTACAGACGGCAGGGGAATCAAGAGCAAGTGAATTTATTGGATGGTTTGCCCTATGTTAGGGAAAGCATTGAGCCCTATATGAGGCATCAATCCACAGAACCTGTTAGGATAAATGACTTTAATATGCCCAGAGAATTGCAGATGAACAATTTCTCCTTAAATGTCGAAGGAGAAGGAGCTGATGGCCTAGTAACCCAACTAATGACATTTTTTGAAGTGGCAAGCCCAATCATTTATTCTTACCTAGATCTTCTAGTTGCAGACAGTTCAGCGCAAAGAATTCGCGTCGATTTTCAAATAGATGATTTTATGAGGCTTCGAGGTGTTCAAGCCCAGTTACACTACAATGAATTTTCGATTATTGTATTCTTAGACATTACTCGCATAAGCCAGGATATTTATATACCCCCCCCAGATATTACTAATGGAATTGATTTGGATAATATTGCGGAGGATGAATTCGACCCCA
>Ga0123355_10018882_pt1 | contig 10963 bp, 6 predicted proteins | sample TergutEmb28metaG_3_FD_89872 | JGI IMG/M metagenome (GOLD analysis project Ga0123355, IMG submission 89872) | Embiratermes neotenicus P1 segment gut microbial communities from Petit-Saut dam, French Guiana - Emb289 P1 | ecosystem: Host-associated > Arthropoda: Insects > Digestive system > Gut ...
GAAACTCCAACACACATCGAACCAAGAACAATACAACCAATGTAGTAATTCAACAGAATAGTCGCAAGCTCCTGATGATGGATATATTAATGTCCGAAACATGTTGAGCGCATAAGAAGTGAAATAAAATAGCAAGTGACATCAAGTTAGTCTTTTGTTCTTCAAATTTATATAAATTTAAATAAAATATTTGAAGAAACTAAAGCCTGGACAATGATTGTAATCGTCATTTTCCTTCTTTCTTAAATTAAGTGTGAGACAAACTATTGCCTAGACAATTAATGTAATCGTCCTTTTCTTTCTTTCCTAAAGGTACGTGTAAGCTGGATATAACTATACTCCATTCTGCATATACATAACCGGTTTTCAAGAAAGAACGTTCCTAATAAACAATCATTGTAAAGTCACCTTCAGACTGACAGAAATCCAAGTAAAGCCATGGCTCCTCTAGGCTGGAGGTCGCTTGGCAGGGAACACATTCGAATAATAACGATGCTATCAAAAGGGAACGAATAAGGAACAAGTTGAAAGGAACCAAGAACAGAAGTTATCGTACCGTTGAAGAGATCTTACTGCTCCATCGCGTATAAAACTTGGTCTTTCACATCCAAAAAGGAAGAAAGATTTTACAAAACATTTCCAAGAAACATGTTTGACCATAAACGAGATCAAGGAGCAAATTATACCTCGACTTCGTCTAAAATGTTAGAGTGATTATAAGCCAAAGACTTCCAGTTAATGGTGAACCAAACGGAGAAGTGAGAAATGCATATAGAATTTTGGTTGGAAAATCTCAAAGGAAGACAGCAGCTTTCAAAACTAAAATGGATGTGAAAATAATATCAAATATGCTACGAAAGCATGATTTTGGAATGTGGTATGGATTAAACTGACTCGGGACAGGTTCGATAGCGACCTTTAATAAATAGAATTCCCATGGCAGTAGGATATATCGCCACCCGCCACCAGTTGAGTAATAATCAGGGTCTAAAGGAAAACCCTGTGTCATGGAGTTTGGTAGTTATCTGTTGAGAGACATAAGAACACTTGAGTTTAGCGTCACATTAAGAGCACAATGTTTAGTTGTATGCAGCTGCAATGTTAGGTCTATAAACCCAGGGTAAAAGAGAATGAACTAGGAAACTCCATTACCTCAGGTTGTTTTCTTGCTACGGTTCAAACTATTACGACAAGAGCCCACCCACCAACTGCGAAGTGTAAAATGTAATCCCGAAATAGCTTACATTAAAATTAACCGAAATTTGTGGAGAAACCAGTCTACAGTTGGTTACTTCTGACCTCGTTTACTTACCGAGGAAGAAGACCACCCCTTTACTGCCGAACTGTTTGCACAGAACGCCAGAGACCCTATTTGTTGATGGGGTAACGTATACTCCTTGCAATAGCAATTCTTTAGTCCTGGCTGTTGAAAGATATATAATTATAATTCATGCTTTTCATTCGGAAGCCCCAGGTTAAAACTTCGGCTAAGAGGCCAGTTTGACCCAGTTTTGTCCGTAGTTCACCCTCGTTCTTCCACGCAAATACTGGACCAGTACCTCAAATTAGGCCAACACCTCTTCCATCTATGGGCCGGGTAGCGCAGTCGGTACAGCAACTGACTACAGGCTAGACGGTCCGGGGTCGAATCCCGGTGGGGACGAGATTTTCCGCCCTTCCAGGCCGGCCCTGGGGCCCACCCAGCCTACTGTAAAATGGGCGCCGGGTCTTTCCCGGGGGTAAATTGCGGCCGGGGCGTGCTGCTGACCACTCACCCCCTTCTAGTACCGCGGTCAAGTACGAGTAGAGCTACACCTCTACCCACCCTCTGGGCCACACCGGGCCTATAACGGGATCACTCTACCTTTACCTCTTCCATCTGCAACCTTTCCTATTAATTTTTCAACGAAAACCGTTTTATTCGACGTTACATAGTCCGACAAAATATGACAGAATCGTTTTAACGAACATGAAACGCATTTCATACAGGCTATTTTCGGAGGAACTCTTTTTAACGAAGAAGCTAGCTTTTAAACATGTTGTGTGGTGCCCGCGTGATTAAGGTAATAGCTACAGCGGCAGGCACAGTAGTTAGGAGGCCTCCGCCTTACTAATGATCCTCGTTTCCGTACGCCTGGGAAGAGCTACAGAGGAGGAGGTTGCATGCTTTTTAATAAAAGCAGCGAAGCGGGAGGCGTTTTCGGGAAATTGCTACAGCCAATTTTAAGTTCGGTCATCAGAACTCCCGAGAGATTTCTATGCTGCTCATTTTAAACACCATGTCAGATAATGGTTAAAATTAGGCACCTATTTAAAAAGCGAAGATGAACGATACAGTATAACAACGAAGAGGAAATACGGAATTCTCAAAGAATCTGGGGATGCGGCGTCATCACTATACGCGAGGTTCATTTACAGGTAAATCTTATGTATATTGAACCGTGCATCATTGTGATAGTTGAAGAATGAGAGACCAACTTGATGTCACAATTTATTAGGTTTTATTTCACTTCTTCTATGCTCAACATGTTTCGGATATTAATGCATCCATCATCTGGAGCCTGCGACTTTTCTATTGTATCACCACATTGGTTGTGAGGTGATACAATAGAAACGTCGCAGGCTCCTGATGATGAATGTATTAATATCCGAAACATGTTGAGCATAGAAGAAGTGAAATAAAACCTAATAAATTGTGACATCAAGTTGGTCTCTCATTCTTCAACTTTCATTTACAGGGTTTGTTTTCTTGATCGCCTGAGCTGCGTAGTTCAGTCCGTACTATGACTCACTGGGATGGTTGACTAGTGGGTTCAATTCCCGGTCACAGGGGGGAAGCAATTCCTCATCACCGTTTCCAAAAAGACTCTGAGGCACATCGAGCCTCCTGTTCAACCATCGAAGGCTCTCTCCCCGCAGATAAAGCAGCCAGAATGTCCAGCTAAGTTGAAACCAGCGCCTCAGACCGCAGCCAGCCACACCTCCTAACGTCGTCATTCCTGGCACCTGGCACAACCCTAACGCCTTATTTCATCACATAGCTTCTGGCCTTACAGCAAGCAGAAAAGTGTTTCACGCATACAACTCTCGCTGCACGCGCGCGCGCCCAGCTACTGGCTCATATATATTCACTTTGCAGCGAAGTTATTTTACCCTGGAGAGAAGTCGGAGCACGAAAGAGCGGCACTCGCCATCCGCTTCTGTCCAGTTTATGAATGTACAGCGCATGCTCAAACGTCAGCACAGTATGACGTGTAGGCTTAGCGAATAGCGTTGCACGAGAAGTAAAAGCTAACGACGACTGCCACACTTCGCAGTGTTACATCGAGTCGCCGGCCTCTCACCGCGAGGGTACCGGTTACGATACCAGGCCAGCTGATACTGAATTTTTTATAAAGTATCATTTTTTTTTCCATGGCGCAATAGCCGGTCAGGGCCTCCTCGTTGTCGAAGCTTCACTGCCACTCCCAGGAACACCACAACCAGTTAGACTCTTCTGGACGGGTGATCAGCCCGACATGTACAACACACAGCACCCTCAATTGACAGTCACCCATGCCCCCGGCTGGTTTCTAACCCACAATTCCAGCAAGCAAACGCCCGAAGACCCACGCCTCAGAACGCGCGGCCTCAGCGGGCCGCATTATGTGCCGACCGCAGTGGCACTACCAAAGGTATTTCTCGTAGTACTTCGTCTTTGTCTTCGGCATATGCCATAAATTTCCATACTCGCATTACATTCCTCTACCACCGAAGACCTAACAACAAACTTGGCAACTGGCAGATTCGTTATATAAAACACTCTTCTATCTTCTTGCATCTGACTGCCTGTGGGAAGGGATCGGTATAATGACCATCCCACGAGTGGGAACAGGAGGAATCGGCATTAGAAGACTGGTACAAGCGAGAGGGTTTTCTCTTCCGCAATGATCACACCAGCTCTGCACAACATTCAAATTCGTAACCAGTTGAAACTGTGATTGGGGGGGGGGTTTCCCCAAAGGAGTAAAGCGACCATGGCGTGAGGCTGACCGCTCACCTCCATCCAGTACCGAGGTTAAGAATGCGTGGAATGTTACCTACTCTTCCACATACATTTTCATGACGCTGTACATAATTCAGTTTGTATAAAATTTTCCCTTTACGTTTTTAACTGTCTGCGGGGCATCTGTTCTTCTATAGTGGGGTGAGAAGCTGTCAAGCGGGGAGAGAGATCTTCGCTGGATTTTCACGATTGTCCTACATCCAAAATGCAATATATTTTTCTTACTATCTCTCTATATTGTATAATGACAGGACGATACAGCAAACAAACGCACGCTTTGCTTATGCAGTGTATCTGTAAGAATTAGCGCAGTCTGTGCTAGCCATTCGTTATTCAGAAGATTGCATTTAGCCAGGGGAATGACATGTGCAATGTGCGGCTATTTGAGCTCACGTCAGGACAATACAGTCATGTTGAACGATCAGCCACCGCTTCAGGGACTCGTCAATAGTCCACATGACCGACGGAGGGGAAGAGCGTTAAAATATCTGGAATTGCTCCAGCCGCAACGGCCAGTGCCATGTACAAATCAATTTCAAGGGGAGAAAAACCCTTGCCGACGGCGCTGTTGTACAAACGTAGAAAGTGGACCAAATACCTTTAAGTTATCTGAGGTTTTAAAAGAGGTACTGGACACTCGAGGAATTTCAAAGGAATGGCATCAGGTGACGGTAAACTGTCAATTTTAATTTGATCTGTCTTTCAATTAGAAAAAGTGGCACAAACTGCAGGCAAGCTAATTTGTGTGGAAGTGGTGCCAGCTGCTAGATTATGTTTCTTGTCACCAGAGACTTCTACAACAGTTCACAGTACCTCTAAGATTTCAGAGCAACTGACCACCATGACAGTTCCTCAAGTCTGTCGAGATCTTTGAAGAAAAGTGATAAAGGTGTTACCTGTATTTCGACCCACATAACAGAATTTCGCTTTGCCAAAAGACAATTACGTCTTACGTCAAAGAATAAATCTCAGTCCGAACTGTTAATTATAATAACAGAGACCGAAAACAAACACAGCTTAGTTAAAACAAATTCAGCAATTAGTTAATAATTAGTATTTACAAAGTAGAAGAGCGTTCAACATTATTAATACAACGCCATACATTATTAATTAAACTTAAAAATTTGAAACGAAAAAGAACCTTATTACATATGTTAACGTCTTATACAATTTCCTCTTCCGTAACCGTTCTTCTTTTGCTGGTACCGTCCCTTCTTTTACTTACTTCCCCTGTGCGTGCGTCTACTTCTGCAACGAAGGATTCCTACACCCCCTGCTTTTTCATTCTTTGGTACTTTCTTGAAACAACTGCGAAAAGCGACTATTAGATTCGACATGTCTGTCTGTCTGTCTGTCCGCCCGTCCACATGGAACAACTCCGCTCCCTTGTAACGGATTTTTGTGAAATTATGTACTTAGAACTATTACTAAAAATCCGTCAACCAGATGCAAATTTTGTTAAAATAAAAAAATAACACGTACTTCACATGAAGAACTATTTACATTGTTCTTTAATGGAGATAAACTGTGTTCTGTGTGAGGTACGAGATGAGACCGAAGAAACAGCTAACGGTCTGAACATAACAATTGAAGATCATCAACTCTAACCCGTTGGACTGAGATGAGGCATGGTGTGATGAGATAAGATGAGCTGAGCAGAGTATTGCTAAGGTAAACAGAAAACTTATTCGGTCAATAAAGAAGCAAACGTGCCAAAAGTGTTACAGCCTGCATATATTTTTTTTTTTTAGTTTTTGAACAATACATCGGGTGTTTGGGATCCCATAACACTCTCTGATCCTGATACAGCTTATTTCAATTAGGGTCAAGCACTTTTCATGTCAAAAGCCTTCCTTTTAGCATTCACAGTGTAGGCCAATTGAAGCTTCATCTTCCAAACGGAGCAACGAACACACACTGATCCATTTCATTCGATACAGGAGACCGACATATTTTGTCTCAAGTTCGTTATTCGTCACGAATAGCGCGAAAAAGTACGAAAGGTTCGTACACATTTGAGCATACGAGTTTATTCACCGGTGCACGTATGTCTGGTTGTGGCATTAGGCTTGTGTGATTTGAGATGCCATACCGTCGTTGATAAAAATTAGTCTGTCGGGGTAAGTCGCCTGACCATGAAGATGGAGGCAGCAAGTTCCTGTGAAACGTCGGTAACAAATCACCGATCAACACGAGGTCATGTCCCAGAAGGCTGTAAACTTCAAACTCAGGCCTCCATAAAGAGCGGAGAATTTCTTAAAAAAAATAATTATATGCGGCTATCAGCTTTTCAAGACGAAATCTGCTATACTGAGTTATGTGGCCAGTGGTCACAGCCTGCAGGCCAGCACAAATGATTTTAAAAAAAGCTAGCACATTTTGGACAGCGTCTTGCACTGTCCCCATTATTGATCGATCACGACAGAATTTTGCAGCAATCACAGCTGGGGCTGAGAGGCGGAGCTACATAAATTGCCTGTAAATTCTCCCACATCTATATAAACTGTGACAATTCAATTTCAACCAGTTCGATACATACGCATGGTTTTATTTCAACTGTGGACGGTTGGAACAGATCGGTTGTGCCATCTAGTCCTGTTAGGGTTACCGCCATTAAGGGCATTACAAAGAAACCTGATTTTAATGCACCACTAAACAAAAGTTACGGCCCAGGGTTGACCAAATATCTCACCCAAAGCAACACTTCATTCGAGGTTTAAAAATGACAAGTCACACCCACATTAAGAAATTTCACTCTGTGCTGTATAATTTACAAGTCGCACTGGTTGCTTCCTGTAGAGTCTACAGCAGCGCTATCCTCACTTATGCTTTGTAAAGTTTCGTAAATTTAAGTTGTCCTTCTTCACGTCTTGAAGGCATATTTGGGAGATATTATTTTATTCCACGCATTCTTAATTTAGGCACTAAATGTACTTGAGCAGTCAGCTTCACGTCCCGGCCGCTTTAGCTCAGAGAAAAAGAACCCGGTAATCACTGAATAGGAGACCAAGTGGACCCAGAGCTAATTTTGACGCTGTGCAGAAGAGACATATCTGTGCCCTTGCTGGGACCGAATTCCGATTTCACAGTATCCCACCTCAAAGACCAGTCATTATTCTGACTATGCTATCAAAATTCATGACTTTTAGAAAGTAAAAGAAATTACTTTTGGAAGCGCACGTAAGAACCTGTTTCACTGCAGGCCTACCGAAAAGTCTGGAATTTTCAAAAGGAATGAGTAACGTAAAATGTGGTAATAAATTGGGGCACCACAATAGTAACAAAAGGTTTAACGAAAAAATTTGGAAGCCATACGAGGTAAACATTCAACAGATCCACTACAAAAGACAGCTATACTTGGAACATCTCACATAATACAGAAAGTAATGCAGTTTGAAACTTGAAGCCTGAGCGGTGGGGATCACCATTGGTTCAACAGATAAAGCACGAAGAAGAAAAGGCCTGGGATAAGAAACATCACGACGATGGTGATGATGACGATGATGATGATGATGATATAATCTATTTAATGTTTTTTCGCCAAACAGTACAGAAAGGAACAAAGAAAGGTACCCACTACACAATACAAAAACACAAATCCTTACATTCATAGACCCACCACAACATATGTGATTACCTAACTTCTACTTGTCAATAAAAGTGTGTTTACTTTAATATCAGCCACTCAATGATACTATTAGAAGGTGCTGGTCTTGGACCATGAAAATAGAGAGAACAAGCTCCTCTGAAAGTCGGTAACTTTACTAATCTACACGGTATCATATTACAGAAAGCCTGAATCTCAAGCTATGTGTATTTCAACAGTCAGAATCGTCATGCACAGTTATCTGACTGCTGAGAAACGTAAGGAACCCGCACATGATGTTCTGATCAGAGGCATTCATGTTGTACTTAATTCGCTTCAACGTCCTGTCTGCTGTACTTTTCATATATTAGATTCTATTCTGTTCAGTCAGCAACTTCTGCTACAGTCATGAACTTGACAAAATAGCAAGGAAGACTTACTTGAACCTATTAGGATCGTCCGTTTTGGTAAATAAATGGCCACGGAGCTCTCATTCCTGAACAGTCAAGACTCACTCAGCTGCTGAATAAATTCCTTGCCCATATGGAATTCGAAAGTTCATTAAGGTGTTCACATGGCACTACATCCTCAACCAGCTGAATCCAGTTTACCTCCTCACGCCTCATGTCTCAAAAATATATTTTAATATTATCCCCCTGCTTGCACCTCGCTGTCACACGTTGTCACTTGCCGTCAGCTGTCCGAACTAAATTTCTTCGCGCAATTCTCAGCTCCAATGCGTGCTGCACGTACAGCCCAGTCCATTCGCTTCGACTACACTAGCAGCACTTGATGATGAATAGAAACTCTGAAATTCTTCGTTAAGTAACGCTCTCTAACCTTCTGCTCCTCCCTTTCTTCGTGCCAAATGTACTCCCCTGCACTTTAACACCATTCCGACGACTGACAAGACTCACGCCCCACACAGAAAGCACAATTACAGGTTCGCATATGTCAGTCTTCAGGCTTTACACAGTAAACGGGTAGATAAAACCATTTGAGCTGTATGATACGAGTGGCAGCAGGTCTTCCCCAAACCTTATCAGCCCACTAACTAATTTGCGAACGTAATAAAATTTAATCCACCACTCTCCTACTCAAATACGGACTTTCGCCATATTTTCGAATATCTATGTAAGTATTATAATTCTCTCCTGCACTCTGGTGGCGGAATATGAAAGATACAGTAGGAGAAATTTTTTTAAAGTCTCGTTCTTCTTTTGCAGGGAAACATTCGCCGTCTGAAACTAATCGAAGTGTGTGCTCTCCTTAATCGTTAAAGCACTGGAGTGAACGAGTATTTAGTGGGCGACAGGAACATCTTTAGAATTCACACATCTGATCACAAACTAGAATCTTTACAATAATAATATCGCTTTATGTTGCTGTCCATACTGGAAACCACCATTACAAAAACTATTTGGTGTATCCGCAGTGTTTCTTGAGCCAGGCTTACAGTGTTGCAGTAAATGTTATGGAAAAAAACATAATTTAGAACACAGTGAACATGCTTCATTTTAGCAATACGTTGTACGGAAGTGAGCTTACAATGTATTGCACAAACAGAAGCCTCGTATACTGGCAGTGGCGTGACCTGATCATTAAACACTAAATGACAAAACCACCTCCAGCAGTACCTTTGAATAAACAAATGTTCTCTTCGACCATGTCGCAGAGAAAGTCTGGAGTCCCAGCTTCCTTTTATCTCTCTATTTGTGAATACTTCTGGTCACCTACGCCAAAACCATGGACAAGAGTCCCATATACGGTACGGACAACAAAGCTACAGGCGTAACACCCTAATCTGGACTATGCCAAACCCAAATAGCCTGTTGCTAGTGAAGGTTACTATAACGTACATTGCAGTGAACAAATGGGCTACACGATTGGGGGGGAATATACGATAGTCCAGTGGGGAAAGGGGAAGGTAACAGATCGAAAGTGGTGTAAAGGTGTTAATCCACGGGACATCCGCCTATAGCCACAGTACAGTGCGGAGGTGTGATAAAAAAAGAGTACACCCACATCCCCAGTACATTCTAAGGTACAGGTGTTCTCTAACAGAAATCATTATTACCAGGCACTGAATCTGTTGGGTTGCCAGGCAAAAGTGACATAATATGTCTTTAATGGCAAACACAAATCACGTATAGTAGCGAAGAGATAACTTGACGACTGTTAGAGCAGGGTGAAGAGGCAAGCTGATAAGCGGGGAAGTAATGCGCACGTACCGTCACGCATTTTCCATTCCTTTCCGAAACGTCCTTAGCACTTACAAACCAATGTTTTTGAAACATTTATAACGTCATCTGGTTCTTTCGAGGTCAGCCTGGCATAGGGCTACCATACGGCATCTATGCCGAGCAAAATACTTCCCAATTTTTTTAGTCATATTACTCTTAATGATGTTGGTAAATTACCAGATAGTAAGGCGCAGCATTCTTCGATTACCCTGTACAACTTCCGAGGGTCTGCAAATTTCAGCTTTTCATCCAGTCAGTCACACCTCTTCGAGATTCAGGTTGCGACTGTTTTAATCGGACTATTGTCGATATTCTGATGAACCTCTCTTTTCTTCTTCTTCTTCTTCTTCTTCTTCTTCTACTTCTTCTTCTTCTTCTCCTCCTTCTTCGGCATACGGTCCTTGTAATTTAACGAGGCCTCCTTCAGAATGATAGCCCGTACAAATCTGTCTTCTGCTTTCTTCATCTCTTGACACCTTTCGATTTCAGATCATTCTCAAGAGTCCAGCCACCTTAAATTTGGTCTTCCTGCTTTTCTCCTTCCGTCTGGTTTCTCCAGACATACTTTCCTTACGACCCTATCATCAAATATTATTACCACATGACCAGCCTACTCCAGCTTTCTCACATATATTGTTGTTCAACCTCATACCCTGAAAATTATTGCAATTCTACCACACTACATAGCAAGTTCAGTGGAGGGTTTCTACATTACTGATTGTTGGATCTTGAAATTTTATAAAAACTTCTTCTCGTCTCCTTTTATTGTTTCGCTTAATGTGTCTTGGTATCAAGCAAAAGAAAGTCGTTTTTGATGCCATAAGATCAATATCACTTTTAAATTTGGTTTCGCTTCTTATCTTCCGTTGTTAGTATTCGGTATTCGCAGCTCTTACTACTGTCCGACTATAGGGACTGGCTGAATATAATGGACCAAAATGGTAAGTGTCAGTATTTGCAGCTCTAACTACTGTCCGACTATAGGGACTGGCTGAATATAATGGACCAAAATGGTAAGTGTCAGTATTTGCAGCTCTTACTACTGTCCGACTATAGGGACTGGCTGAATATAATGGACCAAAATGGTAA
>Ga0123355_10018883_pt1 | contig 10963 bp, 7 predicted proteins | sample TergutEmb28metaG_3_FD_89872 | JGI IMG/M metagenome (GOLD analysis project Ga0123355, IMG submission 89872) | Embiratermes neotenicus P1 segment gut microbial communities from Petit-Saut dam, French Guiana - Emb289 P1 | ecosystem: Host-associated > Arthropoda: Insects > Digestive system > Gut ...
ACCAAGTTTCACACCCATACAAAACAACAGGCAAAATTATAGTTCTATATATCTTGATCTTTAAATTTTTGGATAGCAACCTGGAAGACAAAAGATTCTGCACCAAATGATAGCAAGCATTTCCTGACTTCAAATTGTGAAATAAATCATAGTTTGTGGAAAATAAGATTGTAGAGCATGCCTTACAAGTGCCATAAAACTCCTTGTTGCCTAAATGCATAAAATTCATTTCTAGGGTTTTTTTTTGTATATGTTCACATAGGTCTTTAATAAAAGGTTAATTGTTTATTTCTCTAGTATTATAAGTATATGTCTATATACAGTAAATGAAGAGGCTGTCATTGGTTTGACTGCCCATAAATTGTTTCCTATGGGAGTATCATTGACTTACACCGTTTTGATTTACATCCACTCTTTTAAGGAATACATCTGGGACATAAAACAGGGGCGCTCTGTATATATTAATGACCATATACAGAGTATTTTTCTTACATAGAAGTACATCTGTCCAGTGCAGAGGCATTACACACAGTTGGATGTTTGGTGCTATGTCAACTTCCAAACAAGATGAGTGTGTTTATCACTTCTTCAATACTCACAACCAAATGTGCATTATGTATTTGCTACATATATTTTTTAACCACATCTCTCCTGCATGTTTTGGTGTGTTACATGTAGCAAATATATATTGTTTATAGGTAAAATTTGCATTTGGTTGAGGTGTTAAAGAAGTGATATATGAGATTGCATGGAATGGAAGACTTCACAATAAGACGAGTGTGTGTAAGTTTCTGTAGGTTTTTTCCTCAACTCCAATTCATTGACCCTTTGTGTTGATGTCATTCAATCACCACAGCTAACATTAGTTGTGTGTGTCTGATGATGAAACTAGTGAATCAAGATTTAATGTGGCAGTGCATGCACAATTACTCTGGGGATGGGGATGTGTTTTGTGGTGATTCTGGACTCAAACATGGTACTGAAAATATTATGGATATTGTAGACCACTTTCATTTGTTTTTTGACAAGCACCGTGCGAGCATCATTCAGGATACCAGCAGATACAGACCAGTACAAAATTACAGGAGGTTATCACTTCTTTCTGTTCTGCAAGGATGTGGAAACCTGTCATGGGAGGTGAAGTTTATGTTATGTTCGGGCTTCCCATGCTCAGTGACTACAGGTCTTATTTTAAAAAACTGATATTAATGTTAACACCTGGTTTTATGGGTATCATGAGTAGAGCCACACTTGAGCTGACAATGCAGATACTGTATAGTCAGTGACAGAGTTGATATATAAGGGCCCCATAAAAAAGATTCAAAGTGTATCATATATTCTGCCACATCTTTGAAAGGTACCAAATAGCCTAACCAAACACAAACTGTAAGTTTGACATTGTAGAAGGTGCATTTATCCTTCAGATCAGTGAGGTACAACCTTGTTTAACTGCAGGCCACTTGGACACAAGTGAGTTGGTGAAATGCCACAACAGGTTTTTTCAGACATACTGTATTCAATGTATTATAAAACTGTGTGTTGCTGCTGCCTTAGTGGGTCACATATGAAGGGCCACAGCATGTTGCCTTTGCTTGGGACAGTACTTGCCTCTGGAAGCTTCAGTGTTTGGCAGTAAGTCAAACACACATCTGTGGTGTTTCCTTGTTTACACAGGAAAAGACATGGAAACTGAGTCAAACGTGATTTTACCTGAAATTAAGTTTATTTAAGGTCTGCGCTGTTCTGGGGTATTTCAAAGTGTATAGTGGTAATTCCTTATGGGACAACCTATTGGTCCCACCTGCAAGGGTAAAGAAACCTAAGAAAACAAAAATTTGGGCAACAAGGAAATTTATTGTATTTTTAAGACATGCTGCATAATATCTGCTTTATTTTCTACAAAATGTCATTTGTTTCATAATTTTATCTTTTTCTGTTCAAATGATATGTTTTCCAAATATCATGTACTAAAATTTAAATACCCACCCCACCAGGATGAAGGTTAAGAATGGCCTGAAGCTTACAAAACAAGGGTGAAGTAAAATTTTCTTTTAAATGAGTGTCTTGTGCAACTTTAAAAGACTAAAAGAAACTGACAGTGTGTGTAAAGGTACAGTTCACCCCAGAACAGGCCATGAAGGCCCAGTGGAGGAGTAGAGATATAGCTCTACTGTTTCTTTAACCTCCGTGCTAGATGTGGGTGGGTGGCCAACACCATGCCCCGGCTGCTTTACCCCCAGGAAAGACCCGGTACCCATTGTGTAGGAGGCTGGGTTGGCCCCAGGTCTGATCTGGACAGGTGCAGAAAATCTTGCTGCCACTGGGATTCGATCCCCGGACCGTCCAGTCCATAGCGAGTCGCTATACAGACTGCGCTATCCCGGCCCGCGAAACTGCAAGTAACAGTTGCAATATAAGGAAACAACTATGCATGGTTATGTTTTAACTAACACAACGGGGATGACACTCCTTAAATTCAACAGTTGCAATATTTTAATTAGAACCATGTGTTCTCATATATATGATATTTAAATCTCCTCCTTTCTGACAGCAGGAACACATTTAAAACCCCTGTCACAGAGGGATTACTATCTGACACAATTCTCGTCTTATATGGGCATCTGTGTAATACTTCAGCTGCAGTACTGTAGGCGATCATGTAACTAAAATTAACTTTTTTTTTAATTTCATTAGTATATAGAAGGAAAAATACAATGACACAATACTAATCTTTACACATATTAAACTAAATATAACAGAAGTAACATCCTTATTGTAAAGAAAGCAAATAATAGGCTCACCCAATGTCAGTATGTGTCAGACCTTGCGGGTACTGTCTTGAATATTTAAAACTGTAAAATTATATTAATATGCTGTAGAAAATAAAGAACCATGCTTTACTACATTGAAATTAACACTTGTTACCCAAGTTTTATCTTAGAGGTCATATGAAAGAAAAAGTGATCTAAATGAGAGTCATGGATAACATAATTGATACAAAAATTTCATACTTTTTTGGAGAATACATGCTAAGTAATAACAAGGTCTTCAATCCAGATTTCTCAGAAGTAACATAATGAGAATTATAAATTAAAGCCTTATATGTTACAGTTTTTATACATTTGCATACTGTAGAAACTATATGATGATACAAATATGAAAATACAGTATGTATGTACACGTCAAGTCAAACTGGAGGTTGTGTTCTTTGTGGTGACATGCTGACATATGCTTCCTGAGATAGAAGTGTGGCTACTCGCTGTTGCAGTGTAATGCGGAAACATAAACAACAGTTGAAGACAGTGGCTGGTGCCTGCTGCATACACATCACACTGTAAAATATATATACACAACTACTTCAGTTTCAGTTTAATACACACTGAAACTATTTTCTAATACATATCCATTGGTCTGCACATACTTTTGGATCCACTAACCTGAACACCGATCTCTCCTGGCCTACTGTTACACACTGTCACCACCCCAAAATAAAAATGCATCTCAACAAACCACTTAAAAGTTAGTTGGATGTGTAAGATGCCCAAAATTATCATCTTTGGGCACAACACAGAAATCTTAAACTTTGCAGCCTGAATTAATATACAGCACTACATCCTAATTCTGTGTGGTGCCATCACCCAAAAACAGAGTGATAATCAACATGAAGACTGTGGCAGTCCATATTTGGTTTTACATTAGGAAAAATAATTGAACTGAAATAATTAGGTGATTATGAAACCTATTTTGTAAGTTGTAGAGACTGTATAACACATATCTTGCCCAGAAAGTAATGTGTCGTATTGTTTTTGGCCATTAAGAAAGCTAGGAGTGTGAGATTTTAGACACAACAAATTTGAAGTTCCTTGCATTCATGTAGGAAGTCAAAGATTTCTGACAGATAGCACCACTATAGCAGTACCTTACAGTGCAGACAGTCAATGATGTGTGGTACAAACAACATACTGTGACAGAATTTCTTGTTGCCCAGAGTCAGTGAGAAACAACTACAAATATCTTTGCAATATTAATGAAGTGCTGTGCTCGACAGAAGCACTCTTGGCCGCTTTGTGAGAAGAGGAACGGCTTCCAGAACAAAAAAAGCAGAGCTCCATGACGCCTCACTCAGGCCATTCCTGTCAGCTGACAGTCAAAATCGGCAGCATGCTGCTGTGAGGATTGACACATCACAACTCGACAACTGGCACTCAGTCTTTCAATCAGCAAAGGAAGTGTTAGTCATATCATTCGATATCTTGGATATTCGAAGGTGTGTATGAGATTGGTTCCTCAGAGCCTCACAGATGAACATAAAACAGACAGAAAAGCCATTTCTTCTGAGTTGTTTGCATGTTTTGAATCTGAGGGAGAGGCCTTCCTATACCAGATTGCTACATCAGATGAAACCTGGGTCCATCATTGTGAACTGGAGACAAAGCAGTCCATGGAATGACACCATCCTCAATCTCCCGGGAACAAAAAAAGAAGAAAGTACCTGTCAGAAGGCAAGATCATGAGTACAGTCTTCTGGGACTGCCAAGGAGTGATTCTTGTGGATGCGATGTCTTCAGGGGAGACGGTCAATTCCAATGCCTACATCAGAACACTTACAGAACTCAGGTAGCATCTCAAACAAGTGTGGTCTCACAAGAATCTAACATAAATCTTGCTTCAGCGTGACAGTGCAAGGCCACACACAAATTTGAAGACTTGGGAACCCATCAAAAACTTTATTGGACAGTGTTACCCCATCCACCCTACAGCCCCGATCTAGCACCCTCAGATTTACACCTATTTGGAGCCCTGAAGGATGCAATCTGAGACTGATGATGATGATGATGTGATTTGTACAGTGGGAACTTTACTATTTGAGCAGGACAAGGCATGGTACTGAGAAAGTGTACATACACTTGTTCCTCAGTGCAAGGCCTTGGAAGTGAGTGGAGACACTACTTTCTGGGCAGATTCACATTTTGGTGTTGTAGTGATTAAGTAATGGTGACACACTGTAAGCCAATAAAATATGTACTTTTATACATGTTAGGAGATAAAAAAAAAAGCTACTAGAATATTCTCTCAAGGCTGCTGGAAGCTTCTGCTTAAGGAATCTCTGTCAGTGATAACAACAGTAAATATTTATCAATTAAGCATGGAGTTGTGTAATCTTAAGAAATGCTATTAAGGAATATCAACCATTACTTGTTTTACTTGAGATAAAAGTATGTGTGTGTTATTCAGCAAAACACTAAAGTTAACACTTTAACCACAAACGATTATGAAAACAAAGCCAACATAGTTTCAAGACCTGAAACTTTACTGCACCTCCACTCCTTTGTTTGTAATGATGAAATAATAAAACTCGCTTGGTACATCCATGCGTCTGGTGTAGGAACAAGGGTCTGATTTGCACTTAACAAGGATCTCTTTTAATCTTAAATCTTGAGAATGAAGTTTTAGCACAAGGCAATGTATATGTGTGTGATGTTGTCTATCTTCAGCTGTCTTCCCAAGTAACTACTGCAACAACTGAAGGACATTCATACAACTTGGTACGACTAACAGCAGCAGAGACCCCACCTCTGTATTTTTAAATTTATATCATCAAAGCTTAATTATTATGTTTTGTGAGAGCTAATGGTCTCTACCTCATTCAGATGAATCCAATTCATTCCCTCTTATTCTATTATCTGTAAAACCCATTCAATAGCCTCTTATCTAGACCTAATTCTTCCAAGGCTATGACTAAATTTTGTGTATCTCCAATGTATGTTACATGCTCTGACCATCTCATCTTTCTTGCTTTTGACTACCTTTAACAATATTTCTTCATTATGCTGCTTTCTGTTAACATCCTCTCCTAAACATCCTCTTCACAAATGCTCTGAGGCTTTGTCCCCATTGTTGGAGATCATGTTTCATACCCACACAAAAGAACAAGTATAATAATTTCAGTATTTACATTTTTGGTAGCTGATGGACAAAAAAAGATTCTAAACTGAAAACTAGCAAAAATTCTAGGAATACTGTGTGCTTATAATTTCTCTTTGAATGTAATTCTGATTTGTTACTGTTGTTTTGAAATATACGAACTGTTCCGTATACTGTAAAGGCTTCTCAGCTATCTTTGTGTCATTATTCTGTATTGTATTATGATTATGCATGAACATAATACATAGTTTTCTTGTTGTGCTGACTTCTCACCCAATCTCCTTATAGGCATTTAGCAGAACTTATGCAAATACGTGTGATGTGCAAGTTTAACAGAGTAACTTCTTGGTACAATGCAAAACAATGTGATCATTACAAGATCTATATTTTGCTTTGTTTTTGTGGTAACAGCTGATGAATCTCTGAAGCTACACAAGTGAAGTGAACGTAACATCCTTATATGTTGAGTATAAATATTCTTTATGTATTAACAATTATAAAAAATGCTGAATGTTTGAAACTTTGTGGTTATATTTGACACACTTAAAACTCTAAGAATCTGTACTCGTGAAATTATGCAGATATGGAAGTAGCATAATTATCAATGTATAAATCCTGTTATCTTTTGTCTTCCAGTTTCCTATCCAAAGATATATAGATTAAGATATACAAAACTATAATTTTGCCTGTTATTTGTATGGGGGTGGAAGTTGTTGGTGCACACTAAGGGCAGAACATAGGCTGAGGGTGTTCGAGAACACACTGCAGAGGAGAATATTTGGGCCTAAAAGGGGTGAGGTAACAGGGGAGTGGAGAAGATGTTACTTGGGTGATTCAAATCAAGAGAAGCAGGGTGTGTGGCTAGTTTGGGAGGTAGGAGCTGTGCATACACGGTTTTGGTGGGGAGACCAGAGGGTAAGAGACCATTTGGAAGACCGAGGCATAGATGGGAGAATATTATTAAAATGAATCTTCAAGAATTGGGATGGAGGGCATGGACTGGATTGATTGGCTCAACACAGGTACAGGTGGCAAGCTCTTGTGAATGCAGGAATGAACGTCTGTATTCCATAAAAGGCAAGAATTTCTTGACTGGCTGAGGACATGTTAACTTCTCAGGAAGAACTCTGCTCCATCTAATTAGTTAATTGCTGCCTGTTGCATTATATTCACTGAAGTATCTGAAGGAATGTAGGAGCTAAGATTTAATTCCACAACTGTAACTGTTATGAAGATCCACATACCATTGTTTGTGAGGACCTTTTGTAGCTGGACTTTTGATTTTCTAGATCGCTGTTTGGGTCTGGAGAAATGCTGGAATAGAATGGACACCCTCTTTATACAGCACACCACATCAGAAAAACATAATGAAGAGCTTTTTACATTACATTTAGCTTAATGGGACACTAAATCGACTGGTCCTTAAATAACTTCCCATACTATTAAGATAGTATTACTGAAAATCTGTTTGCAACTTAATATTTCTTTATACACAGAACAAAAGCTGGATAAATTCATTCCAAAATATACTCAAAAATAAAACACTGTGACTTCCTGGAACCAATTTTGTGATAATTTATGCATAAAACTAGAGAAATAAAATGCCAAATAATGTAAAGTACCTATGCCATAAACATATTTAAGATGTACATACATTTATTTATGTCATGGTTCATATGATTCAAAGTTTTTGGAATAATAAAAATAACTTAACTGTACAACCGATAACAACTAGGTGATGAAGATGCTTAAAAAGTAAATAAATCTTCAGCAACACAAGGGAAAATTATGATGGCTGAAATGGCATGTCAATGAGTTAAGATGGGTTTAAAAGAAGCACTGGTTCATATAAGGACTGACTGCTGGAACATTTGTCTGGAAAACTGGGTTCACAATCCTGAGACATGAGAGGAATGTGAGTGACTGCATCAATTATGTGTTTGTAGTTATGTATCCTGTAGACTGATTTTCCTATTAATGTAGTACAGTAACCTCTCACCCAGTGTGGTTTTGACTAAGTGTAGTTGAAAATAATATACATAAACAAAATTTGCTGAATGCTGAAAAGTTTAAATACACATGGATAAGTGTGGGTGGTCACCGATTCAATTGCTGCAGAAGCTGGCAGCAAGTGTGTTCATGTAACCTCACTACCATACAATGTTGTGCAACACAGCTCTGTCCAACACGTCATGATGGGCCCCAATGTCTGAGTTGGGTTAGGGATCACTGTACAATGTTTCAGTTCATCTGCCTTGACAGCAGAGAAGTTAATGCATCTGTATTAGTAGTACCAGTAACAACCTTGGTTTAAAGGCTTGTATGGTTGATGGTGTCTGGATAATAAAGGTAAAGGTAAAGTTTTCCTGTCCACGCCATGAAGGCATATAAGGGGAGTAGAGGTACAGCTCCATTCATTCTTAGCTTTGAAATTAAATGGACATGAACTGTTAACTTCACGCCCTGGCCGCTTTACCCTGGGAAAGAACACCAGCATCCATTGAATAGGAAGGTGGGTAGGCCCCAGAGTTGGTCTGGATGTTTTTGGAAAAGAGAGATATCTCTTACCCTTACAGGGATTCGAACCCTGGACCATCCAGCCCGCAGCCTAGGAAATGTTTCGTTAATACTTCCAGAATAGATCATAGCTGTCTCACTCTGTACCTATGCCAACAAATCATGCCCACAAATTAAACAAAATATCAATATAGTGGAATGTAACAAGCTGAAGTGTCATCAGACCTATCTGAGATTGCATAACCCATTCACATACAGACACATGATTAAACAGAAGCTAAACTCCAAAGATAAAGAAAGAATTCAAAACATACCCTAACCATTCAGCAGCGAACGTGTGGCCATACTGAGCATCCTCATGGTACGGGTGATCTTGTTATTGGGGTTATTTGAAATGTACATTGTCAGCTGGTGCTGCAAGTTGTTCAGAACTCCAGGCATATGTTCTCTTGTCAAAGGGTTTGTTGGATCCAAGTTCATAACGGCTTCTTCCAGGTACCTTCAAACAATGACATGTCAGAAATATTTTCATTAAAGAAAGTTTTTCAGCTTTCTGGGCAGGTAATCTATTTTTCAGACGTAGTTGTCTGGGTTTTGATACCACGCAGATTTGTAGGTTGACAGCAATGTTTTAGAGGAACATGCTGCACCCCTCTTCAGGGTTGAAGAAACAGGTCTACTAGTCATTTAGTCCTGAAGACAGAGGTACCACATTTCTCCAAAATAGCACTGTCAACCTATAAACTACATGGTGTCAAAACTGGGTAGACTGCAATCTGATGTTTTCATTCATCAATACCAATGGTTACTTGTTTTCAGGTTTCTCATCTTGAATTAGCCGTTGCAGTAAAATTACCAGCAATACAACTGCTGCAGTTTCTACAAAGACAGAGTTATGCATCAGTCATACTAAAAAAAAAAAAAAAACTCTATTGGGAATATGATATAAATGTACTGTCCTGAAATGTGGACTGAGGATTGTACGGCTCATATTTTTGGTATCACAAATTCTGCAGCAATCTCTTGCTTGCTTCGTTTTATAGTTCCTAGATATATACAAGTGTCTGATTCCACACAGATGTGATATCACAGCAAAGGGGAAGGGTGGTGGCTCATATGTACAAATTTAAAGAAATGCTCCTATTTTATGTAAATGAAGGAAATAGCAATTTTTGTGAATACCTTACTTAGTTCTGAACTTTGGTGCACCAAACAACCATTTCATGGATGTTTAAGCATCTGAATAGTGTCAACACTGGCACACAAGGGAAAGGTAAAAATGTCCCAACAGGTACGGATGAGGTCATGATATCACAGCACAAATAATAATCTGGAGGAAAACAGCCATGGAATGTAACCTTGAAATGTTTCAATTCGTTAGAAAAATGCAAAAACTTTTCCTCTTCAGCTGTATGGCAGTACAAGTGAGTAAGGAACCCCTTCACACTGACAGATGATCCAAACTTTCCAGTGTCTCCGAAGACAAGAAGGTACCAGCTCTTTCAACAGATTGCACTCTTCTAATGAAATATCCCAATGTGCTGTTTGATACATTCTGGATTACTGTGACAGAGTTCTATCAGAAGGTGAGAAAAAGGTTTTAACAATTTTGATGCAACTTGGGATGTTTGGCACTTAAAAACATAATATGCAATGGAAGCAAATACCTCAACTGTACGGAACATGAGATAAGTGTATGCTTATCAGACAAGTTTTCATATCATTGACACATGCAAAAGACATGAAAATTAACTCGCAAATTAGAAAGGTTTGGATATAAGAGCACTATGTGTTTGCCAATTGTAACAAAAATAATTTGTTGTGCAGTACAGGAGTTAAATATACAGTATTATATTAATAAGCTTTACTTTATCATACATTATAGTGAGGGGTGGGAAGAGCCCACCAAGGGTGCTGCTGCTGCTGCTGATAATGATGAAGACAGCACACAAAAGCAATGTATAACCCATGTGTGCCACAACCACTACTGTTACCAAGGTAGATGGATGGACAGAACATGTCTCTTACTCCTTCACAAACAGCATTCAACTGGCCAAACTACATGGCTGTACTCTAGCTGTCCTTAAGTCTCAAATGAAATGACCTCTCTTTGTTATTTTCCTGCATCCTTCACCATGCACATAAGGTAGAAGCCTAAAATCGAGGACCAACACAATACACCAACAGATGTGGGTAAGACCAATTTATTTTTCTCCCCACATGTTCTGGCTATATATGGCTGCCATCATGGAAATTACTGGTGTTTACACCTATGAATAATCTCCAAGTCAGCTGACCCATTACAAATAGCTCAGTACAACCAGTCAGTAACCTCACATGCATTTGGAAGTGATAAACTGTCCATGTAATTCCAGGTGGCCAGATAAAAAACATGTCACCTACATACAAGGTGGTTCAAATATGACCGGGACTGATTTGTGTGTAAACAAGCCGCACTGCGCAGCAGCTGTGCGACCTTGAGAGAGTGAAGCCACAACCTCCACCCTCCCTCCTGCTCGGG
>Ga0123355_10018884_pt1 | contig 10962 bp, 7 predicted proteins | sample TergutEmb28metaG_3_FD_89872 | JGI IMG/M metagenome (GOLD analysis project Ga0123355, IMG submission 89872) | Embiratermes neotenicus P1 segment gut microbial communities from Petit-Saut dam, French Guiana - Emb289 P1 | ecosystem: Host-associated > Arthropoda: Insects > Digestive system > Gut ...
CCCTTCTTCTTTACTATATGCACGCTACATGCCACATTATGTATTATGTTAATAATATCTGGTGAAGAGTAACAGACATGAACCTCACTACAGAATCTTCTGCACCCCTCCATTCCTACCTCCCTTTCACATCAAATATTCTCCTCACCACTCTGCTCTCACAAACCCTCAATCTGTGTTCTTCTCTTGACATAAGACACCAAATTTCACAACCACACAAAATGACAGGAACAATGTCAGTTTTATATACCAGTGCATGCAACATTCTAAACCGAATGGTACCAACTAGTGCCCAAACAATATACCGCTCTTTTTTTACAAGGTCATGGTCCTTCTCAAATTTTGAAGGATTTAACATATCTTAAACCGGACTTAGGAAAAAGAGAGTGTCGTACTTTACAAGCAATGTGACATACAGTACAAACTGCTCGAGACTTTACCATAAGGACTGATCACAATCCATTTTCCACAGTCCAACTCTTTCATGAATACAGATTATCAGAGAACTCAGAAATTCTGAATATTTGTTAAATGTGAACAACACTCTACGCAATTCATAAACTCAACTCCAGTTCCACAGCCATTACTTGATCTGGTATTGGCTCTAGATTCTCTTTCTCTGCTACATGAGTGACCTGTGACAGCTTAAGCTTTAAAACAAGTCATCTTATTTCTGCCATGAAGAGATGCTAGACATGATTCACTACAAGAAATTCCCCTTTACAGAACTTCAAGGGAAATTACCATGTTCAGAGAAGTTCTCCAGGAATTCCTGTCATAAAAACATCCAATCCAAACATTTCATCTTAGTTTATTAATACAGAGTTCTGTATTTTCTTGAACAGTATAGGCCAGCACAATCAGTACAATGACTAGTATACACGCTGGTAGGTCTTCAGTTCAAATCTTGGCATGAACAAGAAAACTATCTCTTCTCCAAATCATCCAGACCAACTCCAGCACCCACCCAGCCTCCAACTAAATTAAAACCAGACCTTTATCTCAGGTAGTAAAGTCGCTAGTGCAGACAGTCTGACCACTCACATCCATCTAGAGTCAAGTTTAAAAATCAGTGGAGCTATATCTCCACTCAACCTGTCTGTCTCCATGGCACATATTGGGACAACCTAATTTTACCTTTACCTTTCTAGACTTATCAAGGAAAGCCTTTACACATTATTTAACTGTCACATGCACACTGCATGAACCATTTATTTCATCTTCATTGATCCAGTTACATTAACATTACGTACAGTTTCAATAACGAACCTCATTACATAATTTTGTGTCCTCCTGTTATTAACCCCCTCTACAGGTCAGATATTCTCCTGACAACATTTTTCCTCAAAGTCCCTCAAATCACGTTACTCTATCAATGTAAGAAGTCACATTTCACACACATAAGAATGAAAGGAACATTTGATTTATTGGTGAATCACACATTCCATTGCAAGTGGTACTGCAAATGCAGTGAGTCACAAAATAAAGATTTCCATTCTTACAAACTGCTCGAAATCCATTTTCTAAAGTCAAATTTCTGTTTCACAGGGACATACTGACTATATTGGCAGACAATTCTGGATACAGTCTGTATTCATCTGGACCAGGAGAGGTACAAACGGTGACAACTACTGAACATGGTAAAGACTAATTTAATATTGTACCTTTTCTGTGCAACTGCAGTATGTCTGCAGTATTTAATACCAACTTGTTGCACAGTCTTTATTTATTCCTCCCACATTCTTCGGCCATCTTCGTGAAGCTTGTTCTTTTGATGTGTGCAGCTTATATGTCAATGTATTTGGAAACAGTTTGCAGATGTGATTACAATTAAAATATTTAGATCCTTAAATTCCTATTGAAATCCTTAAAATCAATTTTACCTCATTTTAAGGATCTGAATATTGTAATTTTATTTTCCAGTACTGTATATGGTAAAGACAGTTCAGTTTCCATACAATACAGGAATTTCTTGGTTAGCTGAAAACCTGTTAGCTTCTCAGCAATAACTGTCTGCACTAATGTAGAAACATGGATACACAGACACAGACAGTGATGGGAAACCACATGCAGTGTACCTATCACATGTGGCTAACAAGACACACAGACATTCAGCTTAACCCTTCATACTGTGACCTTACATGTTATTGTGTTTAATATCATGGGTGTGTACCATGCTTTCAAAGCAGCACACCACCTCCGTCTTCACTGTAAAGTCACACCTAAACACCACACACAACACACACATTGACAGTCAGGTTGTTTCCTGAAACTGTAGTATTCACAGTGGAATGATGTCATTTGTTGTTTGCTGTCTGTGTTCAGTCACTCCACCTACAGCTGGTGGTCACACAAACATATACCGGTAACATACTGTGATGGGAAGACTACTGACAGAGCCCTCAGTACAGACTTGCACAGACACAATGTGACAACTCAGACTGCAGCAATGACTACCTCTCTCATCACAAGACATCCCACAGTACTCAGCTGCATCAACTGAACAGCCATGCTCACAGTGCAGTACACATTCTCGCTGCCCAGTAACATACTGCCTACTGAATGCTATCACCTGAACTTCACATAACTGCAGTCAATGTTCTGTTTCTAACCTTCGCTACATGTTCTGACACAGCGCTGTATAAACATCACAACTGTTCGCTATCCAACGGTGATACAGACTGTTATGGTGATATTTTACAGCATTTATAATTTTGTTTTGGTAAATAAACATATATCCTCAAATTAGCATTAAAATATTAATATTTTAGCATTCATTTCCATTTGTAATTACATTCCTTTTGTTTATGCTGTTCACTGCAGATTCATTATGGAAATATATTCAAAGTCGTCATAACATTATTGCTTACCATTACTTTTATTGTATTAGTGTCAACACAAAACACTCACCTCCTGTTCAGTCTTTAGAACCCGCACTAACTGTATGAAATCCTCTTCAGTTTTAATTTTAATACAATCCTCTTCCTCCACATTCTCAACTCCTACTGTGACTGTATCAGTTTTCTCCTGCAAAGTTATCAAAAAAACATAATTCTGACAAATGTATAGCACTGCTGGCCACTCCTCTCCTCTATCCCAACAAAATGATGTAACATTCAACTGCAGCTATACAGTCAGCAGAGAGCACATAACTACCGGACATCAGGATTCAACAATATTCATTAGAAATGGGCACAGCAAAACTGTATGGACACTCTACTGATACTGCATTGTGTACTGATATTAGAACCAATACGAAATACTGGAAATATGGCAATTAACTTACAGTGGGTATCAAAACCTCCAGCATCATTTGTTAAAAAGAATATCAGATCCAATCTGCACTGCAAATACAAGAACAAGTCAGCAGGACTGTCATTATTGTTCTCTGCTTTGGCTGTGAGCAACAACTACAGTAAATATCCTCTCAGCATATTTGAACCTAACATTCATGGCTAAAATTTTAGTTTCATTGTGTGAACAGTACAATTCACAGCCAGCATTGTGCTCTCAAACAGTTTTTGACTCCATGTGCATACAAATACTATAATACTAAGACACTGTGTCAGCTCTTAACATCATAACAGATGCAAAGTTCCAGACATACAACAAGACTACAAATCAACTAATCTCAGCAGTTCCACGTATGCAAAACCACACACAAAAATATACACCAACAATCACCACCACAAATATCATCTCTAAATGTGGTTCACCTCAGGTTCACACTCTTGAGTTCACAAAATACATCAGTTTCCATGCCAACAGCATCCTGTTTATTATGAACGCTCAAATCTGTTTCTACTATGACAGTATCAATTCTCTGTTTCAAAACTATAAACACAAATCAATACCAACACATGACACAATCCTTAGGCAATCAGTACATAAACAAATTACACCAATACACATCTTATTCCAAAATCGAACCTATAACAATCTAATCTTATAAAAGCAGCACTCCATTAAAATTTGTGGAATTCTGGTGCTTTTTAATGCTGACGTGTTTGGTGAGAAATTTACTTATTATCTTGAACATGTCCCTGGCCCGTGGTTACCCTATTTGTGAATTGAATGCTGTACAATATCTTTCCGTCAACAAGTTGTGGGAAGCAAACAAACAATGATCCTCCAGCCTGGTGAGTGGCTAAAACTCCTTACCATACAAACTTAACATGTTATGGAATAGAACACACAGACAGACCGCAACCGCTTGAATGGCTATAAAAACCATGATGATACTGGTACAGGTAAACGATCAAAGCACAAAAAACAAATTCTAGCAGAACTGATTCAACCTGGAGGCAGGACAATACATTATGAGATCTTTGAACTTATTACTTTTATTCGGAACAGGGAGGAAACGCCTCAGCAGTAGAAAGAGTCGATCAGCATCCATATCTAACGAGAAGGGTGACGGCCAGAGTGTAGTCATTATTAAGGCATTCCCATTATCAACTGCCTACAAAATTGTATCCAACACCCTTCTCTCAAGTCTAAAATCACATACAGACGACATTACTGCAGATCATTTGTGTTGATACTGACACAACAGGTCAACTGCTGATCATATATTGTGCCTTCAACAAATACTTGAGAAAAAATTAGAATGGGGTTTCAAATAAAAGCCTATGATTCACTACAATGGTGATTTAGTATAATATTGTGATTGGGTTCGGTATCCATACAAAATTACTGCAGTTAAAAAAGTGTGTTCAAATAAAACCTACAGTAAAATATGCACATGCAAACATTTGTCGGACATGTTTCCTGTTTAGAATGGTCTAAAAGAAGGAGATGCTTTATTATCACTGCTTTTCAACTTTGCTTTAGAATATGCCATTAGGAAGGTAAAAGCAAATTACATGTTAAAATTCAACGGTACACATCAGGTCATTAGATATGCTGATGATGTTAATTTACACAGTCAAACCACACACCGTAAGCTTCATTAATCCATTGCAAGGAGACTGGTGTAGAAGTAAATGTTGAGAAAGCTGCAAATATGTTTCTGTTCCATGAACAGCATGCAGCACAAAATCACAATACATAAACACATGTAATACATTCTCTGGAAGTGTGGCAAAGTTCAAATATTTGTTAATAAACCTAACATATCAGAATTACCCTCAGAAAGAAATCAACAGCAGCAAAATGCACTTGGGGATGCCTCCTACCGTTTGGTCCAGAATCATCTGCCAAACAGTTTGCTACCCAAAAATGTAAAGAGTAAAATACACACAACTATAACATTACATGTTATTTTATACGGGTATGAGACCTGGTTTCACAAGGAGGGAGGAACACAGGCTGAGGGTGTTTGAGAGTTGGGTGATGAGAATATCTGGGGCCAAAAGGGAAAGGTAACAGAGGAATGAAGAAGACTATATTATGAGCAGGTTCATAATCTCTACTCTTCACAAAATATTGTTTGAGGAATCAAACAAACGATGAGATATGAGGGGTATGTAGTATGCAACAGGAAATGAAATTTGTAGAGTTTTGTTCGAGAAACCCTAACAGAAAGAATATTTGGAAAACAAAGGCATATAAGGGTTGAAAACACTGAAACCGATCTTTTTGAAACAGGATGGCATACATGGGTTGGACTGATCTGGCTAATGACAGGGACATGTGGCAGGATACTGCAAACATGGTGAAACTTTGTTTTGATATATTGTGGAGAGTTTGTCATTGAGCCAAGGAAACATTAGCTTCTCAGGAAGAACTCTACCGCATGGAGTTAAGCAGTCAGTCAGTTAGCTACCTATCATTAGATATTTAATGTCCTTTCCTTCTATTTACTGAAGAAGTCTTTTTCTTGTGTACACACAAGCACACAACACTCACCATGCTTTCCTCCATAATGCATAATTGTTTTCCAAGTCTCGGTACCACAGTTCTGGAAATCTGACTGCCAGGAGCTGCACAATTTCAGGAAGTGTAACAAGGTGGCTGACAAGAACCTGACACTGATCAAGACTTTTGATGAGTGTATCTGAAAGAAAACATATTGAGCACACATATGTGATCAAACATGCCACATTATACACAGTAACACACACACATTTCTATCGGGCACTGACTGTCAAAAATGCTACAATAAAATGTGAATAGCAATGCACACACAGAACTGTCTGGTACATAAATCTGGCAAAATTTGTTTAAATAAAACTTCACTGATTACAGATCTTGTTTATCTGTGCACATAATGGACACAGTAAGATCATAACAGTATGCCATCTTACCATCTGAATACTTCTAACAATGCAGAAGAGATCTACACAGGAAAACATGTGGAACTAACTGTAGCACAGTGGGCATCCACAGAAACAGAACACTTCATTATAAAACAGGAAAATTACCTTCTTTCACACTGACATTTACAGGGGACCTGACAGCTCACTGTGCCACAAGGCATACCAGAAACACAACCAGGCAATCCTCTAAGTTAAGCTTGGCCCACATAAACACCGTTTCAACAAGCAGGATACCACACAGTATGACTCTCCCATATATGTAGTTACCCAAATTTATGGGCATTCTTAATACACACAATATGCACATACTGTGTGGCAGAGTGTGAGAACAGGTTCGCACAGAATTCGGAATTATGCTGATAATGATGGAGAGACTGGAAAAGGTGGAAATTTTCGACTTGCACTTCCTGCGTCACTGCACATTCATACGGCGCAATTTATAACACAAGAACATAAACTACATGACAGCTCTAAGGTACCAAGTGACCGGTTTAACGTGCAGTTTCATTTACAGCGTGGGTCTCCAACCTGTGGGCATAAACCAGCTGGTGGCCCATCACTTTATAACTTTCCACATGCAACACGCGAACCTGCAGCCCACAATAACGAGTGTAGACCTTTGTTATAAAAATGTTTGATGCCCTTGGTTCACTGAAACACGTGTCACTCGATTTCAAACATTTTTATCAGTACATAACGCACGATTCCATTCTGACTGCTACACAAATGACAGAGGCAGCAACCAAAAATGTCAAAATAACAACATTCCCCCTTGGAATATACAACAACTTAAAATGCATGTACATAATTAAATATAATCGCAGACCTCACAGGGATACACAAACAGAATGAAATGAACATGAGGTGACAAACTGCAACCAACTACAGTATGTACAGTACACCACTTCACAAACAGGCTTAACCAGCTATGGCTTCCTAATTCATAGGTATACGAAAAGAAAATATGTGAAGGGATGCACGCTACAATATTACGCTGGATTAGAGACGTACATCGCTTGGATGGTAACCCCTGCAATTCTTGCAATCTTATCGAACACCGTACACAGCATAGTTTAATTAAAATATATAAGTTTAGTATTCACAGTTCCTAACATGTTTGAATGGATTCACAAAAAAGGGGTAAATTAAAACTTACGAAATGCTAAGAAAGAAAGCCACGTCCTCTCTTCGGGTGAACAATTTGTAATAATAACAATATTAAAGCCGTGATGTATGGATTTAAGTTCAAAATTTCTAACCTACATAGACAATAATTGCTCAGTTATACGCAGTGTGCACATCCAGTGAACTTCAACACTGCAATTTCCATACTCGAACATCACTTTACCTGATATAAAACATACTAACCCTCCTCAGCATTTGTAAAAACACAAACAAATTAGACAGCGTACCCAAGCGTAGTAATCAAAATACGGAAGCGCTGCCTACATTCCATTGTACACAGATTACTGGCTGTATGACCATGGATTACACAAATAATATTCTTGCCATCTGTTACGAATTTCTCTAACGATAATTGAAATGATTTTCTCGTGTGGTTTTATACTACTATATTTATTGCAATAACAAACTGGAGTCACAATACCACATAGCTTGCGCCCAGTAACAGTGGCAAACTAGGCACACGTATTTAGGTAATTAGTGTGGAAACTTCGCACAAAAACAATCTTGAGCACAGTGGTGCAATGAGTACCCACTGGCCTTGATTCAAAATCTGTATGCGGCAAAATACGACATGAAATTCTGTTGTTGTTGTGGCTTGTAACGTCATCTTGATACCGAACTTGTAATTGGCAACCTAGTTCAGCATGTGGGAACAACAAAGGGAAGTACAATAAAGGTAGGTTCGTATCCCTAAGTTGCTCCAATTCTCCTAGTCGCTTGTGTAAATTAAAGTGTCGTTCGGGACCCATATTATAGTCCGAGCAAATTGGCAGCCTCCCCGTTACACAAGGGCTATCAACTCCCAGGCCTTACCAATCGAACATTGAAAACTTCTTGATTTCTTATAAATTCGCCAGCTCGCAGGAACATTTCGACTAGATTTAGGACCCGCTGGATTTTCACCACTATCTCCCTGTCCAAGCCATCCGTAACACCGCGTCGCCTATTTACATGTGCTTCCATATCACTATCGAAAACGTAGACAGGGCAGGTGCGACTAGCACCTAAGTACATGTTGTACTTATAGTCCTTCTTTTTAATAAAACCCCTGAGAATGGCACCTTGGTATCGAAACATGTAGTAGTTGGTACCTAGTATGACGTGTTTTATCATCTATTTTGTTGTATTTTATTTAGTGCATCTTGTTGGTTAAAATATGGAAAATGGGTTGTATTTACCTGCATCTACCTCCAAACTCAGCCGTATCTTCATGTGATGCCCAATTTTTGCATATTACAAGACAAGTGTAACAGTTGCATTCCACAGTGCTGTAAATGAGATGATTTAAATGCACATAATTTATACTGATGAGTCCTTGATTAGAAGTTATAAAGGATGATATAATTATGTAAATTAGCACTGTTCTGTCAACGAAATGTGGCATAAATTGAATCGATATCATGAGCAGACATTCTATTTATCAGAAGTGTGTGATGCAATATGAAACATAGACCCACTGAAGGTGTAGGTCATGGGCAAGTCTTTATCTTGTACCTCACCTGGTCCAGATGTAGCGCCAAAGCAACGTTGAAAACCTACAATTTGTTTGATAATGGAGACACACTTTATTAATGAATCTGGTAAAAAGGAAGTGCTAACAGCAACACCACAGCTGAGGTTGTGAATTTTATTGGTTGTTCAGTTTTTTTCTGTTATTGTCAGCATATTTTTATTGCACATGATGTATATGCAAATAGACTGGAAAAATTATGCTTATATTTATATTCATACTTTCTTCAGTCTGTATTTTGAATTTGGCAGGTTAGACCTGAACTGTTTTGAGAACCAACTTAAACAGCTTCAATTCAATTCTCATTTGTTTAAATGTTAGCTTCACAGCACAAATGGCCAATTACAGAACTGCCACAGAATGACACAATAAAAAATCAAAATTAATAAAAATCAGACTTATTGCTTAAATTCAGAAAACACAGACCTAGCAAAATAATTGAAACTGTAAGTCACATGCAACATGTTACTGCAGTAAACTTTGTGTCAATGATCTAATCTGGTTACTCAATATACCTATATCACTGCATACCAAACTCACAGCTTCTAGATGAACGTCAATTTTTGTCTTGGAGAAAGCTCGGCGAAATTTCTAACATTACAAGAAGGAACTTGGAGACTGCTATTATCAATCATGGAAGGATAAAATTTAGATCTTGGAAAAACATGAATAATAAAAAAAGAGCATCAAATTGAACAAACTTTATCAAAAACATGAACCCCAGTACTCATACCTTGGAAAGTTCTGCAAAAACAGATGCAATTAAGTTAACCAAAGATCAGACACTGATAGAATCAGAATAAGTACTAATCATTGCTGCTACCTTTTGTTATAGTTGGCCCCTGCATTGCCGACTGAACCACACATTCTGCTTCCATTCATTGCAGCCATCTTCTGCCTCTATTTACAACAATATGCTGATATACACAGTAATACTGTCAATTACAAAATTCTTTATAAAAATATATGCTCGGGAAATGTATTTGGAAACTTATATATTCCCATTTTTTGTTACAACAGGTGAAACTCCTGTCTGGTCAGTGGAACACTTCCTAACTAAAGAAACCCTAAACAAAGGACTGTGCAGTTACCTAAAATAACTGTAGGTGTTATCAAACACAGGACCAGCACTAGGTAATATTATTTACTGTCTGAAGTATAGCCTAGGCACCCTCTGATTCATGCCCATTGGCTATTCAGCATCACCCAGAATGAACCCTATAAGCCAGTGGTGCAAATATCCTCTTGGTGATTAGGTTATTTACAGTAGCACCTGATATTTGTGGGTTCTCAGAATGGAACTTGCTTCATGTCACTCTTGTGGCACCTAGAATTCTGAGATGGCTCCAATTTGTTTTAACTAAAACTAGAAGAGATGAGCAAAGGGGTAAATATAGTGAAATGGATAAAAGGGGGGATAAGCTGGTTAGGTCACCTAGAGAGAATGGAGGATAGGATGCCCATAAAGATCTTCACTCAAGACCTGGATGGGATGAGAAGAAGGGGAAGACACAGGAAATGATGGAAAGAGGAAGTAGAAAGAGATCTTTAAGTGCTGAATGTGAGAAGACGAAGAGAGTTTGTGGCAGATAGGAAAAAATGGTAGGACATTTTTCGACAGGCCAAAGCCCAAAGTGGGCTCTAGTGCCAATGGAAGAAGAAGAATATGATGCATAAACAAAATGACAACCATTACTGTAGTACAGCAATTATCATTAGCATCCAAAATCAACTTTGTGCTTTTAAGGCTGCAGAAACATCTGTAGTAAAGTGATAGTCTATATATACAGCACCTTCATTCTTAATGGATAGAACAACCAGTGAAGAAAGCCTGTGATCTGCTATGGTTGATTGCAGGCCTTTGTTGTCCATAATTTTGAGAAAATGTAGTGTGAAATGGCTAAACAGGCAATATTAGCAATATTCTCAGAACTGCACTTGAGTTTATCTTGAAGATTTTTACTTGTAATGAACTGTAGACCTTCATCTACAACAGTGAAATACCCG
>Ga0123355_10018885_pt1 | contig 10961 bp, 8 predicted proteins | sample TergutEmb28metaG_3_FD_89872 | JGI IMG/M metagenome (GOLD analysis project Ga0123355, IMG submission 89872) | Embiratermes neotenicus P1 segment gut microbial communities from Petit-Saut dam, French Guiana - Emb289 P1 | ecosystem: Host-associated > Arthropoda: Insects > Digestive system > Gut ...
ACCAACACCCCCAACACCCATCACCACCACCACCACCACCACCACCACCACCACCACCATCACCACCACCACCACCACCATCACCACCACCATCACCACCATCACCGTCACCGTCACCACTACCACTACTCCTCCTCCTCCATCTCCTCCTCCTTTTACATTATAAGTGGAAAGGTTCATATCGGCTGCTTTACTTAACAGTGCTGATTTACGGTGTAATTTCTTGGACTCTGTTTTTCTGGGATATTGCATCACGTCACTGGGTGATTGGTGTCCGACGTTTCGAGACGGCGTGTTGGTCCATTGAACATTCGCCTTGAAGATGAGACCACTACGCTGTTTCGAAACGCCAGGCACCTGTTATGCACTGAGGCGACGCAATATTCCAGAAGAACGGAGACCTCAACTCCACTGCAGCCTAAGCCTGAAAACTTGCAAAGTATAATTCCGTGCCTGACTTGTCACTTTGTGATTAATTAGCTTGATTATGTATTGTGCGCCGACGAGAATCGGTCGAAAAAGGGAGTCTTGTTTGCTTTGCAGATTTTTAGGTCCCCTGGAGTTAATGTCTTACGTATCTGTTTCAAATTGAATTTTTTTACACTCTAATTGTAAGAAATTACACTAAATTTCAATGGGATTCATATCATGTAAAGCCAAGTTTTCACTTACTGTTTGTGGCACACGGAATGCAATTTTATTGTCAGGTATTTTCCTGTTGTGGGAAGGACATGCTGTAAGCCCAAAGGGCATGACGAGGCATAGTATTAATTTTGACCATGGGAACACTGTCCACAAATCCAGGTGGCTTCACTAATGAAATGAAATAATGGGAATTTGCCTGAAGGCAATCCGTTATTTGATGTCAGTTCATCTACTGAAATCATAATGGCCCAACTGGGGTTGTAGTTTCGCACTGGGTTTCGATATGATTTTCAATGTAAGCAATTAACCTTGTTTAAAATAACCATTACTTTTAAGTTTTGTAATAAATCGAGTATTTTTTTTAGACTTTGCCAGTCCATCCGGATTAAGGCGATGTACGGGTGACTAGATAATAACCACATTCAAAATGTAGAATCGTTAAGATTGTGAGGAAAGATACAACCCAGCTTTTAATGTGTTATTATAGTCAAGTACAGATCGGGACCCATCTTTGCCATTCTGTATGGAATGTAAACCAGACTTATCTAAGTCACACATACCCCATATATCCCCAGCTTCTTTGGTGGGATAGATGAATCCTGGACTCTCAGAATTGGATGATGTTTTGTTAGGCTAAGTTTTTGGAGTAGGGTATTTTGTTAAACGGAATTTACATCCGCATAATGCACGATATTTATTGCCTTCTTAGACTTTATACGTGTTAGATTTTGTATTTTCCACACGTGGACGCGTTCCATTCTGGCGTCATATTGTCAGAACTGTAGCATACCACATGGCCATCCTAGTGACCATTTTAGACTTGGTGTCAGATTAGGTGCCAGCGTCCATTGGGGCCTATGTTCCCATGGATTGAACACCTCGATTGTTTTATGTTCCTGTGACCGTGCATCGTGAGCAAAGCGTGAAGAAAGAATACCAACAAGATGCAACAATACAGATGATTTATTGTCAATTGCAGATGTTGATTATTGTCTACTGTCTCGACATGTTTCGGGCATCTTTATGCCCATCATCAGGAGAAAAGACCACGTGTTACTGCATATGGAGTGTATTTGCTGGTAGTGTTGGATGTGAGCACTGTGAAGGTTGCTGCAGCAACCTTCACAGTGCTCACACCCTCAACGTAGCACCACAGTACCGCAACCTGCCACATCCAACACTACCAGCAAATACACTCCATTTGCAGTAACACGTTGTCTTTTCTCCTGATGATGGGCATAAAGATGCCCGAAACATGTCGAGACTGTAGTCAATAATCAACATCTGCAATTGACAATAAATCATCTGTATTGTTGCATCTTGTTGGTATTATTTCTTCACACCTCGATTGTATTCTGAATCATATTCCACAAATGATTTTTTCCTTCTCATACTTCTTCATTGGGAAGGCGTGGCATACCCGTTGTTCTCTTGAGGAGTTTGTTCTTCTGGGAGATGATGTCGCGTCAGCTGTTAATTGGAACGTACTACCCATTGAGGCGGCGTCATATCCCAGAAAAAAAAAAATCCTCAGCTGCGCCGCCACAAAAATCTCATAAATCCACAATATTCTCGTTTTTCGGTTTCCCCTGCCCTCGTGGACTTACGCATGCATAATCTCTTCCTCGTAATAAGTATAGTTATAGGTCTTTTTTTCCGTATATTGGTTTAATGATAGGATTTGTCAAGTATTGGGCTATTTGAAGTTTATTATTTTGGCGGGCTACGTTAAATTAAGGTACGTGAGGGAGACTACGTTTTATATTGAATTCAGTGTTAAAAGTGTTCAGATATCACAGACAAACGCGTTCATGCCAGTCAGATTTCATCACTGTGTTCCTAACGTGTCGGATGGTCATCGTAAGGACCAGTTCCCATGTCGACGTCTGTCTGGTTGTATGTTTTGTATGTTTCTGTTTAATTTTGTAAATTACGTGTTTTGTATTGTTATGTTTATGTATTCTTATTGTTATGTATGTGCTGTTCTGTGTATCCTGTTTCATTGTGTTGTTCTATGAATTGTTTGTGTGTAAACGTGTATTCTACTACTGCCACAAATGTATCATATCAAGTCGAAGTCAATTTTTAGTTTTGTAAGCTTTCGGCTTCTCCATTCTGTCTTCTGATTTGATTCCATTTTTATGGATTTTAATCGTGTTCAGTCCTACCGCTGTATTAACAATGTCTTAAATGGTCTTTATGTGATGCCACTGTCTGTTTAGTTTTGTGGGAATATTTGATTTACGTTGAAATTAATACTTCATTATGTTGCCATGGTAAGAAATTGGCCTTTAATGTCGTGATATTCGTTTTGAATTCCATGAAAATATGTACACATATATTGATTATAAGGATGAAAAAAGAACGCGGTCTTGATATAGTAAACCTGCCGTACTAAAGATAACTAGGATACAGATGTGTTCTATATATCTGTGTAGCAGAAACTGAAATAGAAGAGTAGGAAACAAATTGACATTTTCCTGCTGAGTTACTGTATTTATTTCTAAACTCAGGTTATATTTTTTAATCATAGTTAGGGGGTGTTTTCCCGTTCTGTGTGAATTACGCAAGAATTCCGGAAGCCTTTCTTTGTGTTCTATAAAGTGAAATTTTGAGACTTTCTACATGGAGAGGTGAAATTTTAATGAAGTGTTTTTTTTTTTTAAATTTGACGATTTCTTTAAGGAAATATATGTGTATATGCGTAGATAAGGAGATTAACACATAATCTATTTACAACCAATAGCTGTTATCAGTATTTATTAAATATAAACCTTTTGTACATACATGTTTTGTAACTTGTGTGAGTCATTTTTAGGCGTTTCGCAAAATTACGAAAGCGACTATTAGCTTCGTCATATCTGTCCATCTGTCCATCTCTCCGCATGGAACAACTCGGCTACCACCGGACGGATTTTCATGAACTTTGATATTTAAAAATTTTTCGAAAATCTGTGGAGAAAATTCAAGTTACATTAAAATCGGACAAGAATGAAGACCAATTTACATTTTTATCATACATCGCTCATTTCTTCTTAGAATGAGAAATATTTGAGACAAAAGTTGCAGAGAAAATCAAAACACACGTTTTATGTTCAATATTTTTATTTCGAAAATCGTGCCTTTTATGAAATAATGTGGAAAAATATTGTAGAGCCGGACAGACCACAGATGGCAATATGGCGCATGCCAATTGCATATTGGATACCTATGACTACAAACACACACTCAGGATATGTAGTACTTATTGATTTTCCGCTGCAACCAAAGGTTTCACGAACGCGCCTCACTGTTACGTTATACGCACCTTGCCTGTCGTGTTTACTGAAAGTATCACACCCGTTTCTTGGAAAAGGAGAGTTTGTCTGTTTAAGAGAATTTTCATCATTGCACAGGGTGGTGCACATTGATAAACTGGATAAGCGTCTTGTAGTCTTTTGCAACGTTTGTAGGAGCGTTCAAAGTAAAGAGAGTTTATTGTGCAGTGTCTATGAAATTCTGCAACTGCGGCGACACCCATTGAAATGACTGCTGGGACAATAACAGTCTCTGTAGTTTATCGTAGTTTGTCAGGCGTTGCATATTTCGGTTACAGGGCGTTTCCTTTTTTGAACGTAGCTGTTTCAATGAAGGTCTTTAAGGGGCACGGTTGCCCCGCATGTGAGTGGCCCAGACACACTTGTTGGAGAGGAATAAAATGTCACTGGTAATCTTAAAATGACAGAACGAACAAGCTTTTGCCAGCTTCAATTGATGGTAGCACCGTGTTGTTGAATTAGTTTGTTCCGACCGGATTTTGGGTCATGTGAATGCTGCCACCTGAACCCAAATCACTCACCCTGAAGCTGGAGGTAGTATGCCCATCCGAAACGTCGGAATAAACCAAATACATTACATGGTATGAAAACCCAAAATACGACGGTTGTTTGAACAATAAACGCCATAAAGACAAAAATTATATTTGTATTAGAAGTGTTTAACACATCGAATTTATACCTATTTGACGATCATAAAGATCTCTTCTTAATGCATTTTTTTCTCATTACGTCTTATAAGGAAAACGTACAAGGCTGCTGCTTTCTTCCTTCGTTTACCGGTTTTATTCATGCGTTTTTTCCTTTTTATAGATAATAAAAATATAGTAGTTTTCCATTGGTTATTCTGTCTAAATATTTTGTCGACCTGAATTTCATTTCTCTTGCATGGCCAAAGTATGCCAGTCCCTAACATGAACCTATTCTAACGAATAGGCCTACATTTTGACACCTTTTCAATATTTACCACAACAGGCTGTATTTTGCCTTTTTCTCTCTATTAAACCCCAGTTTCACTTACATCAGTTACAAACGTACCGGCAGGCAGTAAAGCCAATTGTTCATAACATCTAGGCCTAATAATTTATTGTAGTTTACTGGCTTATGACACTGTGTAGTATCTTATGTGTTTGCCAGCGTTTCGAAGGTACCTTTTGCCTACACGTTCAGTGTAAAAGATGTCTCCGTCTCCAGTACAGAATAGTGGTTTCTAGACATTTTAAGTTCTTGGAGCACTTGAAAGTTAAGACGCTCTGCGGAGTCCCATGAAAATTTTTGAGACGTTTGAAATAAAAAAAGGACATTAATGGAAAATAAGCCGGTCCCAGTAGCCGCGCGGTCTAAGGCGTAGGTCTGCGGCTGCTCGCCTGCTGAGATCGTGGGTTCGAATCCCACCGGGGGCATGGATATTTTTCTGTTTTAAGTGTTGTGTGTTGTCAGGTAGAGGTCTCTGCGACGAGCCGATCACTCGTCCAGAGAAGTCCTACCGACTGTGATGCGTCGTTGTGTGTGATCTAGAAACCTCAAGAACGAGGAGGCCATGGCCCGCGTTGGGCCGCAGCGCCACAGGGGGAATGGAAAATAAATTTCGATTTATTACAATATGCGTATGTTTAATGACGGTTCAGTTCAGTTCATTTCGATTCAGTACGTATAGACGTGCTGGCTGAACAACGTAAATGCCAGTTAAAAAGCCAACACAAGTTCACAAATACTACACAGTTACATAACGTAGAATACAAAACAAAACAAAAAAAAAAACAAATAACAACCAAGAAAATAAATTAAGTTCTGTCTCAACAGCACTTATTATCCCGTCAGATTACATTACACTAATGCTTATGAACGTGCCGACTCAGCAACCACACACAGTGTGAATGACAAAATATTAATTGTAAGTTAGCACACAGAACAGGCTGAAAACTAATGACTAATCTGAATAAAACGAACATAGACGAGTAGCTGTGGAATTACACGAAATTCATTGAAAGTGTATTTTAATAATAATTGAATTCAGTTCAGTTCCTTATTGTCAACGTATCAACACAACAGCCAAAAGGCTCATTACAGGGACAGCACAGGAATGTAAGGCAAAATACTTGAACTGAACGAAAGCATAAATGAAATATAATGAAACACAGAAACAATATAAACACAACAAATTTTTAGTACTTACAACTCGCACAATAACAATAATAAAAATAACAACAAATAATAATAACAATAATAATAATTCACATCATTTTAATTATTTATGTATTTACCTGTTGACTCAACAGCTTACATTTACAAAACCAAACAGATTACAAAGAAAAACAGGCAAGTAAAAAACAAAAAGAAAATAAAACAAGAGATATAACCAAAATAGAGCAACGCAGTTCGGTGAAATTAAAAATCAAGATTGTAAATGAAAGAAGAAGCAGTTTTGTTGCCTGTACTTATTACAATAAGTACATTTAAACCCATGATAAGTAAATTTTAGCAAATACAGAAGTATCGTATTCAAACTAACGTGTTATTAATGGATAATATTTATTCTCTAAGGCAGTGTTAGCGGATGATGCGTATTTGCCAGAAGGAGAATTTCTGCCTCAAGGGCCAACATTGAAAATAAAAGGGTCTGACGGTGGATATTCCGGTAGGAACTCCAGAGCGGTAATATCCAAAGGGGAAAGAAGGTAAGGACCAATTAAAACAGCGGATCAACGTGACGCCTCTACTGTCGTGAGTTATGCAGTTTGAAGTAAGGTAACATATTAGCATAGCTGTAAGGGGTGCGAGGAAGTAAGCGTTATAGCACAGAGCTGCACACCTCTGCCGGATGCGCTCCAGTTGTTGCATAAGTCGATGAAATGGAAGTTCAAACATTAGAACTTTCGGGAATTTAGGTGTAACTAAGGTAATATGTGCGAGTAGTGCAAATCAAAGAAGGAAAGGTACAGGTTGCAGTGCGAACTCGATCCAACTGCTTAATAAATGGAGCCAATGCAGTTAACGTGATGATGGAACCGATGTTTCGGACAAGTAAATACTGTCACAGGTCCTTGATACACTGGTTACAGATCATACAGTTCTCATAAAGTGTCCTCATGCAAAATGCTATTTTACTTGTGACGAGTAAGAATTTTAGATAGTACTGAGTTTCATGAAGTTAACATCGCACCAACGTGGTATCAAATCAGTGTTAGATTATTTTAATAGAAGATATCCCGTTGTGTTTTTAATACTCAAAATTGTTTTTTATTCTGTCGAAACACAATAACAGCATACAATCATAGTCACCCTAGTATGGCTACATGTTTCGGTCTTTTCTAGACCATCTTTAGGTCAATATTTTCCAGTAGAAGGTACAATCAGTGCGCAATATACGTTATGGGATACCATACTGTTCACAGGTTGTGCGTAAAAACAATTATAAAAGTTTTTTATGTTTAAAACACTGTTGACCAGGATTTAGTGTATCTGAAACATTATGTAGGTGTTTACTATCAGTTATGAAGGTACTTTCATTATAAAATTATGTTAATTATATGGTATATTAATATACAAGTAACGAATAGTTCTAAAACCCGTGGCCATGTGGACAGTCAAGTACGAAGTAATGCTGCACTCTGTGTATATATATATATATATATATATATATATATATATGTGTGCAAGTAGTTAGAATCAATGATCAATGTTTATGCATGTAAGTATGTGTACATAGGTGGCTAAATTATGAAATTGTTCACGCTAGAGTTTGTTCCATTAATTTTCTAATACGTATGTGTACTAAATGTCAAGAACTCTACATGTTACTAACGATTTCCACAATCTAGCATACTCACGTACACATAAATGGACATGACATCATATTAAGTGCGTGTATATTACATTTGAAACTGAATACTTCCGTGACTGAGTGTGTGCTGGATACCTGTATACTTGTGATGTAATCCTACGGTTTCATAATTTAGCCATCTATGTACACATACTTACTTGCATAAACATTGATTCTAACTACGTGCATGTACACTCTATATACCGAGTGCAACATTACTTCGTACTTGACTGTCCACATGGCCACGGGTTTAAAACTACTCGTTACTTGTTTATTAATATACCATATAATTAACGTAATTTTATAAAGAAAGTGCCTTCGTAACTGACAGTAAACACCTACATAATGTTTCAGATACATTACATCCTGTTTAACAGTGTTTTAAATTTAAAATATTTTATAATTTTTTTTTACGCACGGACCTGTAAACGGTATTGGATCCCATAATGTATAGTGCACACCTTCTGCTGAAAAATATTGATCAGAAGATGGTCTAGAAAAGACCGAAACATGTAGCCATATTAGGGTGCATATACTATTGTTATGTTTCGATGGCATACAGCCATTTTATTTCAATGTTAAATCGTAGTAGGGTGATTTACCAGCGTGACAAATCAATGTTACCTGCCGAAAGACAGTATCTAGGCTGCTTAATTATGTTACGTAAGTAATTTGTGATCATTTCGGGAAGCAAGGTCCCGATACCAGCTCGATTTGAAGCACCAGAAAGTTATTGTCGGGGAGACGAAATAATTCCCATTTTCGAACACGAGATTGTCTGTTGGTGTAGGTAACGTATCGAAAAAACTGAAACACCAGAAAGCCTTAAAACACAAATTTGACGAAGTAAGTATAACTGACAAGATTAAAATATTTTATTATTATTATTATTAGTAGTAGTCGTAGTAGTAGTAGTAGTAGTAGTAGTAGTAGTACTAGTAGTGGTAGTAGTGATAGTAGCAATAGCTACAGTAAAAGAGTAACAATGTTCGTGGCGTTGATGGTGATAATCTGTAATATTTAAAACTGAAAGCAGGAAAATTCTGATTGGAGTAAGATTCGATCGAAAGACCGTTTGTGCACGAATCGAGAACGGTAACGCGTCGGATCTTTTATAAATGTTCGTCCCATAAATATGAGAGCAAGAACACAAACACTGTAGGACAGGAAGTCTGTGTGGCAGGGAAGTAAGCTTTATGAGTTCTGTCAGGAACTGGTTGTCTGTTGTCTTACAAAACTCGGAAGTGTGAAAACCTAAGTTGTATATTAATTTAATTAAACTTAGGAGGAGTTCTGAAGAATAAAACAAGAAACTTTTCCAAGTATTCACGTCGCTCCTGCGAATTTTATTCTCGTGAGGGAAGTAGTCTTTTACAAGAAATGCTTGCTTATTTTATTTCTGTTTATGTTCATGGTAGACATGCGTTGTTACAAGGTGAAAGTGAAAAGTAACGAAGGAGTTACAGTTCATATGCTGTCTCGTTTTTCATAAGGATCTCTTGAGGCTTTTTATTATGTAAGTGCAAAACTAAACACTTCTAAAATTGTTTTTTTCTGCATTTAGGTTTAAAAAACCTCGTTGTCTTCCGCTGCTAAGCTGAAAAATAAATCACTTTGGTTTCGCGAATGACCCTGTAAAGAGAATTAGTGAGTTGATCTAAATTTTAACAGTTTTGTTTGTGTGAATCCTTTGTTAGACGGCTGTGAAGCAAATTTATCGGTCTTCCTGCGTGGGGGTTTGGCGGGGAACCTGAATTTCCTCACCACGTTATCATCTGTAGCATCTAACGTCGGACTTGGATGATGGGAAGTATATGTAGTATGCGTGGACGAGATGATAAATGCTATCAAGAAATGATAAATGCTATCAAGAATTTAGTAAGACCCTGTGATATTCAGAAACTACTAGGCAGATGTAGGTGTAGAAGAGAGTGATATTAAAAGTGGTATCTACAATTGTGTTCGAGGGTGTGGGTTGAATTGAACTGTCAGTGGTACCTGCTTTGAGCACTGTCATGAAACTAAGTGTTATTTGTAGCACCGAATTCTCTTTACCAGCTGGGTGATTATGATGCTTGCGAGACGGACTGTGTTTCGAATCGCATACGGATAGCATATTGTGTTCTTCCAGTGCGTAGTTTCACACCGAGGAGTGGAGGTACCGCTCCTAGCATTTTTAGATGCTTTCGGAACCGTGAGTAGCGTCAATTAGGTTCGTTATAATCCCCCGTTCATCTCGAGAATATCTGTACGACTTTTCGTGGAATTTAATGCTGCGTAACTTTACACAAACAAACAAACAAACAAACAAACATAGACACACATCTTGAGATCGAACAAAAACAAAGGACGCTTTGTGTGAAGACCGACATACGTATGCATTTCGGCACACGTCACCTACCTAAACAGGCCCACCATCCATTCCACGCGAAAGCGACAGGAGGAAGTCGGAACGTTTTTTAGGCTGCGCTGGAAGGAGGCGTGCTTCTTTACTCTTATTTAGCGCATAAACAACACGATTTTGAGGCGTATATTTTACCTTAAATTTTATTTTAGAGTGTATGAAAACAAAGAAGAATGTAGTTTTAATACTGATTGTTTATTCTTTCAACACCGGTTACAGTTTTCACTTCTCTGCAATTTAGATAAATTTCCACTAAGAATATGTAAGAGTAAGAAGGTGTCCTAAGTATTCCGATCTTTTGAAAGTTCAGTCGTATTATTAGACTTTTATTTATAGTTCACTTGTTTAAGCTGTAATATGGGTTGTAGAATATGGAAAGACGCTTTCCTGACATTGATATACAGTAGTGTTTTTGCTTCTAAATCATTTTAAGATATCAGAAATTAGTACGGAAAGACGATTTACAAACACTGAAGGACAGCACTGTTTTTGCTTCTGAGTCATTTTAACGATGTCATCATAGGTTAGCACAGAAAGACGCTTTCCAAATATTGACATACAGTGATGTTTTTGCTTCTGAATCTTTTTTACGATATCATCAAAAGTTAGCATGGAAAGACGCGTTCCTAACACTGACACAGCAGTGGTTTTACTTCTGAATCTTTTTTACGATATCATCAAAAGTCAGCATGGAAAGACGCGTTCCTAACACTGACACAGCAGTGGTTTTGCTTCTGAATCTTTTTTACGATATCATCAAAAGTCAGCATGGAAA
>Ga0123355_10018887_pt1 | contig 10961 bp, 9 predicted proteins | sample TergutEmb28metaG_3_FD_89872 | JGI IMG/M metagenome (GOLD analysis project Ga0123355, IMG submission 89872) | Embiratermes neotenicus P1 segment gut microbial communities from Petit-Saut dam, French Guiana - Emb289 P1 | ecosystem: Host-associated > Arthropoda: Insects > Digestive system > Gut ...
CTTATCGCTATAATATTTTCAGGCGTTTTCCATAACATTCGTTTCGCGTCCTGACCTACAGCGACAATTTTTTTTGTGCCTCGTTCCACCGCAACAACTGACGGTTCATTTAATACGATTCCTTTATTCTTGATATAAATAAGCGTATTGCAAGTTCCCAAGTCAATTCCAAAATCTGATGATAAGTTGCCAAACATTTTTACCTCCAATATAACTTTAATTAATAAATATTAATTAAGCCTAATTAATTTAATCGAGCTCTTGCTCCCGCATGAGCCGGATTTTGTCTATATGCCATTCTCCATTCAAAACGCGCGCGTGTTGTATCACCCTGAAGATTATAAAGTTCACCTAACTGAAAACGCGCCTCTGCGTTTTCACCCGTTTCGTTTATTATTGTTAAGAGATGATGTTCCGCTCTTGCGTATTCTCTTAAAATTATGTATATCTCGGCTAACATAAGACGAGCTATAACGACAGATAATGAATCATTTGAATTTTCAATGCAAAGCGTCAGATAACTGACAGCCATGGAATATTCTTCCATTGCCATATATGATCTTGCAATTGCAAGTAACAGATTATCTGACTGTATTTGACCAGGAATAAAGCTTTGCGAAAAAGCAGCAACACTGCTTCGGTAATCTCCCAAAGCCGCAAAAGCCAAACCTAAAAATTCCGGTATATCAGCAGCTTCATGATGCAGATACAAAGCTCTCTCTAAATACCTTACAACTAAATCCGCATACTTTGGACCTTTATAACCATAGGCTTTTCCCAAAATGTAATATACGGCAGGATCTTTTTTGTTATGAATAAGAGCTTTCCGTAAAGAAAAAATACTTTGATTTATAAAAGGAAGCATATCTTGATGATTGATTTGAGAAATACCCAATTGATAAGCGGAAAATCCATTTATTTTTAACAGATAATAATCAACAGGTCTTTCGAATAAGAGATTTGAGCTGATTTCAAACGCACGTTCAAAATCACCTTCATTCCAAATGCGTAAAACGTCACGCCTGTCGTTAATAGCTCCGCTCCTTGGTTGAGAAAGAACAATAACCCCAATTACAACCACACAAAGAAGAGCGGCTATAACCCCAATAATGCGAATTTCTTTTAAATATATATGCCGCCCACGGCGGGATCTATTGCTTATCATCGTAATTTAGGTAAATTGTAAATAAAATCCCTATTAATGTCAATGAAATTTTGTTAAATTGCTTGAAATTTTGTTAAATTTAATGTATTTTGATATCACGATGAACCAGGCTGCCGCTCAAAATCTTAATTTTTATGATTTGGGGAGGAAAGTCCGGGCTCCGCAGGGCATGATGCCGGGTAACTCCCGGGTCTGTCATCTTTTTGTCCGCAAAAAGATGACAGAACAGACAGCGCCGCAGAAAATATACCGCCCGTATGATATGGGTAAGGGTGAAAAGGCGGGGTAAGAGCCCACCTCTTCGGCGGCAACGCCGTTGGAAAGGCAAGCCTCATCAGGAGCAAAGTCAAGTAAGCGCATTAATTGTTTTGTTAACAATCGTTAATAAACTTTTTGCCGGCTGCCCGCCGGTCAAGCGCGGGTAGACTGCTAAAAAAAATTATAAAAAAATTTTTTAAGACAGATGGCAGCATAAAAAGCGGCTTGCCGCTTTTTTTACAGAACCCGGCTTATGGTTCATCGTGTTTTTTAAATAAAATGGCTGTCCGAAAAGTTGGTTACTTTTCGGACAGCACCTTTTCCTAAAAAATTTTCAAAAACTCAGAGCTTTCGGCTCGGGTTAGTTTAAAAATTGTTAATCGTCTTCGGAGTCGATGTTGACTATTTCTTCCTCATCGTCGTCATCTTCTTCCTCAATATCATCGAGATCTGACAGAGCGCCTGTATCTTCTGTGTTGAAGTAATCTTCCTCACCTTCGCTTGATTCTTCGTAGAAAAGAATTCTTGAACAATACGGGCAAAAAACAAAATCTTCGCCAATGCGAACTTCGTTGGCGAATTGGACAGGAAGGATCATGTGACAGCCATGGCAGACATTTCCTTTGATAGCGACTATACCTACGCCCATTTTATTTTTGATAATACGTTCAAATTTAAAAACTAATTCAGCGTCAAGATTTTCGGTGAGCTTGGATTCTTTTTTCTTTAGAATGTCCAGTTGTTTTTGTTTTTCTGAAATTTCCGCCTGAATTTTTTTTCTGCGGTCATTTAGCTCTGTTTCATTCTGCTCTATCATTGAAGTTTGCTCTTTAATCTGGTTGTCAAGTTCAAAGAGAAATTTTTCCTTTTGCTGTAAAGCCTTACGGTGATCCTGTTCTTTTTCCGAGAGGTCTTTGATCTCTTTATCCAAAGCTTCGATTTCTCTTTGAGTTGTAACGAGCTCCATGTTTTTTTCGTTTTTTTCCCTTAAAGATTCCGTCTCCAAAAGCTTGTTTTTTAAATCGATTTCTTCTGATTTGACTTTTTCATAATCAGCGTTTTTATCGATGAAGGTTTTTTTTAACCTTACTAACATTTCTTCCTGTGTTCCCAAAAGTTTTGGGATTTCCTTGATATTTTTTTCCAATCCAATTTTTTCATAGATGATTTCCTGCAATTCCTGCAGTTTTTCAAGGTCATTTTGTCCTACCATTTTATTCCTCCGTTAAGTAATTTTTTGGATATAATTATTTAATTATCCAGATAATCTTTTAATTTTCGGCTTCTCTTTGGATGCCTTAACCGACGAAGCGCTTTCGCTTCTATTTGCCTTATCCTCTCACGTGTTACGCAGAAGAACAAACCTACTTCTTCTAAAGTAAGTGAATAATTGTTATCAAGACCAAAACGCATTTTTAATACTTCCTGTTCGCGGGCAGGAAGTGTGGACAAGACGCTTTCAATTTGTTCTTTAAGAACCTTAAACGCGGTTTGATTGGCCGGATTTTCAACATCTTTATCTTCGATAAAATCGCCCAGAAGAGAATCTTCTTCTTCGCCAATTGGAGTTTCCAGGCTTATAGGTTCACGTGCGACATTTTTAACTGTTTTTACTTTAAGAACAGGCCATCCCAGTTTTTCGGCAATTTCGTCATCTGTGGGTTCGCGCCCAAGCGTTTGCAAAAGCTGCCTTGATTCACGCACAACTTTGTTAATTTGCTCGATCATGTGAACAGGGACACGGATCGTTCTGGCTTGATCAGATATTGACCGTGTAATCGCCTGCCTGATCCACCATGTAGCGTAAGTTGAAAACTTAAAACCTTTTTGATATTCAAATTTTTCTACGGCTTTTATAAGGCCTATATTGCCTTCCTGAACCAGATCAAAGAAATGAAGTCCGCGGTTAGTGTATTTTTTTGCGATTGAGACAACAAGGCGCAAGTTTGCCCTGATAAGTTTATCCTTCGCATTTTTCATTAAATTGCGGCCTGAGTATATTTCGTCAGAGTTAACTGTAATATTGTTTATGTTTTCAATTTTTTCTTCGAATTCTTCGGCCAAGAAATTTATTTTTTTATCAGTTACCTGTATCTGGCTTATCTTTTCTTTGATTTCTTCGGCAGAAAGCCCCAATTTTTCTTCTAATTGCTCACGGTCGCCTTTTATTGTCAAAAGACGGCCAAGAGTACGAAGCTCCTTTAAAGATGTTATTCTAAGATGTTTTTCCAGCCTTTCTTTTTCTTTGTTGTAAATTTTTATTTTTTTTGAAGCCTGAATAAATTTTTCAGAAAACGCCTGTATTTCGTCAGGGTGTATCTGCGTATTTCTTATCGCCTTCATTATTTTGTTACGCATTGAAATACATTCTTTGCTTTCAAGATAATCTTCATCTTTGGAAATAAGATGTTTTTTTAATTCGATATAATTTTTTAAATCACCCTGAATCGAACGTAATGTATCTCTGTAAAATTGATTTAACCTGCGGAACTCTGTCATGTGTTCTGTCATTTCTTTTTTTGACAGGTTTAATTCCTTGAAGTCTTTTTTTGAAAAAGTTTTTTGGGCGATATTGTAAAATTCGGGTATTATCATTCCCGATTTTTTTATAACTTTTATTACGGTTTTTTCGCCCTCTTCCATTTGTTTAGACAATTCAATTTCCTGCTCGGCTGTCAACAAGTGCTCTTTTCCGATTTCCCGTAAATACAGCCTTATCGGATCGTCAACAAGAGAGGAATCTTTGTCGCTTGAACCTTGCGTTTTATTTTTTTTGTTTCCCTGATTTTTTTGAGGGCCGGTTTCTTCTTCACCAGAAAGATCTTCTACAAGCTGCACATTGTGCGTTTCAAGTAAAACCAAAACAGGTTCGATTTTTTCGGGACTGTTAATAATATCCTCAGGAAGAAAATCAGACAGATCTTCATAGGAAAGTGTTTTCCTAACCTTTGCGAATTCAAGCAATTTAACTATTGCGGGATCTAAAACTTCATCAATAAGCACGGGTCCGGCATTTTGGCTTTCTTTTTTTTCTGGTATTTCGCTCTGTTTATTTACAAACGGCTTTTTTTGAAATTTTTTATCAAAATGTTTTATTAAAGGCGATACTTTCCTGGTTTTTAGTTTAATATTATTTAACATTTACCATCCTTAGTTTCTATTATCTTCCGTTTAGTTCTCTGATTTTATGATCGATTATTTGTTTTTCTTCGAGTAATTCATCGATCAATTCTGTTTTCTCATTAGAGCGTTCGATTTCACGCATTTCCGAATTAATATCTAAAAGTCTTTTAGTGAATCTTTTTATTCTGATTCTTTTTATTCCGTCCTCCATCAATTGGCGGGCAAAACTGCCCTTATATTCTCCCGAAGTTCCTTTTTCGGTAACATAATTACGCAAATTTTCATCTTTAATCCTTGAAAGCAATGAATCTATTCCGTTTTCATCATGCACAAAACATTCTTCCAACGCAATGAAAATTTCTTTTGCGGCTCTGTCGTCTATCTCCTTTATTTCCAGAGCAGTTCGAAAATCCGTATACAACTCCATATTTACAGCTACAATGGTAAGCAGGCCAAGCTCGTCATTTCTGCGAATTTGTATTTTTGAAATTTGCGAATCCTCTTTAATCTCCTGTTCCTTAAAGCTTTGCCGTCTTTCGTAACTATTACGGGAAAACGATCTGTCTGTGCGTGTTTTCCATCCTGAATAATCTTTCCGCACGGCGGCTTTGTCAATTTTTAAAATGTCGGCAATCCTTGAAATGGTATCATCACGGTCGACTTCCGAATTTAATGATTCCAGAAAAGGAAACAAAAACTCGGCAGCTTTGTTGACATTACCTTCTTCCGCCGCATATTGAACCTTTGCGTGAGAAATAAGGTACTCAAAATCATTTATAGTGCTTTTCAGAACTTTTTTCAATACATCTGAGCCGAATTTTAACAAAATATCAGCAGGATCTTTCACTTTTTCGTTAGAATCGGCGTTTTTAACATCAATTTGCCTTAATCCTTCGTCTAAATTGACAACAAAACACGAAATTCCGTTTTTTCGGCAGGTCATTATAGCTTTAAAAGCCGCTTTGCGCCCCGCTTCATCGGTGTCAAAAATCAGAATCACCCTCTCTACCCAAGCCCTGAGCCATGCCGCCTGTTCATCTGTAAACGCTGTTCCAAGCGGGGCTACAGAATTTGTTATACCTACCTGATGAAGTGCCAATACGTCGATATATCCTTCCGCAAGGTAAACTGTTTTTGTTTTACGCATTTCGGGTTTTGCCTGATCAATTGCGAATAACGTTTGTCCTTTTTTGTAAACTTCAGTTTCAGGTGAATTTATATATTTGGGCGGTTCTTTTTGTTTTTCTCCAATAGTTTCATTCTGAAAAATATCAGGAATAGCTCTTCCGCCAAACGCTACGATTCTCCCTTGTCTGTCCGAAATCGGAAAAATAATTCTTCCAGAAAAAAGCGGAATTGTTTTATAGTTAGCGGAAAAAAGTCCTGACTTTTCAAGGAACTCATCTGAGTATCCTTTTTCCTTTAAAAATTTGTGTAAAAAATCACGCCTTGCCGGAGCGTATCCGAGTTTAAAAATGCCGATTATTTCAGGGCTTATTCCTCTGTCTCGAATGTACCTAAGCGCATTTTGACCTTCCTGATTTTCATTTAAAAAATACAAAAAAGTTTTTGCAACTCTTCGGTAAAGTTCGTATAATTCATCTTTAATTGAATTTGATTTAGCAATTTCTTCGCCAGAAATTGTATCATCATATTGAATTTCGATTCCTGTTTTACTCGCAAGATTTTTTATAGCCTCAGGGTAGGAAAGCTTTTCCATTTCCATGATAAAGCTGATAACACTTCCGCCTTTATTGCAGCCGAAGCAATAATACATTTTTGTATCGGGGTCTACTTTGAATGACGGAGTTTTTTCCTGCCCTCCGCCGTGAAAAGGACACCTCCCCCACCATCGTCCGCTTTTTTGTTCAAGACGGACATAATCATTTATAACCGACACAGCGTCAAGACGCCGGTTTACTTCGGCGATAGTTGATTTTGATATTAGTGCCATGGCGGAATTGTCAGAAGCGCCCCTGCTCTTAAATGCTCGTCATAAGTCCGTGAAAAGCGATGCGTTCCTGTTGCAACATTTATCAGCCTAAAAAACAAATAATCTGTATTTTGCGGATATATAGCCGCTCTAAGCGCTATCATTCCGGGAGCGGAAATCGGCCCGGGAGGAAGCCCCCTGTGCATATAAGTGTTGTACGGAGACTGTATCTCAAGATCGACATTAAAAATCCTGTTTGGGTGAGGCCGTCCAAGTATTTCTGTTATTATAAATTCAACTGTAGCGCATGATTGCAGTAGCATATTCACCCTGAGACGGTTAAAAAAAACTCCAGCCATTATGGGTGCTTCTTCCGGCACTCTGTATTCCCTTTCAACAATGGAAGCCATTATAACAATTCTATTTAATTCTTCGGGTGACATATTTACAAGCGTCGGGCTGATAGTATAAAGCCTGTCAAAAAAGTTATACGCCATTGTTCTTACAACTCTGGAAGCGGGATAATTTAAAGGAAACATATATGTATCGGGAAAAAGGTATCCTTCCATTGAGGAGCCGGGAACTCCAAAATGTCTTAATATTTCGGGATCTCTTACCGCCCTTAAAAAATCTTCAGAAGAAACAATTCCCGCATCCTCTAAAATTCTTGCGGCTCTGCTGAGGGTAACTCCTTCGGGGATTGTTACCCTGTGAAGTATTTGCCTTCCGGCAACCAGAAGGCGTAAAATAGCGAGCTGATCTTTTGGTTCGCTGATTAAGTATGTTCCGACTTTCACGTACTCTCTTTCCAGCCTGCCAAGAATATCCCAAAAATATCTGTTTCTGATAAGACCTGCGCTTTCCAGCCGCCTTCCGACAGACTGACCGCTCTCCCCTCTTCTGACTTCAACGTAGAATCCGCCTCCGAGAGCCGGAGTAATGCCATCAATGCCTGAAACATCAATTACGTTATCTGTATTTGGAGGTGAATTAAAATAAATAAACAATCCTAAAGCACCGAGAGAAACAAAAAGACCTATCCCGACAATCGCACATATAATTTTTATAAACCCTAAAAAAATATTATTCTTTTTCATATCAACCTCCCAATATAAGCAAATTTATATTGTAATCTTTAAACCTTCGACAGCAAGAGTTAATTCAATTTCTTTTAAGCTCATCCGCTCAATGTACCATTTTGCCGATTGCAATAATCCGTAAAGTTTATGATCATCGTATGTTGGATCGTGATGAAACATTACCATATGTTTAATGTTCCAGTTAGCCGCAAAATCAACAGCCATGCTGAAAGCGCTGTGCCCCCAATTGTATTTTTCTATCGCCTCTCCTAGAGTGTATTGGCTGTCAATAATGATTAGATCGGCGTTTTGAAAAAACGATATGTTTTCTTCGTTTTTTATAAAGTCATCGGAAGTGAGCTCTACATCTGTTGCGTATATCAAACGTTTGCCGTTTTCATTGACGCAATAAGCCCAAGAACCTCCGGGGTGGTTCATTTTTTTTGCGCTTACACTGCGCCCGCAAATTTTAAATTCCTTTTCCATGTAGTGATAAGTTTTTGCAGCGGTCATTGCGTCAAGCGTAACAGGAAAATACGGATCAGTCATTTGCCCGGAAATAATGCCTTCCAAACCTCCAAGAGGAGAATAAAAATCCAGTTTGTTTTTATCTTCATAACCGGGAAGAAAAAAAGGAAGCCCCTGTATATGATCCCAATGAAAATGAGAGAGGAAAATATGATAATGATTCATTTTTGCCATTTCCTGAGCTAACCCCATCTCACGAATCCCTGAGCCGCAGTCAAAAACAATACATTCTCTTGAATCATCAAATGATACGCTTACACAAGGGCTGTTGCCTCCGACAGTTCCAAAAAGCCATGGAGGCAGGTTTGCAAGAAAACGCTCACGGCTTTCCGAACTTTCAATATCTTCTGGAGTTATTTGCTCCACAATGGCGGAAATTTTGCTTTTTATACGGGAAGGCGTTGCCGACGTTGGTATGGAACCTCTTACTCCCCAAAATTGAACATTCACAATTCACCTCTTTCCTTTATGATTATCGGATTATCCGCACGGGCTTTAAGGAAGCCGGATATTTCCAGTGGCGTATGGAGTTTTCCACTATTAATCCCTGCACAATCTGAAGCAGTGATTTCCCATACCTCAGATGAAGAAATAATCGACTCCCAAAATGGAAAAGTTATACATTGTAACGGGCGTTTTTCATACACTGTGCAGCCATCGTCCCATAAAATACAATCCTTATTGGATTTTTCTTTCAATGACAGCACTGTATCTCCTTTCCAATCTGTTACCCATCTACAATATACCTTCAAAAGGCTGTCTTTGTCCATTTCCAGCGCTATTGTCAAATTCTCCAGATCGTTCTCTGATAGAAACACAAACCCTGAATCATGCCGGCAACAAGCGGAACAACGTTTGCAGGAAAAATTTAAACCTGAGACATAAAATGTTTGGTTTTCCATCAATACGATCTATGGTAACGTTTTTTGTTTTCTTTTTCAATACGACTAATATTTCCCAATATCTGAGCGAAAATGTTTACCTTCAAAACTGATTGTTTTTACCGCTTTGTAGGCTTTTTCTATCGCTTTATTTTGATCGGCGGCTGTAGTTGTAATACCAAGTACACGCCCTCCCGCTGTCAAAAATTCGCTGTTTTTCAGGGCGGTTCCGGCATGGTAAACCACAGCTTCTTCGGCGCTCTGTCCGTTTTCGTCAAGGCCGCTGATGGCAAAGCCGGTTTTGTAACTATCAGGATATCCGCCGCTTGCCAAAATTACGCAGGCTGAACTTGCTTTTGACCACTTTATCTCAATTTGTGACAGCCTTTCATACGTTACTGCCTCCATTATTTCAAACAAATCTGTCTCAAGCAATGGAAGAACCGCCTGTGTTTCAGGGTCTCCGAATCTGCAATTATACTCGATTACAACGGGGCCTTTATTTGTCAACATAAGCCCAAAGTACAAACAACCTTTGAAAGGGCAGCCTTCATTTTGCATTGCCCTGATAGTCGGCAAATATATTGTTTTTTCGCAGATAGCCGCAATGTCTTGTGTGTAATACGGGTTTGGCGCAATTACACCCATGCCGCCTGTATTCGGCCCCTTGTTTCCGTCGAAAGCTCTTTTGTGATCCATCGAAGAAACCATAGGCAAGACTGTTTTTCCGTCTGTAAAGGCAAGGACTGAAACTTCCGGGCCGCTTAAAAATTCTTCGATTACGATATTGGAGCCGCTCTCGCCAAATTTTTTTTCAATCATAATTGCTTCAATTGCCTCAGACGCTTCACGTGAGTTGTTCGCTATTATGACGCCTTTCCCCAAAGCCAGCCCGTCTGCTTTTATAACCAAGGGAAACGCCGCATTATCAGAAACCACAAATTTTAATGCCTTTTTTGCACTGTCAAACACTTCATATTTGGCGGTAGGAATGTCGTATTTTTTCATCAGGTCTTTTGCAAAGACTTTGCTGCTTTCGATACGAGCCGCCGCCTTGCCCGGCCCAAAACACGGAATCCCTTTTTCTTCCAAAACGTCAACCATGCCAAGCGCCAAAGGATCGTCAGGAGCGACAACGACATAGTCAATAACCTGTTGGACTGCAAACTCGGTCATTGCCGAAATATCGACAGCTTTAATCTGGACACATTCGGCGTCACAGCTTATACCGCCGTTTCCGGGAGCCGCAAAAATTTTTGAGACTCGTTTGCTTTTTTTGAGTGATTTGATAATGGCGTGTTCACGTCCGCCGCTTCCTACAACCAGGACTTTCAAATTTTACTCCTTAATATTAAACAACGATTTTTCAATCCATTGTTTAAAAAATTTCTCCTCTGCATATCATCGCCACCGCTTTTGGCAATAAGACCCATTCTGCTTCCCGCATAACCCGTTCTTGCAGGGATTCGGGGGTGTCGTCGGGGAGAACTTCAACCGCTTTTTGCAGAATGATTTTCCCGCCGTCAATTATGTCATTTACAAAATGAACTGTTGCACCTGTTATTTTTACGCCGTATTCTAAAACCGCCTTGTGTACACGCAATCCGTAAAAACCTTTACCGCAGAAAGACGGAATAAGCGAAGGGTGAACATTTATTATTTTGTTTTCGAAAACTTTGGTCACCCTTGGCCCAATTACCGATAAAAATCCGGCTAAAACAATAAGTTCTATTTTATGTTCGAGTAAGACTTCAGCTAAAGCAGAATCAAACTCGCTGTTTTGCGTGTATTTGTTTCTCTCGATTGTGATTGTTTTAATACCGGCATTTTTTGCCCTTTCAAGAGCATAAACACCTGAGGCAGATGAAACCACAAGGGATAACTCGCCTCCTCCCAAATTACCTTCATTGCGGGCGTCAATAAGCGCTTGAAGGTTTGTTCCGCCGCCGCTCACAAGAACCGCAATTTTTTTAGCCGATGTCAAAAGTTATTCC
>Ga0123355_10018888_pt1 | contig 10961 bp, 8 predicted proteins | sample TergutEmb28metaG_3_FD_89872 | JGI IMG/M metagenome (GOLD analysis project Ga0123355, IMG submission 89872) | Embiratermes neotenicus P1 segment gut microbial communities from Petit-Saut dam, French Guiana - Emb289 P1 | ecosystem: Host-associated > Arthropoda: Insects > Digestive system > Gut ...
CCCAGCGGCAAAATTTGCAAGAACAGCTAGACCATGCCAGAGACCGTCAGGAAAGTTTAGAGCGCCAGCTTGCAGAAGTAAGAAGAACTGACCCTCAAAATCGCCAAGCACAACAAGAATTAGAACGTCAAATAGCGGAAGAACGCCAAAGGCAAAGCGAACTTAATCGCCGGCAGGCAAGTTTAGAAGGTGCTCAGCGGCAAAATTTGCAAGAACAGTTGGAGCACTCCAGAGACCGTCAAGAAAGTCTTCAGCGCCAACTTGATGAAATGAGAAGAAGTGACCCTGAAAACAATGAAGCGCAACAAGCATTGGAACATCAAATAAACGAAGAGCGTCAAAGACGAAACGAGCTTAACCGAGAACAGGCAAGATTAGACAACGCTCAACGGCGAAACTTGCAAGAGCAGGTTGCCTTGGCAAGGGCGCGTCAAGAAAGCCTTCAGCGCCAGCGTGAAGAAATAAGAGAAACCGACCCTCAAAATAATGCCGAATTGCAAAGGCTTGAACAACAAATAGCAGAGTCTCAAAGAGAACGGGAAAATTTAGAAAGGCAAACACAAGAACTCGCAAACGCACAAGCCATACAAGCCCGTCAAGAACAAATTAGGCTTGCACAAGAACTTAGACAAGCGCACAGAGATATGGCTGATAATAACCAACGTCAACAGCAGAGCGCTCAAGAAAGGCAAAATGAAGCTGCAAGCGATGAACTTACACAACAGCAAAGAGACATTAACCAAGAAGCCATGGCAGAAACCAGAAATTTTTTAGAACAGCAAAACAGGCAAATGCGTCGGGAAATAAGTTCTTTAGAACAGCAGGTTGAAACAATGTCTGAAATGACGGCAAATTTAGAAAATAATCAGGAATATTTAAGCCAAGAAAATTTGGCAAGACATCAAGATATGCTTAGACGCGCGCAAAGAAGGCTCAGAGAATTAGAAGCTAACGTGACTTCCGCGCAAGAACGCTTAGACAGAAGTATAGAACATGACACAACGCAAAGTGAAGAAGAACGCCTTGCTGAAGAAGCCAGATTGCAAGCAGAACTCGACAGCCTTAGGCAACAGATACGGGAAGTACAAAGCAATCTTGAAAGAGTTGAAAGTACTTTAGACTTAGTGCAAGAAAGAAAACTCAGATCTGAACTTGAAATACAAAGGTATAGCCAAGCCCAGCGTCGGGCAAATGAGCAAACTCGTCTGGCACAGCAAGATGCCAGACGAAGTCAGTCCGAGGCAGAAACTGCCGCCCGCGAAGCCGAGCAGGCGCGTCGCCGCGAAGAGGAGCTTCGCAGAAGGCATATGGAATCTGTCAGCCAAATAATACGCGGCGAGGCAACCCAAGAGCAAGCTGAAGCGCTTGAGCGTGAACTTATGCAGGCAATGGACAGGCTTTCCGATATGCAGCGCCGGTCTAGCTATGCGCAGGATCAACAAAGGGAAGCTCAAAGGCGTCAACAGCAAATAGGAAGAGACAGGGCGGATAATGACGCAAGAATCGCCCAAATGCAAAGGCTTTTAGATAATCTTAACAGAGCCGAAGAAAGAAGTGAAGCTCAAAGAGAACAACTTTTAGAGGAACTTCAAGACCTTATGGAAGAATTTGGCAGGCGCGGCAGAGAAGAAAGGGACAGAGTTGCCGACCCTGACGCCGATGACATTGACTTTAGAAGAGAAGAAGATTTAGACGAAGACGTAAGAGAAGCAAGAAGGAGAAATGAAGAGCGTGCTATAGACGAAGACCAAATAAGGCGTATTTTAAACTTTTATCTTGAAGCAGACAGAAACCCTCTGGTAAATGAAAATATAGATCATAACAGGGCTCGCGGTACTATAAGGGATTGGTAAAATGTTCAGGCTGAAAATTAAAAAAATATTTTTTAAATTATTATTTACGGTTATGTTGGTGTATGCCGGTTCTAATGCGTATGCCCAAATTATTTCGGTAGAACAATCCGTAAGCTCAGATCGCGTAGAAATTAGAGAATTTGTAAACTTTCAAGTAGTGGTTAGCGGCAGGTTTAGCGAATTGGAAAACCCTACTATTCCCTTAATGAGCGACTTTGTTGTGTTTTTTGCAGGCAGAGAACATACCACCACGCCCGCAGGCGTAGACACTATAACTTTCAGTTATACTTTAGCGCCAAGGACGCACGGAAACTTTCAAGTAAACGAATTTACAATAAACTATCAGGGGCAAGCGTACCAAACCCAAGCTTTCGATATAGAAGTGGTACGCCCCGGCGAGGCCGACAGGGTGGCAAGCAGTTTGCAACGCAGTGACGGCGGGCGGGCTTTTGTCAGAGCGCGCGTTGACTCTACGGCGGTATTTGTAAACCAGCGTATAACGTATAATGTAAGGTTTTATACTAATATGGAACTTGCAACAAACCCAATGTTTACGCCGCCAATGTTTGTAGGTTTTTGGAATAATGCTTCCACCCCGACTACAGGCTACACTTTAATAGACGGCATAAATTATTTGTATATAGATGTAAGAGCAAGGCTTTATCCCGTACGCACGGGCGAATTAAATATTGAGTCGGCGGAGCTTTCAATTTCCGCATTAGATATTGCCCCCAGTACCGGCAATATTGACGCTACTGCTTTTTTTCAGGCACTTATGGGGGGGGCAAGAGAAAACCATATTTTATATTCAAATACGGTCAGGGTAACGGTGTTTCCGCTTCCTGAACACGGCCGCCCTGAAAACTTTTCAGGGGCAGTCGGCAGGTTTTCGGCAAGATCGTTTGTAGACAGAAGAAGGGTTGTAGTTAACGAACCGTTTACCCTTACCGTTGCAATTGCCGGAGACGGTAACATTCACGGTATATCAGACCCTGTTGTAAACTTAAATGAAAATGAATTTTTAATTTTTGAACCTACGCGTAATGTCAGCTCTACAGCAAATCCCAACATATTTACAAAAGTTTTCAGGTACAGGGTTGTACCAAGAACTTATGGCCGTTTAAGCATACCTTCAATAGAGTTTTCATACTTTGATTTAGACAGGTTGGACTATATTACATTAACAACCGCTCCCATAGAAATAGAAGTAGGCAGAGGTACCCATGTGGCGCGGGTTTTAGAATTTGAAGGCACTCAAAGAGAAGTAGGCATTGGTATACGCTCTGCAAAAATTATAAGAAGCATAAGCGGATTTCAACCAAGAAATATTTTAGATAGCGCATGGTTTAGCGTTATTGTAATAATAAACTTACTTTTTGTAATGTATGCGCTTGGTTACAGGCTTTATGTGTATCAAATAGAATTAGACCCGCGCACATACCGCCGCCGCAGAGCCTACAGAAGCTATAAAAAATATCTTAAACTTGCCGGTAAATATTTGCAAAAAGAAGACGTATCGAGCTTTTATTTCGCAATTAACGAAGCATGTTTCGAGTTTATAAAATTCGTTACCGATAAAGACGCGAAAGCTTTGCTTAGAGATAAAATATACGCACTTTTAAAACAGCATTCTGTAAGTGAAGAAACAATCCAAAAATTAGACTACTTTTTTGTAAACTCAGACTATTCTAGATATTCTTCCGCATTATCAGATTCGCACGCTTTAAAGCAGACAATGGAAGACTTTAACATAATAACAAACGTAATAATAAAAGATATGGAAAAAATAATATGAAAAAAATTATTATAACAGCGATTTTTTTATGTCTTGCTTGTACGTTCGCTTTTGGTAGTGTGCGCCAGCAAACGCTTTTAAATAATGCGCGCACGGCTTATGAAGAGGGGCGTTACCAACGCGCCATAGAACTATATGAATCTTTAATAAGGTATGACAATATCAGGAACTCTGCGGTTTTTTACAATTTGGCGTCAGCTTATTACAGAGACGGCAACCTCGGTAAAGCAATGCTTAATATCATGCGCGCGTTTAATTTAAATCCCCGCAATTCTGATATTCGTTACAATATGCGCTATATGAGACATCAAACTTTAGAGCCTGAAGTGCCCTTCGCCCAAGCAATGGTAAACTGGGTGATAAATTGGGGGACTTTAAACGAATTTACGGTAATTGCTTTGCTTAGCGGGCTTTTTTTATGCCTTTTTACCGGACTTTTACTTTTGAAGCAAGAAAAAAAATACAAAAAACCTGCTTTGGTTGCATTGGTTATATTTTTTATTACCGGATTTTTATTTTTTGCCAAGGCCGATTACGGTTATTTTAGGTCACAGGCAATAGCTATTGAAAGGCTTGAAGTTTTTGAGGAGCCTTCCACCCAAAGCGCGTTTGCTTTTGCAATTAATGAAGGCCGGCAGGTAACCGTACTGTCTCGTGCGGGCGGTTGGTCTTTGGTTAGGCTTGATGTTGAAGGCATTGCCGGTTGGGCAGAAAACGCAAACATAGAAATAATTTAAAATGAAAAAAATTGCTATTTTCGGCGGCAGTTTTGATCCCGTACACCTTGCTCACATTCGCCTTGCCGAAACTGCCGCAGAAGAGTTTGCTTTAGATGAAGTTGTTTTTGTGCCCGCCTATATTGCGCCCCATAAAACTTATCCTCCCGTAAGCGCCGCGCACCGCTTGCAAATGTTGCGTTTTGCGCTAAAAGATAAAAACAAGTTTTCTTTAAGCCTTTTTGAAATAGAACAACTAAAGCCCATTTATACTTACCAAACCTTAAACTATTTTCAAGGCTTATACAAAAATTCAAAAGTATACTTGCTTGCAGGCGCAGACTCGTTTAACGACTTCCCAAATTGGAAAAATATAGACGATATTTTAAATAACTATAGCGTAATTATAGCGCGCCGGCCAAATGCCCAAGTAAACAAAAGCCTGTCTTATTACGGTAAGGTTTTTTTTACTTCAAACCAAATGCCTGATATTTCTTCTACAACAATAAGAAATACCGTTAAAATATCCCCTGAAAATTTAAGCATTTTAACAGGTAAGGCTGTTGCGGATTATATACTTGAAAATAAACTGTATCAATAGCATGGACAAAAAAATATTAAATTATCTAAAATTAAAGCTAACAAAAGAACGTTATACCCACACTTTAAGTGTGGCTAAGTTAGCTGAAAGTTTAGCGCCGGCGCGCCTTAAACAAAGTGCAAAAATTGCCGCGCTTTTACACGACGCGGCAAAAGGTATAAGTGCGGGCGAACTAATAAAAGTCGCGCTTAAAAATAAACTTAAAGTAGAATGTTTTAAAGAAATTCAAAAACATGCTCCTCATTTATTGCATTCATATGTGTCTGCGCATATAGCGCAAACAAAATTTAACATTAATGACAAACAAATTTTAAACGCCATAAAATATCATACAACCGCAGCACCCAGCATAAGCGAACTGGCAAAAATAGTTTTTGTGGCAGACTATTGCGCGGGCAGGGAAAGCCAAACCAAAAAATTACAAAAACTTGCTTGTCAAAACTTGGATAGAGCTTTTAAGCAGGCGCTTTTTGGAAAGATAAATTATGTGCTTGAATGCGGGCAGTGGCTTAACCCTTTAAGCATTAAAGCTTGGAATTATTATCATGTTAAATAAAATTTTTAATTACTTTGTATTGCTTTTAGGAATTGCCTTAATGGCAAGCGCCATACATATGTATCGCACTGACCCTTTAAGCCAAAAAATTTCTACCGGCAAACCCTTAAATTTTAAAGTTTTGCTTTATACCGATTACACTGCAGACGTGCTTTATATAACCTATGACACAAAAAATAATTTAATAAGGGTTTTATCATTTAACCCCGAAATTACGGTTTTAGAGCGCGTCGGGCGAAGCAGAAATTTAAACTTTGCTTTTTTCGGTCGCCCCGAACTTAGCCTTGAGGAAAAAACTTATGCGATGTTTGCTAAAGTAAGGCGCCTGTCAGGTGGTGTTTTGCAAAACTATTACACTTTTGTAATTAACCTTAACGACTTTTCCCATGTGCCTGTTATAGAAACTTATATCAACACCGAATACAGAAATATGCGCCTTGCCGCACAAATACGTTTGATAGAATTTCTAGGGAAGTCTGCCCGCAACAGTTTTATAGATTTTACGCGCGCCGTTTTTGAAAATTATGAACTCTTAAATACCGATATGCCTAAGCTTTCAATGTTTAACTTAATAATGCATGTTAGTAAATACGAACCGTTAAGAGATATAATTTTTATTGAATATCCATGGCACAACAACCGTAGGCGTATAGAACCCCTAAACGAAAGTTCCGTAATATCTGCTAAAAAGATGTTTGCAAATATTAATTTAAGTCCTCTTGCTTCAGGCAGACCGCCCGTTATTAACGTTATAAATGCCTCGGGTATACGGCGCTTGGCAGAAATGACTTCTTGGAGACTCAGGCAAAATAATTTTGATATTTTTGAATGGTCCAGTACGCGCTCCCGTTATGATACTACCATAATAAAAAATTACAGGGCAAACTTTGCGTGCGCTCTTGAAATTAAAAATATTTTAGGCGCGGGAGTTATAATTAACTTCCCAAATACCGCAACCCGTAGAGACATAGAAATTTTTATGGGAAAAGACAGCAAAATTTACGATGAACTTGATAGAATAAGCAGAAATTAAATATTACTTTTTAAAAGGGGAAATATGGCAAAAATTAACTACTTGGCGCTTGCTCGCGCGGCCGTAAAAATAGCTGAAGATAAAAAATGTGAAGATGTACAAATGCTTAATGTAATTAAGCTTACGCCGATTACAAATTATTTTGTTTTTATGACGGCAAACTCAAGTACGCAGGTTAGCGCCGTTTCAAGCGCTATAGAACAAGAGTTTAAAGCAAACTACTCGCTAATGCCGCTTCATAGAGACGGCAAACCCGCCTCAAACTGGCGCGTTTTAGACTATGGCGGGCTTGTAGTACATATTATGGACGAAACAACCCGAACTGCCTACGCGCTTGAAAAACTTTGGAGCGTTAGCGCCCTGCAAAATAAAAAAGTAGAAGACTCAAGTATGCCAAAAAGTAAAACCGACAAAAAGCCCAAGGCACCTAAAACCAAAGCAAAAGTTAAACCCAAAGCAAAAGCAAAAACCGTAAAGGAAAAAGCTTAACCAAGCAAAATATCTTTTTGTTTTTGTTTTTTATTACGGTCGGTTTCAACGCTTATGGCATTTCCGTTTAAATCTTTTTTTGTGTAATACATAAGCGTTGCGTATGTAGAAGGGGAAGGGGTAAAAATTTGTACTTGCTCGGGGCGTATTTTTAGTTTTGAAGAAGCAAACTTTTTTAAGTTTTTCATTTCGGTTTCAGTGCAACCGGGATATCCCGCTATAAAGTAATAAGTTAAGTAAATGGGAGACTTGCTGTCTGTCACTGGTTTAGTCCTCTTAAACATTTCTACAAACTTCTTTAAAATTTCACTTTTGGGCTTGCCCATAAGGCGCAAAATATTGTCGTCTGTATGTTCAGGCGCTATTTTAAGTTGCCCTGAAGTATGGTTATTAGCAATGGCATTAATATAATTTTGCCCGCATACTTTGTCCGAACATACCAAATCATACCTAATGCCCGAAGCTACAAAAATCTTTTTTATTTTCGGATTTTTTAACACTTCTTTAAACATATCTAATTGCTTGTCATGGGCGAAAACTAAATTTTTGCACACGTCGGGATACAAACACCGCTTATCCCCGCAACTGCCTGCCATACTATGCGTTTTGCAAGCAATTTCGTACATATTAGCTGTCGGCCCGCCAATGTCGGTTATATAACCTTTAAAATCTTTAAAGGTTGTTAAATAATCGGCTTCAGCTTTTATAGACTCACGGCTTCTTGAAACCACGCTTTTACCTTGGTGTAGCGTAATTGCGCAAAAGTTACACTCGCCCACGCAACCTCTGTGAGAAGCAATAGAAAATTTTATGGTGTCTTGCGCTTTAACTATACCTTTTTTAAGGTAATGTGGGTGAACTTCGCGCATAAACTTCATGCTTGCGATTTTGTCTAGTTGTTGTTGCGTTAGGGTGGGTGCTTGAGGATTTTGCACAAGGTAGCGGTTGTCGTGTTTTTGCACAAGCCCATGGTTATTATTTTTATAAAACGTATTAAACATTTTTGTAAAAATGTCGGAATTTGCTTTGCAGTCTTCAAAGGATGGTAACCCCAAAAAAGTGCCAACCGGCACTTTTGAAATATAACAAAGCCCGTTTATACTTTTCCAATCCTCATTGTTTTTTAGGGCATTGGCAAGCGCAAGCGTTGCAATTTCAGCCATGCCGTAAAGCAAAATATCGGCTTTTGCGTCAAAAAGTATAGAGCGTCTTAAAGCATTATCTTTTAAATCAAAATGCGTTATACGTCTAAGGCTTGCTTCTATGCCACCTAAAACAATCGGTGCGGTGTTTTTGAAGTGTTTGCGTATAAGGTTTGTATATGCCATACATGCCCTGTCAGGGCGAAGGTTATTAGTGCCGCCGGGGGTTAAATCGTCTGCGTTTCTAAATTTCATGGTAGGGGTATAGTTTGCGATTAAAGAATCTACAGAACCCGCCGAAACGCCCCAAAAAAGTTTAGGCTCGCCGAGGGCGGTAATTTCAGATGTACTTACGTCAGGTTGGGCGATAACAGCTACTTTAAATCCATGTAAACTTAGCCAGTTGCCTATAACGGCAATGCCTATAAACGGGCTGTCTATGTAAGTGTCGCCGGAAACCAGTATAATGTCCGGTCTGTCCCAGCCAAGTTTTGTAATTTCTTCTTTAGTTACAGGTAAAAACAATTTTCCGCCAAGTTTAAAATTGCAAAAAAGTTTAACGTATTAAAGAATTATATATAAATTGCTAAAACAATAAAAGTTTTTTCAAAAATGTTTTGTTTGACTTATAGCGTATTATTTCTGTAAAATACTTTCTGCCTTAGGCAAATGCATTAATTTGCTTGGGGCGATGTTGTTTATTTTAAAGGGGTACTATGAAAAATCAAGGCATACCTGTAATACTTGCGGCAATAGCTATTCAACTTACTTTAGGCGTGGCATATATCTGGAGTGTTTTCCAAACAGGCATAGCCGAAACCATTTTTAACGGCGATAATGCCGGCGCGGCGCTTTCATTTTCAATTTTGATTGCAACTTTGTCGGTGGGCAGTATTATAGGCGGCATGCTTGCTGTAAAATATTCTACCCGCTCAGTTGTTTTTGTGGGCGGTATTATTTTAAGCGCAGGCTTTTTTTTAGCGTCTTTTGTAACCGCGCAAATGCCACAAATGTTATGGGTTACTTACGGCTTAATGGGCGGGATTGGTATGGGGTTTACATATTCTACAACTATTGCGTGCGCGCAAAGATGGTACCCGCATAAAAAGGGGTTAGTTACAGGCATAATAGTTGCGTCGCTTGGTTTTGGCGGCGTTATTTTTACGCCGGTTGCGCAGGGGCTACTTACTTTTTTTGGCGGACAAGGCGTAGGAGAACTTAAAACTTTCAGAGCTTTAAGCGTGGTTTTTTTGGTAGTGTGTTCTCTTGGCAGTTTGTTTTTGAAAAATCCAACAGATTCTAAAACCTTTGCCGCAACACAAGGCGCGGGTTTGAGCGGTCTTACGCCCATGCAAATGCTAAAAACTCCGCAGTTTTATTTGGCGTCGGCTACCCTTATGTTTGCTTGTATGGGGGGGCTAATGATGATAGGTTTTGCAAAACCCATAGCTGTTGCAAGGGGGCTTGAGGCAACCGCAGTGATTGGCGTTTTGGCGGTAACTATGTTTAACTCCGTAGGGCGTTTAACGTGGGGGGCAATTTCCGACAAACTAGGTCCCATAAACACAGTAATTGTTTTGCTTTCGGGCACTGCGGTGCTTTCCCTTTTGGTTAATGTGGTAGGCGGCTATTGGATTTTTGTACTTATGGCATGCATAGGTTTTTTTTTCGGGGGTTACTTGGGTACTTATCCGTCGCTTACGGCAAACCTTTTCGGACCAAAATACCTTGCTACAAATTACGGCATATTGCTTTTAGGTTTTAGCATAGGGGCAATATTGTCATCTATTATAGCAGGTCACTACAGAAATATTGCCCAAACCGCGGGTGATATAAACCTTATGTTTCCCGCCTTTGTAATTGCTTCTTTGTGTGCTGTAGGCGGTATTGTAATGATGGTTATTTTAAAAGTAAAAAACAGGCAACCGGCTTAAACGGTTTTTTGTTTTTTAGTGCTTTGTAACTAAGGTCTTTTACTCATTGACAATAAGTAGATAATTGTTATATAATTTGCAATCGGCTGTACAAAAGCTCTTTTTTCCTTTTGGTAAAATATATGGGGGTGTGGTCGAGCGGTCAAAGGCATCAGACTGTAAATCTGACGGACTTACGTCCTACGAAGGTTCAAATCCTTCCGCCCCCATTCGTTTTTACTTTGCTTTTTGAATTTTTACTTCCTTATACGCCGCTTCGCGTACATCAGTGCGCGTCAGCGTCGCAAGCGTTGTAAAAACTCCAAAAATCTTCGTGAAAATTTTAGAGAACCTTGCGAGTTTTACGAAATATTTTGCTGTTTTTCGAAGTAAAACAAAGTGAGGTATACGTTGAAGCGTAGCGGTGTATCCGAACGGAGTTTTGCAAAGAAAAACGGCAAAAGATGAAGTAAAACAAGTGCGGGTGTAGCACAATGGTAGTGCTCCAGCCTTCCAAGCTGGCCATACGGGTTCGATTCCCGTCACCCGCTTGTAAAATATGATGTTGGTAAGCTAAAACTTTCCAGAAGACTTACTAGGAAATTCGTAGCGGGCAAGATAAATCTTGCCGAGGTGGCTCAGTGGTAGAGCACCTCCTTGGTAAGGAGGTGGTCGTGGGTTCAATTCCCATCCTCGGCTTTCTTATAAAAAAAGGACAACCAATATAAATTGGAGGAAGCAAAAATGGCAAAAGCAAAGTTTGACAGAAGCAAGCCGCACGTAAACGTAGGAACAATCGGTCACGTAGACCACGGTAAAACAACATTAACCGCCGCAATAACAAAAGTACTAGGCGATAAAGG
>Ga0123355_10018889_pt1 | contig 10961 bp, 9 predicted proteins | sample TergutEmb28metaG_3_FD_89872 | JGI IMG/M metagenome (GOLD analysis project Ga0123355, IMG submission 89872) | Embiratermes neotenicus P1 segment gut microbial communities from Petit-Saut dam, French Guiana - Emb289 P1 | ecosystem: Host-associated > Arthropoda: Insects > Digestive system > Gut ...
AGCTTTTTGCAGATTCCTCAGCAATGGGATTTCTAGTTTATGCAGATTACCATATATATGTTGTATCATAGAAAACTCCTTTACAACAGTTGCAATTTGCTTTGCAGCAGCCCCTTTGCTCCTTTAAGCAGATATATGCTTCTTCTTTTTCATTGAGATCCAATAAAAAATCGTAATAAAAATTGCAACAGCACTCATAGCGATTGTGATGATAAAAGCATTGGTATAAACCCCGGTTGCCACTCGTATATTTGCGGCTATTTGAGGGCCGACAAAGGCAGCCACGCCAAAGGCGATAAACAGTACGCCATAATTCATGCCCAGATTCTTTGTTCCAAAGCTTTCCGCACAGATGGAAGGGTATACACCCAAGAAACCGCCGAAACAAAGACCAACTGCAATAAGGCCGAGGATAACCAGGGGGAAGGTAGTGGCAACACTAAGTACAATCAACCCCCCAATTGTCACCGCATACATGACAATCAGCGTGGGATATCGGCCGATTTTATCAGAGACCGCACCCCAGAAGAACCGGCCTCCCGTGTTTGCCAATCCCAGAAACAGCACAGCGGTGGCGCCGATAGCAGCGGCGCTGCCGACATCATATCCAAGGGCAATCTGCGTAATAGGGGATGCCTGAGAAATAATCATCAGGCCGGTGATACACGCCAATGTGTACATGAGCCACAGAATCCAGAATCTGGGTGTTTTTAACATTCCGATTACATCGAGATCAGAACTTGCACCGCCTGCCGTTCCGGCGGCAGGGGGATTCCAGCCTTCTGGCTGATACCCCGCCGGGGGACGGTCGATGAAAAAGGAGCATATTACGGCAACGACCCCAAGGATAATCCCGAAAATTAAGAATGTCTGCTGCGGGCCTATGCTGTCGATGACTGGCCCAAAGATCGGGGCGAATAAAACCGCACCCGAGCCAAAGCCGCCTGCAGCTATGCCCCCGGCCAATCCGCGCCTGTCTGGGAACCAGCTAACAGAGTTTGCAACCGTGCTGCCATAGACAAGCCCGATACCGATGCCTCCCATAGCGCCGTATGTAAGGAACAGGATGAGCGGGTTAGCGGGAGTATCGGGGGTACCCACCGGCATAAAGTTTGCCAAGGCAAAGCCGGCACCAAAGAATAAGCCGCCGATCAAGATTGTGGTTTTAATACCTATCTTACCATGCAATTTTCCTGCCACAATCATTGCAAGCGGCACCAGACCAAGGGAGAGATTGAACGCAAGGGTAGTTTGGGGCGCCGTTAGATAAAATGGGGAGGCTTGAAGCGCACTGGCAAAAACACTCCAGGCATAAGCAGAGCCAATTATAATATTTGCAATAAAACTGGCAAATATTATGAACCAGCGGTTTTGAGTTTTCATTGTTATGTCAAATCCCTTCCTGATGTATAAACTATGTAAATTTCACACAGGTGCTTACTATTTGCAGTGAAACCTTTTTTCAAAGGCCTCTTCAAGCTCTGCTCGGAAATTAGGGTGGGCAATTTCTATCAGGGCCCGGGCGCGCTCTTTATTTGTGCGATTTTTCAGGTTTGCAATGCCGTGCTCCGTCACAATATATTGCACATCGCAACGGTTGGTTGTGACAACCGCACCTTCATCCAAAATCGGTACAATTTTGCTGACCGTACCGCCTTTTGCCGTTGACGGCATCGCAATGATTGAGCGCCCGCCCTTACTGACCGCCGCCGCCCGGACAAAGTCAACTTGGCCGCCAACACCTGAAATCTGTGTCATGCCGATGGTTTCAGAAGAAACCTGCCCAAGTAGGTCAACCTGTACACAGGAGTTGATAGACACCAAATTGTCATTTTGGCCTGCGATAAATGGGTCATTTGTGTATGTCACCGGATGCATGGAAACCATGGGATTATTATCTACAAACTCATAAAACGCTTGGGACCCTATTAAGAACGTGGCAATTATTTTTCCGGGATTGAAATTCTTTTTAGAGTTGTTGATAATACCCTCTTTCACCAACTCCAGCACGCCATCAGAGAACATCTCCGTATGTATACCCAGGTCTTTACGTTCTTTCAAGAATAGTAAAACCGCATCCGGAATAGCGCCGATACCGAGCTGTAAACAGTCGCCGTCTTTTACAAGACTTGCACAGTGCTCGCCAATGGCTTTTTCCACTTCGCCGATGGACGGAGCGCCCGGGGATAAAAGTGGTTCATCTTGTGCAACGATACAGTGCATTTGTGATACGTGGACAAAGCTATCACCCAGTGTCCGTGGCATATGTGTGTTTACTTGAGCGATCAGAATTTTAGCGGCTTCGGCGGCATGTTTTGTGTAGTCTACAGAAACACCTAAGCTGCAATATCCGTGCTCGTCAGGGGGCGAGACATGAATGATTGCCACATCTACAGGCAGATCTTCGTCCCACAACAGGGGAATACGGTAAAAATAGCATGGGGTATAGTCGCCGTGGCCATCACTGACTGCCTGTCTGGATTTTGCGGAAATAAACAAAGAGTTGTGGCGGAAGTGTTGTTCCATACCGGGTGACATATACTCCGTTTTTATTAGGGGCAACATGCTCACAACTTCGACATTGCGATACGCTTCATGGTTTTTTACCATAGCGTCAATTAGGGCGGGAGATCCGCCGACACCGAGGCCAGTTACCACTCTGTCTCCGGATTTAATCAGTTTTACGGCCTCATCGGCTGTAGTCAATCTTTCCTTATAAATTTTTTTCCAATCCACTTCGCTCATTCCTTTACTTTCAGTATTTTTTACATAGCTATTTGTTTCTTAGTACTCGAAAAATCCTTTTTTGGTCTTTCTGCCCAGGGTTTTGGCCCGAACCATTTTTTTCAGAAGGGGATGGGAGCGATATTTATCGTCTCCGCTCTCACTGTGGAGCGTCTCCATAATGGCCAGGCATACATCAAGCCCGATCAAGTCGCCGAGGGCCAGGGGGCCTATTGGGTGATTTGCGCCAAGTTTCATGGCCAGATCAATTTCTTCGGCAGTGGAAACGCCGTCGGCCAAAACCCCTGCAGCTTCGTTAATCATTGGAACAAGGATGCGATTCACCACAAAACCCGCAGCTTCGTCGACCTTGACTGGCACTTTTCCGATGTCTTCCGCTATTGCAACTACCTTGTCGGTTACATCCGCTCTTGTCTGTGCACCGCTTATGACCTCTACAAGCTTCATAATGGCCGCAGGGTTGAAAAAATGCATTCCGACAAAGCGAGTTGGGTCATGGAGACAGCTTGCAAGTTCTGTAATAGAAAGCGCAGACGTATTCGTTGCGAAAACTGTATGGCTCGGCAGTAACTGTTCTAATTTTTGAAAAAGCGCCTTCTTTACGGTTATATCCTCAAAAACTGCCTCGACGATCAGGCCGCATGGGGAGATACTGTCGATTTCGCAAGGTGTCACATTGGAAAGGATTTCTTCAGCGACATCTGATGCTATTTTGCCTCTGTCTACCAACTTTTTTAGGGATACGGCCATGGCCTCTTTCCCTTTTTCTGCAAAAGAGAGTTCTATATCGCACAAGTCCACATGATATCCGGCAGCCGCAAATACTTGGGCGATTCCCCAGCCCATGGTGCCTGCACCTATGACGCCTACGTTCTTATCCATTATCTACTCCCCCGTATATTCGTATTTTTCCTTATTGTTAAAAGCGTTTAGGCCATTTTTGGCATCAGTTGTATCAAATAGTGCTGAAAATGCGTGAGCCTCTATGTCAGAACCTTCTGTCAGAGAAACCTCTATTCCGGCATACATGGCCTTTTTTGCCGCACTGACGGCGATCGGCGCCTGTTTGCCTATGTTCGATGCGAGCGCTAAAGCGGAGTCCATAAGCTGATCCTGTGCGTGCACCGCATTGACCAAGCCGATTTCAAAGGCGCGGGAAGCCTTGATGCGGGCGGCGCTAAACAGAAGCTCACTCGCATGACCTGTGCCGACAAGCCGTGCAAGGCGCTGTGTGCCGCCCCAGCCGGGACAAATGCCCAAGGTCACCTCAGGCAGTGCAAAAGATGCGTTTTCAGAGGCCAGGCGTATATCACAGGCGAGAGCAAGTTCACAGCCGCCGCCAAAGGCAAACCCGTTGACCGCCGCAATGACAGGAAAAGGAAGGGCGGCAAGTTTTGAAAAAATACGGTTTCCGTTTATAGAAAGCGCATAGGCTTCTTTCCTGTCAAGGCCCTCAAGTTGTTTCACATCGGCGCCGGCGACAAAAGCTTTCTCGCCGTAGCCGGTTATAATGAGCGAACGAACATCCTTTTGCCGGAGCAGGTCATTGAAAACGGCGTCAATCTCTGCAAGTGTATCGAGGTTGAGCGCATTTAACTGCTCCGGGCGCACAATGGTAAGGATTGCGGTTTTCCAAGCAGATGCGCTTGCAACATGCTCTAATGAAATATTTGACATGATAAAGTCCATTCCTTTCATGCGATCTTCCTAAACCAATTCAAACAGTACGGCTTCACCCATTCCGCCGCCCATGCAAATAGTTGCCACGCCATACGTCTCATTTCGTCTGGCCATTTCGTGGAGCAGGGTTACGGCGATACGTGCGCCTGAGGCGCCGATGGGATGGCCGATTGCGATGGCGCCGCCGTTTACATTCACTTTTTCAAGGGGGAGTTCCAGTTGCTTTGCAACCCCCAGTGCCTGGACTGCAAACGCCTCATTTGCCTCAAACAGACCGATGTCGCCTATGGTCTTTCCGACTTTTTCTAAAAGCGTTCTAACCGCTGCCACAGGGCCTAAGCCCATCAGGGTGGGGTCAACGCCTACGGTTGCCATTGCGATAAAGCGTGCAACAGGGTTCAAGTTATGTTCTTTCATAAATTGTTCAGAGACAACAAGCATTGCAGCGGCGCCGTCATTTATGCCGGAGGCATTGCCTGCCGTGACCGTGCCATCTTTTTTAAATGCAGAGCGCAGTTTTGCAAGCTGTTCCGGAGCAATGTCATTACGGATGTATTCGTCCTCACAAAATATAAGGGGGTCGCCTTTTTTTTGCGGAATTTCCACCGGCGCAATTTCTCCCGTAAATTTACCTTCAGACTTTGCCTTAGAGGCTTTTTGTTGAGAGTTTAAGGCATACAGGTCTTGCTCTTCACGAGAAATTTCCAAAACATTTGCAATATTCTCGGCGGTGATGCCCATATGATAGTCGTTATACACATCCCACAATCCGTCATGGATCATGCCGTCAACCACATTGGCATGGCCTAGACGGGCGCCGTCACGCATTGCGGGAAGATAGTGGGGCACACCGGACATACTTTCCATGCCCCCTGCAACAATACACTGTGCATCGCCGGCACGGATTAGGGCTGCGGCAAGGGAGACGGCCGTAAGGCCGGAGCCGCAAACTTTATTTAGGGTGAAAGCCGGAACACTTTCAGGGATAGAAGCCGCAAACGCAGCCTGGCGAGCCGGGTTTTGGCCCAGACCGGCCTGCAATACATTGCCCATAATGACTTGATCGATAAGCTTGGGGTCAATATTTGCACGATTTAAAGTTTCTTTGATAGCCGCCGCACCCAGCTTTGGGGCAGGCACATCTTTTAAGCTGCCGTTAAAGCTGCCTACCGCTGTACGGCACGGAGCCACAATGTAGACGTTTTCCATTTTTTAAACCTCCATTTTGGGTACAACAATCCAAGCCTTTGATTACGTGCCTCATACATCTTGATTTTGCATAAGACACGCAGTCAAAAGACGGCAAATATAGGGATAGGGTTTTAAGCGCTAAGACTGAAGTGATTGGACAAGGGAGTCAACAAGAGATTCTATTTCAGGCTCATTTATCTCGCCCAGGCTTGAGATGATTGTCACCCTGTCGTCCAGGATTGTCATCTCTTTCATCTCTTTATCTAAAAATTCTTCGATAAGGTCGCCGGCCTTCGGCGCCCAGGAGCCGTTTTCAATAATGCCGAAGGTACGGTTTTTCAGGTTCAGTGACTTCATGCGGGCAAGATAGTTGTTGATCAGCGGGAAAATGCCCAAATTGTATGTGGGGCAGGCGATGACAATATGGCTTAACCTGAACGAATCGGATATCAAGTAGGACGTGTCTGTGTATGACGCATTGCGTACTGTAATGTTTGTGACGCCTTTTTCTTGCAGTTTGTCAGCGAAATATTCCACGGCTTTTTCTGTGTTGCCGTACATGGAGGCATATACAATCAGCACGCCTTTTTCCTCGGGCTCATAGCTGCTCCATTTGAGATATTTGTTAACCAGATACATCAAATCGGTGCGCCATACATGGCCGTGAGTAGGGAGAAATATTTTGATGTTTTCCAGCTTGATGATGTTGACCGCTTTGCCGAGGATACTTTGTACATGGGGGCCATATTTCCCAACGATGTTAACAAAATATCTTCTGGCTTTTTCGTGCCAATCCCGATCATAATCCACTTCATCATCGAACAGATTTCCGTCTAATGTGCCAAAAGAGCCGAAGGCGTCCGCAGAGAACAGACAGCCGGTTGTTGTGTCAAAGCTGACCATAACTTCCGGCCAATGCACCATTGGGGCAAAGGCAAAGACGAAGTTGTGTCTGCCGAAACTGATTGTGTCAAGCTCTGCTACCTGGTGTTTTTTCTCCAGTGCAACGTCTACGCCAAATTGGTGCATAAGCATGAATGTTTTTTCATTGGCGATGACGGTGACATCGGGATAGGCCTTCAGTACGTGGTTGATGCCGTATGCGTGGTCAGGCTCCATATGCTGCACGATAAAATAATCTAACGGTCTGCCATCCAGGGCTTCTTTCAGGTTGGCCATAAATTTGTCAATGACCTTTTTATCAACGGTATCAAACAATACGGTTTTTTCATCCTTCAGCAGATATGCATTGTATGAAACCCCTTCGGGGATGGGATGGATTCCTTCAAAAAGCTCATCCACATGGGGCTCATCTACGCCCAGATAATAAATATCTTCCGCAACTAATCTTACAGTAGACTTCGTATTTTTCCAGATGCTCATGGAATATACCTCCTAATTTTTTATACATGTATACATGATTAAATGAATTGCGATTTCTCTTCGCCGCATTCAGGACAAACCCACTCAAATGGCAACATTTCAAAAGGCGTACCTTCCATGGTGTCGCTTTCGGGATCTCCTAATTTTTGGTCATATTCGTAAGCACAGCCGTTGCAAATATGTATTTTGTAGTTTGCCGGCAACTTCTTCGGTACGGCCCTTTTGATTTTCTTGGGTTGCTCAACATACCGCTTGGCTTCGCCGTTATCTAATGCCTGGATCAAAAGAGGGATAATTTCGGCAAAATCGCCAACGATGCCATAGTCGCAATTTTTGAAAATAAGGGCATTTGGATCGTTGTTTATTGCGACGATTGTAGAGGCGGTTTTGATGCCCTTTAAATGCTGGCCTGCGCCGGATACGCCCACGCCAATATACAGGTTGTTCGTAAATTTTTGGCCGGACATGCCGATATATCTGTTTATTGGCATATAGCGCAAAGTTTCCGCCACGGGACGGGTGGAGCCAACTGCCGCACCGGCTTGATAGGCCAGCTTTTCAAGAAGTGTAAGATTTTCTTTGCCGCCAATTCCTTTGCCGGCAACAACGACACGGCCGGATTGCGGAATAGGCGTTTGTGCGTCAAGGCCGATTGTAAAGTCATACCCATCGGATTTGAGAGCGGCGACGAGCTTATCAACACGCTCTTGGGCAGTTCCTTCCAATATCACTTTCTTACGGACACCGGTGACGCCTGTAGGGGCCGTCTTAGCTTTTGCAGCCGTTTCTTTCTTGGGAGGTCTTCCGATTATATGGCTTGCAATTACAACACGCAGAATCTCGTTTGTCCCCTCATAGATTGTAGTGATCTTCATATCCCTGTAGGCTCTTTCTACAAGCATACCTTTCATATAGCCGGAGCCGCCGTGGATTTGCAGCGCATCGTTTACAATTTCCAAGCCCACATCCGATGCATATTGTTTTGCCATAGCCGCTTCCATGCCATAGGGCTGCTTCGCATCTTTGAGCGTAGCCGCACCATAGATCATTAAGCGGGAAGCGCGGAGCTTTGTTGCCATGTCAGACAGTTTGAAGGAAATTGCTTGGTTGAACGCAATAGGGCTGTTAAACTGTACACGTTCTTTGGAATAGGCCAAAGCGGCTTCAAACGCACCTTGCGCAATGCCCAAAGCCTGTGCGGCAATGCCGATACGTCCGCCGTCAAGTGTTGACATAGCGATTTTAAATCCTTCGCCCAACTGACCGAGCATGTTGCTCTTGTGCACTCGTACATTGTTAAACTTCAACTCACAGGTAGAAGAAGCACGGATGCCGAGCTTGTCATATGTATCGCCGAAAGTAAAGCCTTCTTGGCCTTTTTCAATGATGAATGCGGAAATGCCACGCATACCGAGATCTGGATTTGTAACAGCGGTGACGACATAGGTGTCGGCGTAGAACGCATTTGTTATAAATATTTTGCCGCCGTTCAGTATAAAATAATCTCCATCTGGGTCGGCAGTTGTCTCTGTGCCGCCGGCGTCACTGCCGGCATTTGTTTCTGTAAGGCCAAAAGCGCCGATTTTTTTGCCGCTGGCAAGTGGTGTAAGATATTTTTTCTTTTGCTCCTCCGTTCCGTAGGCGTAGATTGGCCACGCACAAAGAGATGTGTGCGCAGACACAATTACACCGGTGCTGCCATCGACTCTTGCAAGTTCCTCCACTACGATAGCGTAGCTTATGTTGTCAAGTCCGGCTCCGCCGTACTCCTCCGGAAAGGGAATACCCATCAGTCCCATTTCGCCCAGCATTTTCACTTGCTCTACAGGGAAAATGCTCTCCTGGTCGTTCATAAAAGCAACCGGCTTGACCTCCTTTTCTGCAAATGCTCTTACCTTTGAACGCAAAGCTTCATGTTCCTTTGTGGTTTGATAAGACATAGCGTTGTCCTCCTTTAATATATTTTTATGAGGTTACAAAGTGATGGTTTCAACGATGCTACACAATGTTTCCTCTTAACTTAAGCCGTCTAAACAAAAAATCAATCTTGATAAATTTTATCAAGATTGATTGTAGCATACTTGATAAAATTTATCAAGATTGATTTTCATGTTTGTTAAACATTCTATAAAACAACTAAACTTTTGTCTATATTGCCCAAGTGACACAAGGCATCTGCACCTTGATAAACGTTAAAAAATATAGTATAATAGCACATAGAAATGAGGCGATTACATGTTATTAACGAAAGAGTGCGACTATGGTATGCGCATCATCCGCAGGCTGGCGGATGGTGAAAGAAAGACCGTAATGTCGATCTGTAATACGGAAGAAATCCCAGTCCCCTACGCCTATAAAATCACAAAGAAGCTGGAACACGCCGGTTTACTACAGAGCTTGCGTGGCCAGAACGGCGGGTATCAGTTGGCCAAGTCTTTGGATATGATTACGCTCTATGATATTGCTACCGCTGTAGATGAAAATTGTCTTGTATTTGCATGTCTGGCTGAAGGTACTCTCTGCCCGTTTCATCACGCAGATCAGCCCTGTGCGGTTCACTTGGAATTTAAGCGGATACAAGACTTGCTGGTGAGCGAAATGCAGGCAAAGACAATAGGCGAAGTGTTGCTTGCCTGATCGGTGATCAAAACAGCAAGAGGCACGGCTGCATGTAGCCGTGCCTCTTGCTTTGGATGGAAATCAGCGCCACATAAAGATGTTGCTTACGTCACCCACTGATACTCGCCGTTTTCGTCCACATGATAAGAATCGGCGAAAGAGACCTTTCAAATTGATTTTGGTATGCTCACAACGTCAACTTTGTTTTGGATCAACTGTTGCCAAAAGCCGCTGCGGGAGATATCACCCTGTAAGATCACGCCAACCGGGATTCCATCCCGCAGGATGACTTTTTGATAACGCTTGTGGTCTTCCCGGGAATCTTCCGTGTCCCCGGCTTCGGGAATGAAGCGGCCGATAGACAGAGAGGGGATGCCGAAAAAGTGGACAGTGTTTTTCGGCAAAAACGTATCCGGATGCGTCGTCTCAATGCCCAGCATGTTCATGGCGGCAATTTCGCCCTGCGCAATAGCAGAAGGCCAGCTTTCAGAGAGACCTGTAATATCTCCGGCGGCATAGACGTGGGGAGCAGTGGTTGCCATGTGCGCATTTACGGTGATGCCACGCATGGTTTCAATACCGCTACCCTTCAAAAAGTCAAGTGCCGGGCGGACACCTGCGGCGACAATTAAAAGGTCACAGGGCAGGGTGTCACCATTGTCCAAGGCAAGGGCATTTACCGCCCCGGAAGCGTCACGCTGGACAGAGCTGAGCCTTGCGCCGAGACGGAAGACACAGCCGGCTTCTTCAAACTTTGCTTGATAGGCGCTGGAGGCACGGGCATCTAAGTTTGTGGAAAGAACAGACGCTGCCAGATCGACGATTGTCGTCATCTTACCCATTCCTAAAAGCCCATAGGCGGCATCTAACCCGACAAGACCTGCACCTATGATGACGATATTGTCTGCCTGTTTGGCTTTTTCGCTGATCGCCCGGGCGTCTGACAAGTCCCGCAACCCATAGACGTTGGTCGTATTGGCCAGGCCGTCAATGGGCGGAAAGAAACTCTTTGTCCCTGTGGCAATAAGCAAGCGGTCGTAGGATTCACTTCCCCCGTCAAATATGACGCTTTGAGTTGCAGGATCTATTTTGGTCACAGTTACATTGGGGCGGAATGTTATGTGGTTTTGCTCAAAAAATCCGTCTGAGATGAAAGAGAGGGCTTCCGTCTGCCGCTCGCCGCTGATGAATTGATGTAGCATACAGCGGGAATAGACCGTCTCGTCAGCAGAAAGAATAAGGATCTCATCTTGCGCCTGCTGTTCTCGCAGGGTTTTTGCCGCCGCAATCCCAGCGGCGCCTGATCCGATGATTACATGTCTCATTCATCCTACCTCCTTGAT
>Ga0123355_10018890_pt1 | contig 10960 bp, 5 predicted proteins | sample TergutEmb28metaG_3_FD_89872 | JGI IMG/M metagenome (GOLD analysis project Ga0123355, IMG submission 89872) | Embiratermes neotenicus P1 segment gut microbial communities from Petit-Saut dam, French Guiana - Emb289 P1 | ecosystem: Host-associated > Arthropoda: Insects > Digestive system > Gut ...
CCTGCCTATGAAGATGGAACCGATAGTGAGTTCCGAAACGTCGGCAATTAGAACTCAGACGCCGGGGGAATTACCCAAAAAGGAATAATTTACATTTAGAACACGGCGAAAGCTTAAGAACAAGATAGAACAGAGACTTTACCAACGCGTTGTTTACTGTTAAAATGTCATACGGTTTCGCAATACATGCGTAAATGCAAATTCATTTACGTCCATAAGAAAAGTACGGCCTTTCCTGTGCTGATGTTCGCAAAACTCTTGAATCTTCGAAAACATCATTCGTAGAGCGCTTATACCGAATTTCACTCAAATTGTACGAGAAATGTGGAAAGAACGGATCGAAAATCCAGTACACACGCAAGTAAAGTATGGCTTTAAGTAAACAGATGTTCATGAAACTCACAAATGCTCAACATAATTACGTACAGAGCTTCAAAATAGACCTTCACCAAAATCGGTCAATAAATATGGAAAGTACGGGTAGAAGTTCCCTTACGTTCTTCCGTACAGTATGACCGTCACTGGACCAATTTTCGCGAAACTCACCCTTCATTCCCGACATGTCGTAAATTAATCCCGTACTAAATTTCATGTACATCAGACAAACGGTTTCTGAAGTTCTCTCCGTCTTCCTCAACCATTGTTTTCCACAAAAGGAGAGGAATCCTTGACCACCTGAGCAACGGTTTCCCAACGGCTGTTCCGTAGACTTAGTTAACTACAGGTTCACGCTAGTAAAGATTTCATGAGGAACTAAGCTCTTGTAATAGCGAGACAGTGGCAATGTAAATGTTTAAAATGGTGGACAGTAACAGGGCGTAACAATTCGTGCCGCAGCCTACCTCGGTATGACCAGCTTGGGCAGCAGTTGTCGCCCTTCAGGCGGAATCGCTGATGAAGTGATGCTAACGAACACTAACGAATGGAAATCTAATATTTTCAAACCAGTAAAATGAAGAAAATATGATTATAGCCGGTATATACAATTATCAAGAGCACGAAAAATGAAACTCTATCCCACGTGGATACCAAATTAAACAATTCTATGTACTTTTCACCGCATACTTCCCTATATTCCAGTCGAAGATTTACGAATCACCTATTTTACTTACGGCTAAAATCAGGTCTTCTAGAACACGCACGTGAAAACCACTCTGAACCCCGGTCTATAATAAGACAGAACATGAGAGCCACATTTCGAGCGGTTAGTTGACGGGTTCAGTCCTGGGGAAGTTGATGGGGGAATCTGTGGTGAACAAAGTGGCAATGAAGCAGATTTCTCTGAGTATTTCGATTTTCCCCAGCCACTTATCATTCCATCATACACTTCCATTCATCTATCGCTCGGGGGGATGGGCAATGAGCCCATCAAAGGCCACAGTTTAAGAAAGTCATTGGAATATATAAGAATGAGATGATGATGATGATGATGGTTTTAATAATAAAAATAATATAGAAAGCCCAGACTTTGTCGATATTCTACTCCAATAAATAACGTCACAATTGTAACAATGTAACAGCAGCACTCGACGGTTCAGCAAAGCCTACCATACGTCACGACTTTCATCCAGTTTTATCTACCTGCCACCTTCACAAACTGCCTCCTTAACATTATTCTTAGTTTATGATTAACGTGCTACTGAAGTCTGTCCATCATTGAGAATTCCGAACAGAACACACTGTTTCGCAAACCCAATCTGTTTCCGTCTTCAGGTAACAATGTTGGAAGAATTTCGTCGGTAGGGTCTATTAGACGGATTCATTTTCAGTATTAAACATTCTTCTTCTCATTGGAACATAACACACACCTTTCTTCGTAAGAAAGTTGGCCCAGTTTGAATTTTTCGAAGACCGTCCTCGAGAACGCAATTACGGTTCCCAGGCGGTCACGACCTACGACCTCCCTGTTTCTGCACCGTCACGTGGGATGCTGTACATATACTGCGATACCGTTTTGTTACGAAATTCTTTCTGGCTTGGTCATCATAAGCGAACGCCTAAGTTTGTTCCCATAAGACCAACCTAATGCTGTAACGATTCAGGATATGTTTGAACTTGTCAGAAATGTCTTTCATATAGGTGATGACACGGTGATTGAGATGCGTTTAATTCTACCGACCCAATTAGGCAGGTACCTCCCCATCTTTCATATGAGAACAAAAGAGTTCCAGTTGCCGAAACAGTGGATTCTGTTCTTAATCCCAGACAAGGGACAATGCCTAGAAAGCCAGCAATCCAATGTGCCACACAACATCCTCATAACCCTTTCATGTTATCCACTCACGTCCTTCTCGGCCATACAATTGAACGATTCGCTAAAGGGTTCCTCACGAAAATTCTGTATGAATTCGTTGTATCCCCACTACAATCACCAGCTCAGGCATATGCAGTCTCCTATACTTTATACGAGTAATTCTAACAATGCAATGTGTTATACGAGGCGTGTTCAAAAAGAGACCGAACACGCCGTGTACATCACGTCCTTCTCCCTTCTTACATAAAATATCTTTCCAGATATTCAGATTTGACAAATTATCTTGCTAACCTCAACCACACAACAGTGCAACTACTCTGACACAGGAATGTAATGGATCGTATAAACTGCTCAATGTAATTGAAGCTAATACTCTAATACCGAGCTCATTCCTCCACATACGGATTGATCGTTGGTATCTGTGCTTAGTTACAGTTCGACTCTGTATAACTGACAGTGTATTCAATACATTCCATAACTGAGGAAGTACAGCTGGGCTGGTTTAATTACAAAGAACGATGTTACGACAATCATAAAAGAGTGCGGAAAGTACTGAAGCTTTTTGTAGTAAACTTCCTGTGTGTAAGACAATAAGACGTAACTTGAACAGTTCTGTCTGTTACTCTCCAAATTACGGCCAGAAACAGATATAGCACGGCTCAAAATACTACTCAATTTAATGCCTGAAGTACACGCAAAGAATAGGAGAAAAATGCACTACAGAAAATGTTTAACTGGAAATGGAAGTGATTGCAAGGTTCCTAATAACTAAAATGGTAACTCTAACTTATTTTTAAGGGGCAGGGCTTGGGTATGGCGGCGCTCAATCCTCTTGCAGAACTGCGTGCAATATTGCAGGAAATAACTGACTGAGCGACAAAATTCTTGATTAGACGTCTTCAAAAAAACATTCCTCGTTTTAAACGCTAATTACTTTCTAAATGTCCAGATTTAACTGATTCACTTAACGCTTCAACATACGTTACAATTTGATAATTAAATAACACAACAGAATACTTGAGAAGGCGATAAATAGTTGCTGAACGTAAGAGCGAATGTCTCCCATTTTAAGGAATCTGAAGTTTGATTGCTGTGTTCACAACACCTTGAAAATGAACGCAGCCCTTTACTGAGCCAACTAACAAGTCTAGGAACCTACATCGTACTTTTTTGGGATAAATTTTAATATTTTTACACATCTGTGACCTAGTCTCCAAGTGGTCTCTTTCATTCATGTGTTTATACTGAGCATTTACAGGCACGGCCTCTGAACTGAACGAACAAGTCATGCAAATCTTGATAATTTTTATGAAACTTATTTCTGGGTTTCTGACAGTGTTTATGTAGATGAAATAAACCAACAGCCAAGATTCGACTACGATGACAAGGAAGATGGCAATGATGACAACATGACACTCATCTGTTTTCATACGTGTCCAGGAATGTTAAATAAAGACGAGCGAAAGAATCTAGAATTGGAAGGAAGGTTTACAAAATTACCAGTAATATAAAATGCGGGGGAAAAGGGGATTACGTACAACGAACACAATATACACAACATGAGACAAAATAGCAAAAATTGTAAAACAGACAATAAGACAGAGTACAAATAATATAATAAAATCAAAAGATTTGTTTATGAGAGATAAATCTTGTTGGTCTGTCGAAAATACAAGAAAATGACGTCAACAACCAAACTCGGACCTGCGCCACTCTTCCTCAAAGTTAGGATGTGCGACCAGCTGCCACTTGAACAAGGCTGTTGAGACCAAAATGAAAATGTCGGTCTACGAACTGCTCCCTGCCACTTATATAAACATTTCAGATGGACACAGCTCTCATTGCTTCTTCTAGACACACGCTGAGTTCACACGACAGAAAATCGAACTCGTGTTTCCAGATTACAGGCTGGAATTGTAAGATCACACGAAGCCTCCGTTGAAACGTAGTTCAGTGTGAAAATGCAGTACATTCACTGAAGACTACAGCAAATAAATGTGCGTGTTGTATGTATTCCATCCCTATTCATGTTCGGCACAGTGATCGATTTTACTTGCCCTACGTAAGAGAAACATAACTTTATGTTAATCCACCAAGTTTTGAAATAATATATGGGTGTGTCGAAAGACAAAAATTCTACTGAGGGATTTTCTAAGCTTCGATTCTGACACAAAATTAAACATGTATTTCTCATCAAGATTCATTCTATATGAAAGAAATAAAACATAACAGTACTGAATTATTACCAAACTCCCCTTTAAATACGGCCCTTTATAAGGACCAGTGGCTGGCTCTTGTCAATACGGTAATCTACCTTCAGGTTCATAAGGCATGAGAATGTTTTCTGGACAGCTATGGGATTACAAGCTTACGAATAACTAATGAAATTAGATTTCATGTGTAAACGTGTCTGTCACGCCAGCAGTTACAAATACTGAAACTCAATCTAACAATTAAACTTGTCCCACTCAGCCTAATGATGGCGAAACAATTCAACTACTTTGATTTCGAAAAGAATTACAAAGCCTTTATCCGCGGGCTGTTGCCTCTTCGCAGATCATGGGTTGGGAAATTTAACGGAACCAGTGTTGTAAATGATTCTATCTACTCCGTGGTTCTCGCTACAGCTACCTGTGTCTGTGTCACCTAGCAACTTCTACAGACATGAGCTCAGTCGATCTGTTCACCGAAGCGGAGGAACGGAAAGGCTGCGAAGGCGGAGAGACTTGGATTGTGAGCGTCTCGACCCGTGGGGCTGCAACATCAGTAAGAAAGACAGTGACGAGGAGACGGAGGAGAAGAGAAATCCAATAAGATTTCGGTTAGCTGACTAGGTAGGAAAAGGAATCTTGCATGCCTATCCGCGCCAGTCTTCCATCCAACCATCTACCTATTCATTCAACCATCTAAGAGACGGAGCAAGACACTTAATCTGCATGGCAGCAGAGAAGACTGGATGACTATATCAGTCACCCTTACTGACTCCAGTTGCAATGTACAACAGAGCGCAGAAGTACGCTGTCAGGTGACTGCCATCTTCATCGGTAAGCAACACACCGCACGAACTCAACAACACTGCCAGAAATGTGTGTCGTGACCCATTATCGAAACCTCGCTACTTTCTCAGAGAGTAAGTTTATTTATATAATAACTCTACAACTGTTACAGGTAACGCCATGTAAGGAGCTCCTTCTTGAGATGCTGATAGTCTCTAAGCCGGTCAATAGATTTCCTTCCCAACATGGGCTACGACGTTTCATCACCTCCTACATAACAAACCTCCAGTGGATCCTAACCTAAGCCAATTCTATACGGTCCACACCATTTCGTATGTCTTGAACGTGCAAATACAATATTATCCTTCCACGTATGACTTGATGTCACAAATGAAGTCATCTCATTTTCTGACCATAATATCTACGAGCTCCACACATCGTTCATGCGTCGTAAATTCCCCCCCCCCCCCCCATCTCATCACTCCTGATTTAATCACCCATAAAGTCTCTGGTGCTCAGTACAAATCATGAAGTTTCGCATTACGTAATGTTTTCCACATCCGTTTTGCTTTCTCTCCTGAGACACAACAGTTACAAATGCGTCAGCTTGCGATACACAATGTAATTATAACAATTATCACATTAATATTTCGTGATAAAAGCATTAGTCTTTTAATTCCTTAAACATCTAAATTATACAGAAGAACATAACTCTTTTAAAATTAATAATATTTATCGATTATACAGCAAACATAGAACTTCACTTACGAATAATCAAACTATATAAGAAAGCAGAGTTTTAATGAACGCGTTTCTCAGTATTCCATACGGAATGTGATGTGAAGACAACGACATACTGGAAAATCTTAAGTACTATCTCCGTGTTAAGAAACTACATTATTTTAATATCTACGCCTACACTTTAAAAAAATAACTGAATATGTGAAATAAAATGGTAAAATCAGCAAATGCGTTTGTGTTCTGAAAAGGGCAAATCAGTAAAACAGATGCGCATGTGGGAGAATGCTGGTCGTAAGAAACCCTAGGAGATCGGTTGTAGCTTCTTTAACTGAATCAGTTAAGTAACTGAATTTCACGAGCAGAAAAGTGTTCCCTTGTTTCCTGGATAAATCCTTGGACCTAATAACAACAAGGAGTTAGTTTTACACAACGTAACTCCGACAGAGTGTTTCTACAAAATATGCATGTTACACCATAATAAGTTTCCTTCTTTTTGAATGATTAAAGTAGAGGACATACGATTCCTCATTACCAGAAGCAGCTCATCCAGAATGTTTCAAATAAACAGTTACGGCATTGGGCATTAACTTCCGTCTAGACTATCACAAACTTTCAAAACCACATGCGTTCAGTAACATTAGCAAAAAAACTCATGATATGGCCACAAATAAATCCGTCATGACAATGAAGAAATTGTATAATTACGAATGTACGTAAGTAAAATAATAAGCTATATTTCTCAGTAACATCCCTACATACCAGTTCATGAAAGTTTCAATTGCATCGCAATAAATGGTTTGGTCATGCCATTCTTGTATCGACAAATTCCAAGATGACGATGACGATGATGGCAATGATTCGGTTGTCCTGGACACGCCGACAGATTTATTTCTTAACCTCAACAAGTGCTACAGTCCACAGCAGCCCAGAAGGCACATCATCAGCAACACTCCGTCTCCTCTGACACATGCAGTTGCCACAAAATCAACCGACATTCTTCCCATACATATCACTAGTGTCAGTGTGATACGTACAGCCACACAACATTGATCACAGGCAGCTCTTCTTTGGTTAACCCTATCAACACAGAAGTGATGTTAATTGAGTCGCAGTATTATAACCACCCAAATGAAAATGAGTACCCAGCAAGCACAAAAGACAAAAAAAAATTATATCCATAAAATTCACTTTTCCAGGAACTGAAAATTATTTCCAAAAAAAATTAAAATTCTCTATTCGAGACGTGAGGTTCTCACGGCGGTTACAACGAAAACTGAAGCAGTTAGTGACGTAACGGTGTGCAGTCAGGTAGACACTGACAGACTGTCGAAGAAACGTAGTCGGAAACAAGACAGCGTCACATTTCAGAAGACGCAAATCTTCAAAGAAATTCCTTTTCAGCTCAGGGAGATGTAATAAATCGGAAAAGGTCCACGACAGCTCTCACGTCTGTGAACATACACAGTTTTTCTCTGTACACACAGTTGTACCCCAATAATTCTGTATTTATGGAACATAGTGGCTGTTTTTCAACCGTTGGAAACGACTTTCTAGAAGATGTTACAATTATAGGTAGTCTGTTATTTAAGCAATCATTATGCACGACATCATCATACTGCATGAATTAAAATCAAATCGCTAAACACATCAATAACTCCCTATAATATCCATTAGCCTGGCAAAGTAATGGCCTAACAGGCATTAAAACCTCCACACCTAGGCTCACATCGTCTGTGTTGTCACAAACGTGACATCAACATGAGAAATTTGCTTCGTTCAATTGCATTACTGTGACTGGCGTACGATAAACTTGTACAGCATTTGTAATGGTAATGTGCCTCATAGTATGACGACAGTATCTGCATCGAAATATATGGAGGAAACATGATCTAGCCGAAAGGACAACTGGCTGAATTTCAGAACAGATAGACAGCGATTTCGTTCCGTGTTGGTACTCCCAGATTTCACTCTAAGGTAAGGTAACCATCCGACAAAAATAATGCGCTAAACTCCACACAATACAATAAACCACAAAATTCAAATAAGAAAGATATGTACAGATTGAAAGGTGTCGAATGAGAGACTGAAACCCCCAAAGAAGAAAGTACTGATTCAAAGTGTGTAGATGTGTTAAAATGGAAGCAGGGAACAAGAACTGGGCTGAACTGGACCACAGCAGTCCAGCGGCAGTTCTGTGTGTTGTGATAATGTAACAAAAAGTAATTTAATTAGCTCAAAACTACTGACTGTTAAGCAAGTACCTGCTTATCATACGGATCTTTACTTTATAGATTATCAAGGTGAAACAATCCACAGCACGATGTGCTTGGTTTCCCAAAATCCAGTCAAACCTCGTGTCATTATATGCCACTATGCTTCTTATTCTAATAAATCCCACAATTAATTTCAAACATGAAATCGGTTCGTTCTCATACAAAGCCAGAATTATGGGTACCCGAAAAAAAAAACCGGCTTCAGATTTCAATTATGTTGTCTACCACAATTGTAAGAACTGCACCAACAAAACCTACTGTTAGAGAGTAAAAACAAGAACAACTGTGTGACGATATTGTATTATCATATTCTGCCGCACATTTCCCTCACACGGGGGTCATATTGGATTAGCTCCCGTTGTCACTGACGTGCTTGCTTCGTAGTATTAAAAGGACCGAAGCCTCTTATACACTACGTGGTATATCGTCGGAAACGTTTTATATTAAACAAAACAAAACAGGCAATATCCTATAACGTAAAAATTCGGCGCGTTCGTGCAACCATTTTGCAATGGAAAAGCAATAGGTATTACATAATGAGTTTGTGTTTGTTGCCTTGGGTATCGAGCATGCAATGTGCATGCGCCGTATCTTTTGTCACCTGTGGCCTGTCCGACTGGACACTATTTTTCCACATTATATCATAAACGGCAAGATTTTCGAAGAGAAGGTCACAGAACATAAAATGAGCATTTTGATTTTCTGTACGACTTTTGTCTGAAATACTTCTCATTCTAAAAAGAAATGAGAGAGATATGATCAAAAATGTATATTGGTCTTCATGTAATGTAGCCTACATTCTTGTCAGATTAATGAAACTTGAACTTTCTCGACAGATTTTCGAAAAAAACTCAAATATCAATTTTCACGAAAATCCGTCCAGTGGGAGCCGAGTTGTTCCATGCGGACAGACGGACAGACACGACGAAGATAACAGTCGCATTTCGCAATTTTTCGAACGCGCATAAAAATTACCGAAAGATCAGTACTAAATGTTCGTATCTCTAGGAGCCACCAAACGGATTCGTCGCTAGATCTCGTACGACAAACCTATCTGCCTCTACTAACTAGTTTTTTATTTTTTAATTACTGCACAAAACCAGTTTTGCGCAGTAGTTGGAAATGTATTGGATATAACGAAAACACGTTGAATTACAACAGCCTAACTCCACAGCAGTGTCAGCGCTGTGATGTTAGCCTGCGACTTCAAATACCAAACAGCAAACACGAATACACTGTACAGTACATCAACTCCTCTCCGTCACGTCCAGCAGGATTTCCAACTTCGCCGTAGGTTCCCTGCTGAGACGCTAACTGTGCCTCGCCCAGTCAAGGAACTCTCCGATTTTATGGAACACAAAAGTTCCAAACTGTGATCACAGCAGAGGCCATTGGACCCTATACTGTGCCAGATGAATCCAGTCCCCAATGGCATACTGTATGCAGTTTTCTGTCACTCCAACATGACATACAAAACCCAATCCTTGCCCACCAATGCAGGACTGACTAGTATGGGGAAGCGTTGCAGACTCAGCTGCGGGGGGAATTTAGCTTTGTGTCTAAGCACCCCAGTATTGACGCGCAGGAAAGCGTAGCGGTAAAGCGGCATATAATCCACAATAGCACCAGCTAGGACAAGAACCAACAATATTCCATGCAAAGGAAAAATGTAAGACACACAATAATATTAACCCTTTGACGCCTAACGACGACTATAGTGGTCGTACCGCACCGCTAACCTCTAAAGTTGCAATTTATATATTTATTCAACAAATACAGGTACTGAATATTTTAAACATGGTATATACTCTTCGTTTTTTTATCTTCAAAATACAGTTTGTTTCACAATTCTAGCATATTTGGTTCCTGTTTTATTCACATTTTATATACAGGGTGTGCTATAATTTAAAAAATTAATTCCGGCGCCAAAAGGTTAAGCATCTCCGAAGCCTCTACACGAAACTGTAGAACTTACTTGAAGGAATATGCGATACTTTTATCACCACGTAGATGTACAACAAAAGAAGTAAACTGTCGCTACAACTCCCACTGCCATACAATTAAAATATTTTATCCTGCCAAACACAACCCCCAATTCTAGCAATCGAAAGCAGACAGGCATGAACTTAGTCATCTGTATAAAAATACGAGCTGCGAAACGTTAAAAATAATAATAATTTCCGCAATATTACAAGTTGCAACAAGTGAACAGCCGTGTTACCACAGAACAACACACGTACACGCTTCTACAGTAACTGATAATTCTACAACTCCGTACCAGACCTTAGCACTGAGCATTGCACTAATGAAATTTAACTGTTAGCTAAAGCTATTACGCCGTTACGACTACTTTCTACACTGTGCGCTGAAAACACGCGAACTTTACATCACTGAAGCGAAACAAAAACGTTACACAAATCTGTACCCTGACCGTACATTTGGGACACGAGAAAATAAACAATGTTCATATTTAACACTAAATCGTATAATCGACCTTCACCCCAAATGACGTACTTGTATATCTTTTTCTCACACGAAGCCTTAAAGCTGGACAGAGAAAATAAAGTACAGAGTGAGTGACAGCTGGCAGCAATCACACAACTAACTGAGTGACAGCTGGCAGCAATCACACAACTAACTGAGTGACAGCTGGCAGCAATCACACAACTAACTGAGTGACAGCTGGCAGCAATCAC
>Ga0123355_10018891_pt1 | contig 10960 bp, 6 predicted proteins | sample TergutEmb28metaG_3_FD_89872 | JGI IMG/M metagenome (GOLD analysis project Ga0123355, IMG submission 89872) | Embiratermes neotenicus P1 segment gut microbial communities from Petit-Saut dam, French Guiana - Emb289 P1 | ecosystem: Host-associated > Arthropoda: Insects > Digestive system > Gut ...
CATTTAGATACTACGTATCACCTGGCGATGGGGCGTTCCTTCGAAAGCTATTGTAAACAAAGGTTTCTAATATGTGTAAATTTTTAGTTTACGCCAAACATGTTTTTCCTATATTATTATTATTATCATCATCATCATCATTATTATCACCACCACCACAATCACCATCATCGTTATTATCACCACCACCACCACCACCACCACCATCATCATCATCATCATCATTATCACCACCACTACCACCACCATCATCATCATCATCATCATCACGACCAACATAATCCCAAAAGTACGAATCAGTTTACGGCTTTCTTTTGTTTTTTTTTTTGGTCCGTCTCACTGTGCCTCTTCTTTTCAAGTACCTTCTTACTCTCATGTCTTTTCCCTTTCCTTTACTTCTTTCTCTTTCTCTTCTTCCTCTCAGCTTCTCCTGCGCCATCATTTACCTAGCTTATTTTTCTCAATGCCCCTACCCTCATAACTGTTAGATCACAACTTGCGTTACACCATGAGGGGTATCTTTTTAGTCCACCACCTGTTAACGTTCAATAATACTGCGTGCTACCCACACAGTGTCTTTATATGTTCTGTATGGATCTCAGGAAAGAGCAATTACTTGATATACAGCACTAACTGATTTGTTTTCATAACCGAGGCTGAGTGTGATTACTGCGCGGTGCAAACTATATATTTAATACAGTTTAGTTTCATCTTAGTCTTTAAGTGGGTTAAACAATTTTCAAATAAAATTTTGCATCAGTAACAGTCAGTGTTATGTAATTCCAAATATTATAAGTGTGTATGTAGCTATTTATGTATATTTATTAATTACATAAAGTTTTCTCTTTTTGGTTTTATTTTAAGGAGATTTTTCATTAGAATTTTGCGTGACAAGGGATGGTATTACTTCAGACTTTCGTTAAATCTAAGAGCTCATATGAGAAATATTTGCGATCATATAAAAAATATATTTCTGAAAGAAACATTGTCTTTAATGTTAATGTTTCACTGGATTTTTTCCGATCCTACAAGCATTTTATTCATAAATATGAAAATTGAATTTCTGTAAACAACCTCACAATTACGCTTTGAACCCCCGCCCGTGTTTCGCTGGTTGTCAGATCGTGGCATATGATATACTTTGTTATCGTATAAACTATTTCCTAGACTGAGAATTTGCAACATTTTCCTAAGTTGCAACAGAAAAATGTTTAATATAAACATCTTAAATCTAGCGGTTACTATCTGTACCACCAGGTTCATTATTCAGACCCTCCACACACTGCCTACAGAGTGAATGTATTGTTTATTGACGTAAGAACGCAAAAGGTTTATTAAATTATACAACATTAAGTGACTGTTTTTATAACCGTTTCTGAATCTTTTTAATTTGCAGTACGAGCAGAACTTTTATATATAATGTTGGTTATTTTTGTTTTTTAAACAGTGAAACTTAATAGCACAGTTTGATTCCCTTCTCTTTGTGTAGAGGAATTGCATCCTTATTCGAAGTTTTATATATTATACAGTTTGGAAATATAGAGTTTGGAAATATATTATACAGTTTGGAAACATATTTTACAGTTTGGAAATATATTACAAGGATTGGGAATATATTATGCAGTTTTGAATTATATTATAGTGTTTGGAAATATATTTTACAGTTTGGAAATATATTACAACGTTTGAGAATATATTATACAGTTTTGAAATATGTTATACAGTTTGGAAATATATTTTACAGTTTGGAAATATATTACAACGTTTGGGAATATATTATACAGTCTTGAAATATGTTATACAGTTTGGAAATATATTTTAGAGTTTGGAAATATATTACAACGTTTGGGAATATATTATACAGTTTGGAAATCGTCATTAAATTATTCAGTACTGTTTTGTACATTACTTTAGATTTCCGTCTGAAGTCGCAAGAAGTTCGAAGTAAGCGTGTGAAGGTATTTTATGAATTATTAATAACATTGTGGAATGTCGTTTTTTTCTCCCCTGGGTACACTTCGTTCTAGAGCAACGTGGATATGCAAGCTGCCGGGGATTGAGGGCCTTGTGAAGGCAGATTTTAATTCGATGCCAAAGACATGCCTGTTCAAGTGGGTGCAGAGGATAGGAGTACAGAGATGGTAGGGAGTGTGTACGAAGGAGTTCAAGAGAAATCAATTTGTGTAGTCCCCACGAAGTCCCAACCCGCCCACCCCCCAACCCCGCCCAGTTTGCAACCAATCTCCACAACTCTCCGACGTGGAAGCAGCAACTTTATTGTCTTTGTCATAGTTATCAATAAAATCATCGGTCATACTTCCATGCAATCACCAACACAAATGAACTCAACTTACGAGTTTTAAACATGTTCTTCTGACACACTTTGTTCAATGCTGCTCCGTGTATTATCTTCACCTGCTACATCTCAAATTTTTATTTCATCCTCTGTTCCTAAGCGAAGGTAATATAGATTCTTGCACTTATTCTTAGGGCTTCCTGACTCTTTTTGTCCAGGAGGTCCAAATTCCATAACAGTTCTACAGGGATATACGATGACATTTCTCATCTAAAAGAGCGAAGTCATAGAACTGGAGATTTAATGTTCCATTTTATCACCCTTCTGTAGAAGATATGCCACGATACAAAGCTTTTTAAGGAAATAAACCTTTTGGAGTGAATCTACACGCAGACGTACTGTATATATATATATATATATAAACTTCTTGTTGACACAGGACCTGTTATCTCCTCCAATTTTCTTCCTCATATTCTTTTAAATATTAGAGTTGTGATTAAACACTTCATTATCCAGCTAATGCACAATAAATAATATGTAGACACAATTTAAATTACAAAGTATTTAAAAGTTCCCTTTAAATATTTTATAATTTTAATTGTATCTACATATTATATATTGTGCATTAGTTGGGTAATAAAGTGTTTAATTACACTGTACAACAAATTTTTATTGGCGTTACGCTTCTGAGATAATAGTAGCCATTTCTTGTTAATTTCGAGGCACTGATCACGAATATGACAATGAAAACTCAAAATTGGATACACTTTCTAAGGAATCCGCAAACTTTTATTATATATTTAAGAAATATGTACAGCAGACATCTAACGATAAAAGTCCGCTTCTACTTGCGACTTCGCTTTGCCTCTCGCTTGTGTCCGTAGTGAAGTTTGCGTTAATAAATATATCTACTGAAAATGAAACACGTTGAAAGATTTCAAAATATTGCGCAATATTGCATTAGCCCATCATGCATACCACGTCCGTTTTACTACAGCATCATAAGTACTGCAAAGTGATCCCAGCAGTGCTAATCCAGCATTAGTGATGCGTCGTAACGGTATTAATAGTGTAGATAACTTTTGTTATATTTGCGTTGAAGTGCCGTTTGCAAGGCAAAGAAAGGCCATCACCGCGACAGTGAAAAAGGCGTATCATTTGTATTTCGGATGCAAGATGGGCGACCAATATAAATCCTGGGCCCCGCACATGTGCTGCCGTAAATGTGCAAAAAATCTTTCGCAGTGGCTGAATGACGGAAGACATGCGATGCCGTTTGCTGTTCATATGGTTTGGAGGGAGCCAAGTAATCACAACTGACTGCTGCTTCTGTATGGTGCCACCTGTTTCTGGAGGCATCACGAAGAAAAAGAAGTGGACAATGGAGTATCCGAATATACCATCTGCTCTCCGTCCAGTTCTCCACGGCGAAGGAATTTCCGTTCCCGAACGTCCGAAAGAATTTACCATCGATTCAGACGACCGAAGAAAAACTGGTTGGAAGGTACAATGAAGGCCATAAACGGAAGAAACCCAAATGAAGCCCAGTGAGAAAATAGGAAGCAATGGAGTCTAGGTGTCGGACAAGGTAGAACGACGTTTTGAAACATATATATACATACATCAGACGACGAGGACGAAGGCGATTCGACCGCGGACTCTCCTGAGCCGCCGGCGTCTACTGAACCACACGTCTACTGAACCACACGTCTCCCACGGTAGATCTGCGCCACAGCCACACATTCCTACGCAGGACGAACTGAACGATCTTGTTCACGATCTGGAGCTGTCCAAGAGCAGAGCATAGTTGCTGGGATCAAGACTAAAACAATGCAAACTTTTCGAGAAAAATGTGCGAATTTCTTCGTTTCGCAGTCGTCATCAGCAGTTGGTGCCTTTCTGCAGAAAGTAAGATGACCTTGTGTTCTGCTACGATGTAGATGGCCTGATGAATGCCCTCGGAATCAAACATGACCTGCAAGAATGGCGACTATTTATTGACTGTTGAAGAATAAAAGACCAACTTGATGTCACTAGGTATTTTATTTCACTTCTTATGTGCTCGACATGATTCGGACATTAATATATCGATCATCAGGAGCTTTACTGTTGAACTACCACATCGGTTGTTTTGTTCTCTGTTCGTTGTGTGTTGGAGATTTGGTGTGGCTGGGTTTGAGTGGTGTCCGTGTTCAGCCTGCAACACGGACACCACTCAAACCCAGCCGCACCAAATCTCCAACACACAACGAACCGAGAACAAAACAACCGATGTGGTAGTTCAACAGCAAAGTCGCAAGCTTCTGATGATGGATATATTAATGTCCGAAACATGTTGAGTACATAAGAAGTGAAATAAAATAGCAAGTGACATCAAGTTGGTCTTTTTTCTTCAACTATTACAATGACGCACGGTCCAATAAACCTAATACGTATCTATAGACTCTTCGAAACTGTGTCTGAAGGCGGTGTTGCTGCATAATGGAAACCAACATCCATCCGGTCCAGTCGGACACGCTGTCCACATGAAAGAAACCTACGAAAACCTAAAGCAGCTACTGAATAAACCTGAATACAACAAGTATGGCTGGCATATTTGTGGTGACCTGAAGGTAGTGTCTCTGCTGATGGGTCTCCAACTGGGAAATACGAAGTATTGCTGTTTTTATGTGAATGGAACAGTCGAGCAAAGACTTTGCATTACCTGAAGAGAGACTGGACTCAGAGGAAAGCCTTGAATGTCGGATAGAAGAATGTGCAACACCCAGCACTGGCAGAATGGCACAAAATCCTGCTACTGCCCCTACACATCTAACTCTGTCTGATGAAAAACTTCGTAAGAGCCACGGACCGGACTGGAGCGGCGTAAAAGTATCTGGCTGAAAAATTACCTCGACTCAGCGAAGCGAAAATTAAGAGGAGGTTTTTGTGGGTCCTCAGACCCGCAAACTCTTCAGAGACGATAGGTGCAACAACGTACTTCAGGGTGACGAGAAAAAAGTTTGGGACGCGTTTCGTCTGGTGTCAAGTAACTTCTTCGGGAATATCAGGGCAGAAAACTAGAAGGAATTGATTGAGGACATGTCATTTTATCACAAACTTTGTTACAATATGTTCTGAAAGATACACATGCATCATTCCCACTTCGATTTCTTCCCCGACAACTGCGGCATGTTTAGTGATGAGCACGGTGAACTTTTCATGAGGAAATTACAAAGATGTAGAAACGATATGAGGAAAAGCGGTCCACTTCCATGTTGGCTGACTGCTGCTGGACGCTCCTCAGAAATGCTCCTGAGCAGCTACACAGGCGACAGGCAAAGCTTAATCTCAAGTAAAAGCGGACTTTTATCGTTAAATGTCTGATGTACACATTTCTTAAACAACTTACTACAGGCTGGACGGTCCGGGATCGAATCCCGGTGGGGACGAGATTTTCCGCCCGTCCAGACCGGCCCTGGGGCCCACCCAGCCTTCTGTAAAATGGGTACCGGGTCTTTTCCGGGGGTAAGTGCGGCCGGGACGTGCTGCTGACCACTCACCCCCTACTAGTGCCGCGGTCATGGAAGAGTAGAGCTATACCTCTACCCACCCTCTGGGTCACACCGGGCCTGTAACGGGATCACTTTACCTTCACCTTTACATATTTCTTAAATATATAATAAACGTTTGCGGATCCCTTACAAACCGTAGCCAATTTTGAGTTTTCACTGTCACATTCGTGTTCAGCGCCTCTAAATATCAGTAAAAATTTGTTGTTCAGTGTTGTTATTCATGCACGGTGCAAACATGAAGATGAGAGTTGTGATTTATGTCACTCTTCTCGCGAGGGTAAAATTTGTCATTTGCGTTGTTTCCATGTTTGGCGATAGTTCCAGATCTTTCAGTTATATTGCTATGGTTTTTGTCAGTCGCTCCAGATAAATGCATTGAGAGGGCTTTAAATTAATCGAGGATCGCTTCCTTTCATACGCCATAAGATTTATATATCCGCTATTTTTTGGGAATTTACAAGCTGTGTATTACCTCAAGCTGATATGCTTCTGACTTGTACTTGGCGTAGTCCCACTGCGCTTAAGACTTTTGTTTTCCTCAGTTACTCCAAAGAAGTTCCTGGAGGTATCTTAATTACGTCATTCCAAATTTCTTCGAAATTCATCTCAATTCATCATCCGCTAGTCAATGTTTTATTACAAGCTACAATCATAATCTGAGACCAAAAATAAATATGATATCTAGGGGTGAACAGATTTTCCAAATACGAAGGGTTTAGCTTAAAATATTAGGTGCAAGAAATGTTACATGAAACAATTTCCAATCTAAAGACCCACAAATACTTTGCGCCAACGGGAAAAAATTTGGACACGGCGCTCGGGTTTTGTGCACCACTGTAATGTTTTGTGCAGTACTGTAATGTTTTGTACACCACTGTAATGTTTTGTGCACCACTGTAATATACTACGTATTTACAGTATCATTAAGTAAATCAAAAATAATGTACGTTTGAAGCCAGTTTTCTGCATAGAGTTTTCAGAAAGCTATACACGTTGATATGTCAAGATGTAAAGTCAAGTTAACGTCAGTGTTTCGCAAAACGAAGTTTTAGAACGAGATGTGTTAAGGACGCAACAAGACGTTCTCAACCGCCATGTGTCCCAGAGAGTGTTAATTAACATTTGTCATCTAAGCAAGATATCTCTGTCAGTTTTCAGCCTTTCACGGCACCTGTTTTTTCAGAGGACTGTCTTCTACGTCATTACACGTTGCAGAATGATACTTTTTTGCGATATTTCGGAAGAAGGTCCTGTTTCCATTTTCAGGGTGAATGAATTCCTTTCAGACAGATGCTTAAGTGATTGGAACAATGAAATCTGTTGATTACGTTACATTCGCTTTCCATAGTGTGGTCGGTATAGCTACTTACTACGGGCTGGACGGTCAGGAGATCGAATCCCAGTGGGTTTGAGATTTTCCTTTCCTGTCCAGGCCGGCCCTGGGACCCACGCAGCCTCCTATACAATGGATACCCTGTTTTTCTCGGGTTCAAAGCGGCCAGGGCTTGTTTTGACACCCACCAAGATCTAGCGCCGAGGATAAAGAAAGTGTAGAGCAATACATCCACTCCCCTCCTGGGCTTCGTGGTCTGTTCTATGATGAACTTCACCTTTTACCTTTACAGCTGTGATTGTTCACAACCCTTCGCAAGTTTCTTCTAGAATCGACACATCCTTCTCATGACGTCAGCGTCCATCTGAAGAAAAAGTCGTTCTGAATACGCAAAAATCACGTCATTCCACAACACTGGGAGAGTCAGGGGATCGTACATTGTACAAGAAGCCAGAAGCCCTTTATTTAAAACTACAGCCAACGGAAACTCACGCCATATTTGAGAAAACCTCATAGCAAACCCACATCTCATGCCACTCTCTGTGACTATCTGCGTGGTTTTATCTCGGCCATTTTGTTCTGCTTCCAGAGTAATATTTGAAAGACCCCATTAACATATTACTGTACTATTTTAAACGTAACATTAGGATGATTCAACCTGTGTGCTATCATCACATTGAGTGCTATAAATTCCTTTCTTCATATTGTCATCTCATTGCTGCGTTACAAACACTATGCAGCAAGTTTACAAGAAGCGTAACCTCCCGTTGTTCAGCGGAAGACTGCACAGTATCTCGCTGTGTTTATTTTAGATTGTTCTGGCAGTGAAATTTATTGTTTCACATCAGACTTACCACAATCCAATTAAATAACTTCAGCGGTCTTGTTTTCAGCGTCTTATGTCCCCAATTAATGCATCACATCCTATATCTCGAAACGGAATTAAACAGAACGTATCACATTAGTGACAATTTATGAAATGCCTGCAGCTTGCAATATTTTTGGTACCTTCTCTCTATTCCTCTTCCTGTAAGTTTTCTCCTCGTTTTTAACAACAGACTTATTGGAGTCGATCACCTTTGGTGTTTACATTTAGATCGTTAGCTGTTTCTTCGGCCTCATTTGTTCCACACACAAAAACCAATAAGTTTTAATTATAAATATCAATAATAGCCATATATTATCTTTAGTACAAGAAGTTATTCGTATAGATAATATGTTATTTTTCCCATTTTAACCATTATCAGTATGTGGCGGCAGATTTAATAACAGCCAAGAATATGAATTTTCAAGCTCCTCCCATACAAATTTTTGGACACACAGACAGAAACTTCAAGCTAGATAGTCGCTTTTCGCAAGTGGTTGGCCATCGAACATAAAAATAAATCTATTTTCCGCAAATAAAAATACATCGAAGTGTAAAAATATTCTATGTGCCCAAAATATCGCCCATTCAGACGCAAATTAAAAAGTCACAACTATCACCTTAGGATTGGGAAGTTATAATCGCCATACAATAATTAAATTCGCTACATTAAAACGTTTGTAAACGCGTTATATTATGGTTTTGCAGTTTCTATCTAAATTTTAAATTTTAATCGGTAAAAAAAATTAATCGTCGTCATGGGGCCGGTTGTTGCATTAATTGTGCACAGCTAACGGTAACAAATGCACTACCGTAACTTAATGGCGTTTCTTTAATTGTCAACCAACAAATCCACTCACATAAAATAACACACTAAAACACACTTAAACACTTAAAATCGCTCCGACATATTTCGATCCTTAAATCAATCTCAGGGAGCTACGTTGTTCCTTGCTAAAGTCACTTCATTTTATGAATGTTTTTGAAGTGACTTTAGCAAGGAAAAAAACGTAGCTCTCTGAGGATGATCTAAGGATCGAAACATGCCAGAGCGATTTTAAGTGTTTTAGTGTGTTATTTTATGTAAGCGCATTTGTTGGTTGACATTTAAAGTAATTCTATGAAATGCACGGTGCAACGATGAGATTAACCCTTTAATCGCCGATTTAAATCCCATCTGCCATCTGCTGGCATTATTAGGAGCTCACCTTATTTTTCACGTTAGCGGGTTAAGGGTTAATGGAATTAATTTTAGTAGCTCACTGTAAGCTGTATATTAATATGTTGGTATTAATATAAACAATTTTTTACTTTTCCCACCCCTGCCTAATGTTCTACGGGATGTACAATCGATAGTAATTGTGATTTAAACTAGTAACGCAGAATAGTTGGAAAAGTAGCGCCAGAATGTTCTGTTAAACGTAGGGCCAAAAGGGAGAGAGAATTCTAAAGGGATGTGCCAGTATAAATGTCTGATGTCAATTTCTGAACGCCAGTTTGTAAAATATGCCGGTCCCAGTGGCCGTGCGGTCTGTGTTCGCACGACTACTGAGTGTGTGTGTTCGAATTCCGCCAGGGGCTTGGATGTTTTATTGTTGTGATTGTTGTGTGTTGTCAGGTAGAGGTCTCTGCGACGGGTTTATCACTCGTCCAACGGAGTCGTACCGATTGTGATGCGTCGTTGTGTGTGATCTAGAAACCTGGTGAATGAGGAGGCCATGGCCCTCTAGGGACTCGCACCAAAAACAAAAGAAAATTTGCCCATTAAGTTTACCCTAGAAACAGAGATGGTAATAATTTTCAAGCCCCCATTACCACCTTTGCTGCTGTCTTAGTACTACCATTTAAACATATCTATATAATTGGTTTACGAAATTACATAAGTAATTAATTAATTACTCATTGGAGCAGAGTGTTTCTTGAGAAGCTAAACCGGTCCTCAGCTAGTCAAGAAATTCCCTGGATTTTACGGAGCCCCAAAGTTCATTACCGCATTCACAAGTGCCTGCTCCCTGTCCCTATCCTGAGCCAGCTCGATCCAGTCCATGCCCGCACATCCCACTTCCTGAAGAACCATCTTTATATTATCCTCCCATCTAAACCTTGGTCTTCCAAGTGGTCTCTTTTACTCAAGTCTCCCCACCAAAGCCCTGTATACAGGATTGACGAAATTATGGTTTAAAAATAATCACGCCTTTTGCCCGTTGCTTGTGTACAGTCAAATCATGTGATACAGTATTTACAAAAGTGTACTTAACTAAGATTGCCAACGTTCCTGAATTACTACTGGAATAATTCGTGCACACGTGCATGCCTTACGCAACAGCAGATGCTACAGTTCTTTCAGATAATAGGCGTGCGTGATTAGCGAATGAAATTAATCATACCATCAGAGTAGCAACATAAAATAAAAATCAGCAATGGCAAAAGTAAAAATTGTCCCTGTGCACACCGTGAAGGCGTATAGAAGGCATTATTTTAAGGTGGAAGTTCAACTTCACGCTCCGGTTGCTCTATCCCTGGGAAAGAATTCCTGTACCCACTGAATAGGAATCTGGATGGGCCCAGAATCGTCCTGGGCGTTAATAATTAAGGGTTTAATAGGCTTTAATAATACTTTAAAGTTTAAACAACATTCTACATTTTATAAAGTAATTCCATCCAGCAGTAACCATGACTTTCACCTGAGTATTCTGCAGGTTTTGTCATAACAACTGAAAATTAAAGAAACGTGGAACATTGATAGATAATATTATTAAAGGTTTATGTTCCTGTGACCGTGCATCGTAAGCAAAGCGTGAAGAAAGAATACCAACAAGATGCAACAATATAAATGATTTATTGTCAATTCCAGATGTTGATTATTGACTACTGTCTCGACATGTTTCGGGCATCTTTATGCCCATCATCAG
>Ga0123355_10018892_pt1 | contig 10960 bp, 3 predicted proteins | sample TergutEmb28metaG_3_FD_89872 | JGI IMG/M metagenome (GOLD analysis project Ga0123355, IMG submission 89872) | Embiratermes neotenicus P1 segment gut microbial communities from Petit-Saut dam, French Guiana - Emb289 P1 | ecosystem: Host-associated > Arthropoda: Insects > Digestive system > Gut ...
GATAAATAGGAGCAACTTCATCATAGGAACTTTCACACTCCCTGAAGATGGTCAAGTTATGACCGAAATATGTAGGAGGTTTAACAAATTTTAAACGAAGTCTTATGTTTTAAATTATTTTATGTAAATAAATATTTTAACAATATAAAACAGTGCAAGTAGTTGGCCCATATTTATAATCATAAACTATTGCACGGAACAAAAATGAAAAAAATATATAGCACTGTGTCGTTATGGTAAAATCTAATCGTTGTTAAAATGTGACTGCATATGTAATAGAGGTATGCAATGATTAATATGTAGTATAAGAAGAATATGTAACATTATAAGGAACCCTGGTTAGTTGTGTGTGTGTGTGTGTGTGTGTGTGTGTGTGTGTGTGTGTGGTGCGTTGATCATGTCCATCAACTCAATCGATTTAATATGCGTATAATTTATCAAATTCCTTATAATGCTACATATTCTTATTTTACTCCATATTATTTATTGCAGAACTGTATTACACGTGCAGCCACATTTTACCAAGATTACATTTTACCATAACAACATACTGCTATATTTTATTTTATCATTCAATAATTCATAACTTTAGTTGACACAACTTGTCAGCTCCCTGAGGATGGTGTAAGAACACCGAAATATGTCAGAGTAATTTTAATATTAATTTTGTACTTCTACCATTTGCGTTTGTTGGTATACTAATAAACATTATTTATCTCAGTAATTAACCAACGTGATGCACTAAATTTTTGTTTTACAATAAGTTTATTTCGTGCTTCTACATGTTTCGAGCACATGTGTTCGAAACATGTAGAGGCATGAAATAAACTTACTGTAAAACAGCAATTTTGTGCATCAAGTTGGTTAACTACTGAGACAAATATACTGAGATGCACGGTCAGCAAAACGCCAATAAACATTAGTTTGCTTTATATTGTTTATTCCGCGAATTTTATAAAAATTCATGTCACTGAAAATAAAAATGCACAAATATTTTCCTTAGACATTTATATTACAAAAATGACTAATCTGATATTATGCTGTATTACTTTGATTTCAAATTTTAATGATAGTCCCTTGAAGACTGAAACATATAAGAATGTTCAGTGTGATGATCTGAGAGAGACGTTTGTGCATTTGGTGGTTTAGTGCCGTGATTTGGAAGAGGCTGATTTCTTTAAAACCCCAGTCACTGAAGGCCGTATAGGGAAATTGTAGCTGCTTGTTGCAAGTCATAAAAAAGACGCACGGAAAAATATAGAGCTTGTAGTGTTACATAAGGCGGTAGCTATAAGAACACTAATCATTGCGCTTGAAACAGGTAATACATCGCACAGACATTTTTTAAGTACTGGTTCATGGCTTACTTGACACCGGAGTCATGAAGTCAGACATGCGGTATACTTGATAGAAAGATTGGTGTATAATGGTTTACAGACGATGTGGTAGGAATTGCAACACCAGAGTTTGCCTGGAGAGACAGGGAGAATAACAAAACGCCTCAGTGTAAAGTAGACGGTGCCCTGGCCAACATTAGAAGCAGCACCTGCCAGATACAAGCAATGCATTGAAACAACTTGCTGAGGAGTATGTCTTCTTATGAAGCTGACAGTGGCCCACAATTTCAATAAACAGCTACTCTACTCTTCTGTGTAAACTGAAGAGTTATCAGTGCTGGGTTTTCGTATTTAGGGGGAGGTGCTCCTATGGATAGATTTCTATATATCCTGAGAATTTTGTAGAATTATTTAGTCTCCTCAAGGCCAGTGCAGATATAATACCTTAAAACTGGTCACAGAAGGTTCCTACTAATTCTTTCCAGTTCATACTTCACGACCACCCAAAAATATGACGCTCAATAGTCTGTGTAGTTCAAATCGTTAACAATCGTCATAAAGCATCGAACCTGAATTGTTATAACTGCAGTTAGCTGACAGAGGAACATATTATCTGGTGACGAGGTCAACGTTTAATCAATAAGAAATAAAGGACAGAATATGGTCGCTATTCTTGGGGCCGGGGGGGGGGGGGGGGAGACATTCACAAGTCCGATAGAATGAGCGCTAATTTAGGCCAGAGAAATTAGTTGCCTTTATATTGACTTCCTCGCCACCACACACAAAAGTGATCTAAAGCTACTTATAAATCTAACGACGAGAAACGGCTCTGTGTCACTAAGGGTATGGACGCCCTGACACCCTTGCCACTAAGCTGTCTCCCAGCTTAAAGAAACAGGTGTTAACGTATTACCGCCATGAACTTCTACCCCGCTAACCTCCAAAAAACGTGCTGGAAGCGCGTCCGTACCATAACAGAACGCAGCGGGGAAGAGAGGCTGATCGGACCGCTATATCCATAGCCGAATTAGAGCACAAAAGTACTTAAATCTCTCTCGTCTCTATGGCGTTCTATTAAAAACATCTTCTGGAAAATCGATATTAATGTACAGAGGCAAAATCGTCACCGCGGTGGGTCGCCCGCTTTAAACACGCACTGGCTTGCCGTGTGTGAAGTTTAGATTGACAAGGTACTTTAGGGTGGAAAATATATTAGAATTATTGTAATTACTTTAACACAAGGCCTAGTGAAGGAGCCAAGTCTAATTTCAGATTTGACCTTCACAGGGCCGTGCATCGTAATATTATTTCTATAGTAAAACCAACTAGGTGCACCAGAGTATCAAATTTATTTTATTTTAGAATGACACTCTACATGTTTCGGACGGTCTTTCCGTCCATCATCAGGAGCTCAAGACTGTACCTACAGCAACAGGCAGTTCCATCTCATACCCGCTAGCAAGCAGACGGCAGTATCTGTTTGAAAAATGCCTGTTGCCGTATGTACAATCTTGAACTCCTGATGATGGACGGAAAGACCGTCCGAAATATGTAGAGCGTCATTCCAAAATAAAATAAATTTGATACATTGGTGCATCTAGTTGGTTTTACTATAGAAATAATTTCAGAGTTTAAGCTCACTAGATGTTGGCACAAACTTTATGTGAAACTTGTGCAGACGATACAGAAGACACCTGTAAAATACAGGGTGGGTGTAAATTATCGGAGGATTTTGCAAAACCATATTTTCACAAATACTGAACAGATATATATGATGTTACTACCGTTTGAAAGAGGAATGTTTGCAGTTTAATAGTGACCTAAACGAACACCTGCCAGGTCGATGGGTTGGTCGTGCAGCGGACACATCCAACACCTTGTGCACCTGGCCACCTCGGTCACCAAACCTTACAGTTTATGATTTCTTCCTGTGGGGTTTCGTCAAGGACAATGTTTACGTCCCACCACGTCCAAAGACACTACCAGAATTGCGACAGCGCTCAACACCGCAATCGGGAACTTCACACAAGACATGCTTGAGAGGGTTTGGCGGGAATGGGAGTATGGCCTGGACATCTGCCGTGTCACACGAGGGGCGCACATCGACTGCATTTAAGGTCACTATGAAACTGCGAACATTCCTCTTACAAATGGTAGTAACATCATGTATTTATGTTCGGTATTTATGAAAATATGGATTTGCAAAATCCTCCGATAATTTATACGCACCCGGTATAAAGGTAAATGTTATTTTAAATATTTTTACAGTCAGTATTAGACGTGTATGAAACTTATTAATTAATAAGATATTCTGGAACGAACGTAATCATAAAAACGACAATTATCTATCATCAAGTTCTGTCACAATATGATGCTGTACCCTTCGCTACTACGTGCCTACCAACTTACACAAACCAGCAGTTCTTGAAACCATCATAAACAACTCAGATGGCACTAAGCAGATATTCTCGCAGAAGTATTGTTAAAACATTTTGGTCCACCATAACAGAAGACAGGAACAGAAACAACTGTATAAAACAATGTGTCAGTATCCGCTACAAATCCCAGTTCGCCCGCACCAGAATCAACTATTCCTTTTTCCACAAACAAACAGGATTTAAAATACGGAAGTTTACATTTTTAAGTTTCTAGTTTAAAAGATGTAACTAAAAGACAAGTATAACGATAGGCTATCCGTCTCCACGAGATTCTGCATCAAAATTCTATACGAAATTAATTATTGGAGCGAAGAAAATGTGAATGGAAAAATTTTTTTCTCCCTTCAGGACGTCGACAAGAAAAGACTACTTTCTTTCATTTTGTGCAAGTCTGGATAAGACAGTTAACAACACATCGATTTTTTTGATAGGAACCATCCCATTGTGTTATAGTGCTAACTAAAATGTCATTCATTCGTTCCTTCAAAAACACAACAATATATTCAATAATTGAATAATAATTATTGAATATATTGTTGTGTTTTTGACTGAATGACATTTTAGTTAGTACAACACATCGGCTTGGCTTGTCATTACAACACTCATAAAACACACACCATGTAACTGCAGAACTGTAACTGAGTCCATGCAGAGAATTCTTTCTTGGTATGAGACAATCAGATGGTCGAGAAGTTACCATTTTACAGATCAAGGGCGATCAGCCTTCACAACAACCCGCAACTTGTCCTAACGTTAGCCAGTTGAGTCCCTTTTAAGTAATACACTTTTACATGGCAACAGAATGTTTGTTGTCTACACTTCAGGACAAAAAATTATCTCATTCAAAATTTCTAACTAAAATTTTGTATAAGTTTATCATTTCATTCGTCAACGATGGATATATCGCCTGCTTCATACTCGTTGATTTTATACCCTGGTTTATGTAGGAAGATTGTAATTTTGACAAGCAGTGCGAGGAATTGAATAATTCAAGAATATGTGACATGATGAAATTGTATTCCGTTTAAATTTTATATTGCAATGCTTGTGACCAAACAGTAGCATAACATTACAAAAATTAGAGGTAAATTTAATTCTGCTTATGGAGTTACACATATTACTGTCCCGTGACTTAGAATACTTGCGTATTTCACACAACAAATATTTATAATCATGTAGTTAGGAACACAGCCTCCAGAAATATTTGCAGTTTCCTGTTTTTCTGGATGTACCTTAAACATAAACTCACGTTAAGTCGAGTTACTGAAACGGCGTTTTGTCCTTCGCGTCTCCACAGCCTTGTTCGAGCACGCCAATGTATGTACAATTATGAAATTAAATCCAAAATATAAGAAATTTCACTTTACTTCAAAAGCGATATTCACAGTAGTTAAACTACGGCAATAACCTCTCTTTTGTCCCAGTCAGATAAACGTAACCCAAATAAGTATTAATAAAATTCCAACTAGATGCAACAATATGCATTCTGATTTATTTTACTACAAAATCACTCTACGTGTTTCGGGTGTCATAGCACCCATCATCACGAGTACTAAAAACTTTAACCGCAGCCTCCTGTACAGGTCATAATATCGGTAGATCTAGTTCCCTGCAATGTGGCCAGGTCGGGACTGAGTCCCGGCCTGGCCACGTTGGAGGCTGCGGTTACAGTTTTTAGTACTCCTGATGATGGGTGCGGTGGATACCCGAAACATGTAGAGTGATTTTGCAGTAAAATAAATCAGAATGCACACTGTTGCATCTAGTTGGATTTTTATTAATATTGAATTATGATGCACGGAACCATGAGCTTAAAAAAAAGTAGCCCAAATCCTCACATTCCAGTAGTTAGCATATGTACCACGGCGTTTAGGGGTAAAAAATTTTATATTTTTCCCACACCAAGTATTTGTGTGTTTTGTGTCTCAGAACAAAGAGAAAATTTTCCTTATATATTATTAACTGAGTGGATTTTATAACTGAGAAGAACTGCGTTTACTGTGAGATAAGAACTGAATATTCAAATTTAAAGAATCACGCCATTGTTACTATTTAATGGGCCAAAAATTAACCACGCCTCTACTCTGAGGTCTGACTAGTGTTGCCCGCATCAAGGTTTTGCAGTGAAGCCTGTGTTGACATCAAATCATTCCTTAGAATTTACTACACTTCCTTAAAATTTTATCTCTCTTGATTTGTTGATCCTGATAATATCTCGGAAAATAAGGATATTAATATCCTCAGAGAGGAAGCACAGACTGTCAATCAAACTAAATTTATATCAAATTTAATGTTGTACATTCTCCGTGCCATTATATTACGTATGTAAAATTCAACACCAAGTTGTTACACAACGCTTTTTTTTAAAGCTCCATCATTTTTTTGCCTTAACTATTGGCCATTTTCAGGGAGTTCATACATATTTTAACATATGCAGCCTGTCTTCAACTTATTCGATAGGAGTTCCCTTAAGATGGCCAACATTTGAGGCCGAAACGTGTCGGAGTATTAACATACAAAAAGCGTTGTGCAACAAGACGGTGTTAAATTTCACATATGTAAATTTATACCAGTTTATTCCTTGCTACATATTTCCGCTCTTGTGTAACGCCATCAGGCAATTAAAAATACATAAAGAAAGGAAATTTATATACAGCCCCTTAGAATAACACATTTTCAGATGGCTGAAATATCAACTTCAGAAAAATGGAAATTGAAAAAGCCAAAACTAGATGAAAGTCAAAATTGTATATTACGATATCATACAAAAATGTGTACTATATTAAAATATGAATATCGTTTTCCAGGACTTCGGGCATGAGAGGTAAGTTTTTCAAAGTTAATATAAGCTGTGTGCGGTTCAGTTAAAGATGTTATGAATCCCCTCATTGCACCTCTTTATCCAGTGTTCCCCTTTTATTTCACAGGCTTAAACGTCCCTTTCAGCACATTATCCTCATATAAATTCAGTCTATGTTACTATTTTCTTAACAAAACTAATTAAGAAATCGGAGAACAAGACAGTAGGACGTTAACGCACTTAAACATTCAAGTCTTCTGGGATGCGTACATCATGTCGACTAGTAAATGGTAAAGCAGTCCAAGAAGAGTGTGCTTGGACTGCTTCAACCTGCAAAGACACCACACACCTTCAAATCTTAGGGAATATTTTACCAGTCAACACGACGTAACATTCCTTACAACTTGAATCTTCGGCGACACCGCTGACAGAACCTCATATCTCCATTCACACGTCGATTCTGCAGCTTTCGATAATATTAAACTGCATAAAACTTATGAAAGGCCCAAAAAAATGCGTCTGGATATTTTAAACTGATTTCGCCGCTGTAGATATGATAGAGCTGTAATCATAAAGAACAGTTCTGGGCGTAATGCTGAAAACAGGTGGTACACTACAGGCAGTAAAATTAAGTTTCCAGTTCCATCCAGCTTGTTTGCAAATTTAAGCATTCAAACACTCGGTAGAAATATTGACATAGGCTTGTCCTGTAGTTATTTAGACCCGGCTGTTTGGGTTAGCACGTGAACAAATTAGATGTTTTAGCGATATTGATCATTTAAGGCCTAGTAGTTACTATGTGTGTCACAAAGTTTACAATTAAAAACTTTTACGTTCTGCCTACAGAATACATTTACATGTTCATGTAGTTTTCAGGAAAAAAAAGATCACTTTCCTATGTAACATTTAATTAAGCTTTTATAACCGTGAGAAAGGTTGTTTACTTTGTAAGGTAAAGGATTACCTGTACAGGCCTGGACAGTCCTTGGGTGTTCCAGGAGGTTAAGTTTCCCAGATTACAAGACAATCGGCACATGAAGGTAGTAAGGTTGTCAGCCCTACGCACCGGCCGTCTTTACTGCCCAGGAAATATTCTTGGTATTCATTTCTGTTAGAGGCTGGGTCGAGCCCAGGGCCAGAGTGCGGCTGGAAGGATTATATCAATGAAAAATTCCAGTGACATCGTCGGGAATATTGACATAGTAAGGTCTGTTTGTGGCATCACAATCTACCGGACAACCGGAATTTTCAGGATAGATATTTTCATAAAGCTTTTGATCCGGCATTTATGGCAATCTTCTTTATTTTTACTAATCTCTTAGCAAAAAAAGTTTTTAAGAAAAAAACTTAATTTAAAATTTAATAGTTCATCATCTACCTGAAGCAATGGGAATTAGATGACAGATGTTACCTTCCTGTAGCTTTCAGTCCTAACAGCACTAGCACTGTATAGCACCAGATGTTAGTGGTTCTAGAAAAACTATCCTTATAATCAGGATTTACTCATGTCCATCAGATACTACTAAACACTTCCAAATCTGCGGAAGACAATTTCCGAACGTCACATTTGCTATGACAATCAGTAAGGTTCAAAGTCAGACGCTGGACATGTTAGAATATACGTACAGTCGCCTGTTTTGCTCATGGCCAACTGAATGTGGCAGTTTCCCGATTCTCTTCATTTGACGTCACTGTTTCAATTATTGAAGGGCATGGACAAAGTACAGGAGATTATGTACTGATAACATCAAACGTTGTATATGGAAAAGTACCTTAAATTTTCAAACAATTTAAATCTCTGTTGAATTAAATACTTTAATTGTTCCAACGTCAGAATTATTCGCACGGGTACCACAAGTTAAGTAAAATTTAGGTTAATTTTGTACCTGAAAGACCTAAATAGAGTCATTTCTTACAAAGGTAGAACGTTAATGCAATATTGCTTCCGAACTGAAAAACAAAAAAGAGAAAAAGCTCGAAACCAAGGGTTAGAAGTTTAAATCATGCGTTCGCTCTTGTTTACTGAGGTATTGTTTTCAGATTGTAGATTATTAAGTTGATGACTGTGCCACTGTGTGGGATGTGACACCGTGTAGCCTGGTAGACAACACCGACGCTACTGAGGAGCATGCTCCCCCCACCTGAAGGGCAGACGAACGCGCCTAAAGAGATGAACATTGCCTAGGAGAGCGAGTACCCGAAGTTTCGGAAGAAAGTGCTGCCCACATGTTGAATTTACACCTCTCCCACTCACCCGCCCTTGACCCGAGTCTCAGTCCACTCTAGCCCGAACTGCTGGTTGTTTTTCATTTGTAACATAAGATTTCATTCTGAAGAGAGACGAAGCAGTTTCATCGGTTTTCTGAAGAGTAATCGACATCACTTCTCAAGAAACAGATACCTGAACTGATATTTACTGTAGGAAAGGAATGTTGTCCGGGTCTTTAGTTATTTACTTTGAAGGAATCTGTTTATTCAACTGGACACATTAGGAGCGGCGAGCCCTACGTTTCTAACGAGAATTATTAATGGAGTAAACTCGTGGTACGGAGCTGTCTACCAATGTTGACTTTTACTATGCTGGGCTACAAACTCCCCCCTTTCTCCCCCAACTGCTACTCTGTCTTACGACAGATACACAGCCTCTCCCAATGCAAGTTCTCCAAAGAGAGCGAGCTAGTTTTTCTTCTTTCCATTCTCAGGATCTAATAGATCCCTTAAGGTCATCGAGTAGCTACTTACGTCCTCCTCCTCGTCCTCTCGCCCCTTCTATATTTTCCACAAGAACGTATATCAGAAAACAGTTTTTACGTTAGATTCCCTGCTTTCACGGTATCCGAAATTGAACAGATGTCTTTACACAAGCCCAATATAACACAACCCACGGCCATTTATCACATCTTCTTCCACCAAACAATTATCCTACGGTATGATTCTGCATATTCTGAGTTACAGTTACAGAGTGTAGTTAAGTACAGCATAAATAAAATACTGGACCATAGCTGTCAACTAGCTAAACCAAATTCACAACATGACACGCCATTCCCTCAATCCCATTTAATATTATCCTTTCAACTACGCTTAGGTCTTCAAGCTATTCCCTTCCTTTCAAAATGTCATATGAATCAGTTGCACTTGTTTATCATTACCTCTGTGCGTGCCGCATTTCCCACTTATCATCAGACTGTATTTAATGACCTTCAAAATTATTTACATCAAACCCATGTCTTACGCCGTAGTTATGTTCCTGAAAAGATGGGTGTAAATCAAAAATGATATCCCCATAAGAAACAATGGGCTAAGTAGGCTTTAGCGTAATACAGCGCAGCCAGTCAAAGGACGTTAAACCGAAAATGAGAGAGCGTAAATTAAGGAATTGTGTATATGATCAAGGGGAGTTAAAGCAAAAAGGCGAAAAACAAGGTCTGCATGCACAACAAACTGTAACTCAATTATATTTTTAATGGTTTATATTAATTATTATTACTTTGTGTTCCGCATTTAACGACAGCCTGTTGCGAATTTTCATATATGTATAAGCATTGGTTCAGTTCTTGGATACTTAAGCCTTGAGGAATATTAGGAAGTATCATAGAAAGTAGGTTCATTATCGCCAGGCTAAAGCAGTGCAAGACGTCCAAATTGTTCACGAAGTTTCCATAAATTACGCCCCCAAGTATCACCCCGAGACAAATCGCTAGAATTTTTTGACGCGCCCCACACATACTCGGATAAGCGGCGTGCTTCTTGGGATGTTGACAGAGGCCCTGCCATAGGAAGAACACAGAGAAACGCAGTCTTGAATGTTTTAGTGGCATTAAATGTCACGATAATTGGACTTCAAGAGCGGCGTGCCATTAAATGCCTCCAGTGTTCACAAGAATTGGCATGGCAACAAACACTTGTCTTGAACACAGCTGGCCTGCGCTGTTCAAAGTAATTGCGACGAGGTCCACTGACCACTGAAAGAAATAAGTCGCTCTCAGTGTTGAAATATAACCCTTCGAGAGACGAGAAGAACCATAATCAGGATGTCTGAAATTTTTCGGCAAAGACCGAATTCTGGTTCTTTCGAAAAACAGGACTAACTTCTGCTTACAATGTAGTGGACGGTGCAACGATTGGCTGAAGTCGTTACTTGCAGTACATCAGCGAAGAGTGGAAGGAGAACAAAATGGTTAATCACAGCGAGAAATTATTAGTAGCAAAATCAAAATAAATTTTATCACATTTATGTAAATGTAAGGCTACATGTAAATTACTCCTTTTTGGGTATTTCCCCGGCGTCTGAGTTCTAATTGCCGACGTTTCGGAACTCACTATCGGTTCCATCTTCATAGGCAGGTGAATGAAGTATGCATACTTCATTCACCTGCCTATGAAGA
>Ga0123355_10018893_pt1 | contig 10959 bp, 15 predicted proteins | sample TergutEmb28metaG_3_FD_89872 | JGI IMG/M metagenome (GOLD analysis project Ga0123355, IMG submission 89872) | Embiratermes neotenicus P1 segment gut microbial communities from Petit-Saut dam, French Guiana - Emb289 P1 | ecosystem: Host-associated > Arthropoda: Insects > Digestive system > Gut ...
CAATAACTTCAGTGGCTTCGTAAACACTCAATAGATGGCGCTGCATGCGTACAACTTTGTTTTGACCCGCCAATATTTAAATATAAGCAAACGGCCCTTACTTTTCGAATATGCCTCGTATATCGCTTAAAAATTGAAACTGTTTTTGAAAAATTATGCTGGAAAGTACTCCAAAGTATGGTTTGTACTGTATAAAATGCAACACAAAGATCAGATGTGAATAAATACTGAAACAATTACATGAGACATTGCCCCTCCACTGCTAATAACATTTCCAACATTTGCCAAGTCATTTGGCACAAGTTCACTGCCTTGTGTCAGTTTCATTGGCTACCAGTTGTGAGGTAATTCTATAAGCTGCAACATGGTTCTTTTTACAAGATGGGGTTCATGTGCTAGACAATATTTAGTACAGACAAGGCATGGTTCCACTTGTGTGGATATATTAATAATCAAAACAGCACAATATGGACAACCAAAAACTCAAAAGCACGGCACAGAAATTCTTTCCACTAGTCAAAGATTGGTATTTGCTGTGCAGTGTCTAAAATCTAACTGTGGACCCAACTTCTTACAAGGCAGACTTACTGCAAAAAGTTTTCAAAATCTTTTGACCCAACTGCTTTCCTGGAAGAGAACAAACAGGACTGCTGGTTTCAGCATGATGTGGCAGTCACCCATAGCGCAAAAACCACAACAACTTACTTGAAGGACTTCTCCGGTGATCACATTGTCAGTCATACCCTTTGGTCACCACCATCCACAGACCTTACACCACCTGACTTCATTCTGTGAAAATTTCTCAAAGAAACAATCTACAGCCACTATGCAAGTAGCCCAAATAACCTTAAACATAGCACTGAACACTTTTAGTGTCAATGACCAAAAAACTCTTTGAAAAGTTGCAAGAGGCACTGCGAAAAGGGTGAATGTTTGTCTTCAAGAAGGTGGAGGACATTTTCAGCATCTCCTGTAATTACACATTGTGTATCACATTTTTGTATCTCTGAAAAATTGAAGATAAAAACAAAGAGTTTAGAGCAGTGCTTTTCAATCAGTGGTACACATACTGTGGTTGGTTTGCAGAGGGTCATGTGGTGGTATGTGACTTTGTTTATGAATTATAACGTGTTTTGTAATTCAATTTTAAAGATGTTACTCACATTACTAAAACTGTTCAAATGTATTTAAGTGCAAAGAAAAACATTAAGTATTTATAAAGTTAAAACCAGAAAAGTGCAAACTGTATGGATTTAATATCTGCAGTAATTGATGGTTCGCATAGACATTTTGTTCATGATAGTGATATGCAAGGAAAAGAAGGTTAAAAAGCACTGGTTTATAGTATCGGGCTGTCTTATATGGTACACATCAACAGATATGGAAAACTTGTAATTTTTCAATACAAAAAAAATTTTCATAGTTCTCTTTAAAAAATAATGAGGATTTAAATTTGGTACTTTCCAAGAAACCCATTATGGTCTTCAAAATGTGCAATATATTTCAGCACACTCAAAAAAACTCCGGATTCCAAATGAGGATCATTTCCCTGTCAGCAGCACTAGACATACTTGTTTCACAGTAAAAGTCAAACTTGATACATTCACCACCTGAGGTACAAACTGACTAAAATATAAATTAAAAATTCACTGATTAAGATTGGTTTCTTCTGAGATGCAATGCTGTAATGCTGAGTGTAGCTGGGTAGCAAGGCACCAACATTTCAGATGAACATGCAGCAAAACTCCTTTAATCCACCATATGATAATCCAGAAACCCTCATTATCCAGGACTTTGAGTCCCAAGACTGGAAGTTTTGCCAATGTAACTTCTTGTATGTGTACTGTTTCCATGATTTTATATTAGATTATCTGATGTTATGTTGCCAACACAAACTTTCTCTCCAAGCAGAATATTTTAAGTTTCTATAAGCTGGATCCCACACCCTGGTGGCACTGCAAGCAACTAACGGGTCAAACTGCCTGTTTGAGCTACGCAGTAGGTTACTGAATCCTCATGTTATTACAATGGTTAAAAAAATTCATACAGTTCCATAGAAACTGGAAATAATTAGGATACTTGAAAGTGGCATATCTGAAGAAATGTTACAGATTTACAGCTTCATAAATCAGATAGTCAATTGTCTATGGCATGAAAAATGGACACTTACAGAGTCCACGTATAGAAACTATAACAAAAATTACCAGTAAGATCTTAGATCATTGTAGGTTTTGTCTGATAACCTGGAATATCAAACACTCTGGCACTGTCCAGTTGCATTGTACTCTACCTACCTATCCACCTGCTTGCCTAGCCACATGATCATTCATCCCCCAAAAAACAAATATTCACAGTCACCATAACGAGAACCTCAAATCTCAACAAAAACCTTCAGTATCCTGCACAGAATACTAAGTACAGTTAACTAATATAAGACAAGAAGTTTTTCCTAATTCATCATCTGAAAAATGGAGGTTTCCTTATAATCATGCACAACGCTATACACTACCACATGGCTTTTTTCCTGGAGATTTAAAACTGTAAAATGAAGTCATCTTATATGCAGGGGTGTCACATTAAGGTAAATAGGGTACATGTTTGTAACAAGTCAGGGATTTAAAGAAATGCTCTCACCTTCAAAACATCTCGACTAAAATCTTCTCTACTCCTGACTTTCACCTCAAATCGTATTCCCTTCGGCTCAATGCCACCACCTGATTTTACTTCATTGCTCCGATGGCCGCACATATCGCAGTTTGTTGCCATGATAACAACTTCTTTGAAATGGGGAATGCCTGTTTTATAACATTCAAGAAAATACTTTCGCAGTGTTCACTTTCACACAGTAGTGTATAGTTACTGTCTGCAGAGTATCTTATCATTATTACCAACAAGAATGAGCAGCAACAAAACAATGTGGATACTGAATATTGTATCACTGTTCAATATTACTACTAATAATAACTAACAACAGAATGTTATGTTGCTGTTAAGTGTCACTTGCTGTCTGAGATATCTTGGTGTTGCATCTGTTACCATGTACTGATCAATACACATGTCTCCACACACACACACACAAGCATAATGGACAACAAAGTTTGTTATAAAAATATGGTCATGATTTAAAACTCTTGCACAAATAGTCAGTTTACAATTTTATATATATATATATATATATATATATTCGAGATATGTTTGATTTTGGGAAAGTTTCTAGAGCTTGATAAACCCAGCTGTCTGAACATTATACACAGACACTTTAACAACAGAAACTTGAAGCACCACTACTTTTGATGGCAACTGAATCTCCAAACCAAATCCAAAATACAGAAAACACTCAGAAACACAGAACGCATACTATTAAAACACAGTACAGAAATAATTTTTATGGTATATGAAATTTATGTAAATACCCATATTGTAGGTGTTCGTGATCATGGCTGACATCTCAAAGCACAAAATAATGTAAGTCTTGGCAATACCACTTGCCCACTCCTACATCATCTCCTAGTTGATATTCTGTTCTGTACTGATCAAAACATGCTGGGGATTCAAACCTAATTATGTGTATTGTGATGGCATTCTTTTACGTACAATACCTTATGTATAAACAACTTAGGACTGTGTCAGCTTCATTACATTCTGCCACTCTTGCTGCATGTCATAAAGGATACTTGTAACCTTCATGTTCGTCTGGCACTCTGTTCCACAGTGAGGGCATTGGGTTGTGAACTGCAGTACTTCACCATGAAGATCTTCCAATGTAAAATCCCCTTCCTTTATTTTCCTCAACAGTGCTGGGCATGAACTCACAGTCACAGGCTCAACACCAACCTCAGTGGATGCATAAATTCCTAAAACATGATCCTGATCGACACTACGAACAAATCTCACCACTTCTGTTCCAGGATCCTTTAGAGGAGCACAAGGATTCTCTACGAAGCTGTTTCCACTGATATCTTCAAATACCTGTTCAATAAACACAAATATGCAAACAATCAACTTCAGCATGAATATGACATACAAAGTGTCTCATTTATTGTGCTGTTGAGCACAACAGCCCTTTCACACACAACACCAGTATTTGCTGGGACATCTTGTGACAGTTAGTGCTCAGGGAGATGGCACAACAGACACCCTGTAGTTACAGCTATGATTCACTCATTCTCTTCAACAGTTTACTTATACTATATTGTGACATGTATCAACTGCTGAGGTTATGTAACAATCAATCAAGTACAAGTTGAAGATAATGACTGCTACACTCCATCTCAAACTTACATGGTGATGCATCACCATCATCACCACCACACAGTGACATAATCATTACATCATCACTAGACGTTACTAGTTTCTACAGAAAGGGTCATATTCATGGCAAATTAACATATACTTTCTTATTTCAGCCATGATTACTTATGAAAGATGTTATGCTTCATCTTTGTAAGGCACTGTCTCACAACATTACTGTTACTAACATTTTACTGATTTTGTGAAGGATGGTATTAAAATTCTTACCAGGATCAACACATTGGAGATCTTGTTGAACAAAACAGGAGTTTAAAAAAAGAAAACTCTATATGTGCTCTTTTATTGAACAACACCTTACTTACCATAGTAAATGGACTCTTCACAGAGTTTAAGTTCTGTAATTTGGTTAGGAATTCACCAATCTGTACAGCTGTAGCAGGATCGTGTATGCTTCTGAAGGGCTGCTCTTGCTCAAGACCCGCTATGGCACGCTGAATTACTCCCTCGATTGTTGTGACCTCTGCAAAATATCAAATACTCGAAATATTCAAAGTCTGAAAGTTAAAAACCTTCACACAGTATAACTTACTCAGAAACCAATCTCAAAGTACATGCTTAACACAAGTACTTCCATACATATCAAGAAAACTGTAAAGTAAATATGAACTTACAAAACCAAATCAAACAAACAAACGTCAGGAAACAAAATAACCTTCATGGATCAATCAAGTAAACAATCAAACTGTGTCTCCTTTTTTCTTCCTGTAATCACTAAGTATAAAGTATATACATTCTGTGTAAATGCTCTCATATCATTCTGCAACAGTGTTGCAGCTATTCTGTTATTACTATTCATGGTGCTTATATCATTAGTTCCCGTGTTGAATCTATTGTACTTTTACATTACTACTTCCCAAAGTATATGTGCAGTGCCCAATATGGCTGTTTTCTGTAGTTCCTTGACTTCATGTTTTCCTCGTATGTTGCTCACATATTTTCTGAATGACTTTGAAACAGTCTGAGTCGCCCCTATTATTACTGGTATCACCTTTATTTTTACATTCCAGATGTGCTGTATTTCTATTGTAAGGTCTTTATATTTTAGAATCTTGTCAGCTTCTTTTTTTAATCACATTTCTGTCTCCTGAGATTGCAGCGTCTATTAACAAGTTCCCGTTTCATTATCATGGATTATAATGTCTGGTTTGTTGTTGGGGATAGTTCTGTCAGTTTGTACTTGTTGATTCCACAATATGGTTACCTTGCCTCCTTGACTTGTTTCTACTGGTTTTGGCACATGTTCATACCAGTGTTTTTTGTCCAATTGTACCCCTGTTTTCTTGCATATGTTGTGCACACACTTTATCATGTCTTTTTACGTATTTTTCTTTTGCCAGTATTGGGCATGCTGATATTATGTGGTCTATTGTCTCATCAAATTGTTAGCAAAGTCTGCACTTGCTATCTGTCTCTGTGTTCAATATTTCTGTTGCTTAATATTTTGTTTGTAATGCTTGGTCTTGTGCTGCCACTATTTCACTTTCAGTTTCTGTTTTTAGGTCTCCCTTCGATAGCCAGAGGAACGTGTCTTCTTCACTAATAAGCTCTCTATCTATATTTCTAATGTACTGCCCCTGCATTACTTTGTTTTTCCATTTTTTCTTTAGGCACTCTCCCAATCTTGCCTTTGTGTGTTGTATTCCATCCTGTTTTGCGTCACTCTTCTCATTTTGTTGACTAATTCTTCTGTAATCTTTGCTGCTGTCTTAATTATTGAGTTCATATTTGGTTGACTGCTTTCATGGCTTTTAATAATATTTACAAACTGATCTTATTTATAATTTTTGTTAAGGTATTCTGCAATATTAGTTATTTCTGCTTTATATGCAGCTTCGATTTGAACCAGTCCTCTCCCTCCTTCTTTTGTCTTTACATATAGCCTGTCTATGTCAGCTTTTGGATGATACATTTTATACATTGTTAGCATCTTTCTAGTTTTCTTGTCAATGTTTTTTTTTTTAATTCTTCAGTTCTCCAGTTAATTATACCAAAACTGTATCGCAACAGTGGGACAGCTATTGCTCCAATTGCTGTAATTTTATTCCTGGTGTTCAGCAGATTTCAGTATCATTCTTAATCTCCTGCTCTATTCCTGTTTCAATCTTTCTTTCATTTGTTGATGTTGTATGCCTTCACTTTCCTCAGTCCAGAGGTACTTACTTGTATGTTTCTCCTTGTTCTAGCTCTTGTATTTCTCTGTTGATGCCAATCACTAAATTTTGTGAGTGAACTAGTTTGCCTCTTTTAAATGCAATCTTAGCACATTTTTCAGGTCCAAATTCCATATGGATATCATCACTAAAGGTTTTTAACTCTTTGTACCTGATTTCAAATCATCCATGTAAAGTAGGTGTGACATTTTTGTCTTTGTTGTGTGCTCTTCGTATGCTGTGTTCAACCTGTTCAGTGAGAGGGATTAAGCAAATCCAAAATAGCTGTGGTGATAGTGAGTCTCCTTGAAATATTCCACATTGTATTTTTATGTCTTGTGTTTCTGTTAGCTTATTTACTGTGTGTAGGCGCATACGTGTTCTCCGGTACCTCATAATCTTCTTGGTGAGTGATATAACTTTATTATTGATCCCAATTAACTCTAGTGATTTGATTATCCAACTGTGCGGCACCCTGTCGAAAGCATTCTGATAATACATGCCATACACAAATTTTTTCTCTTGCATTTACATTCTTGTAGTATTGCTTATGAAATTAGCAGCTGATCTTTGCATCCTTTGATCCACTGCAGCACTTTTTCTGCTCTTTTGGCATCAAATTTTCATCATCCATATATTTTTGCATACGACTGCTTATAATAGATGTCATAAGTTTGTACATTGTAGGCAAACAGGTCACAGGTCTGTAATTCTTTGGATTTTTGGTATTCCCATTTTTTGGAATAAGGAATATTACCCCCTGCTGTTAACAACTCCAGTATTTGATCTTCTTCAATCAATTTGTTAAAAAGTGCAGCTATATGCTTGTGTGTTGCTGTAAGCTGCTTAAGCTAAAAATTTGCTATTTGGTCTCTTCCAGGAGCTTTCCAGTTTAGTGTTTTTCGTAGTGCATCTGCAATGTCTTTTTCACATACTGGGCTCCATTCCATGCTTGGAATTTGTTGGTACTGGTTTTCAATCCAGTGTGCCTCTCCATTATGTTGAGCTTCTTTCCCATATACTTCCCTCCAAAAGTTCTCCACTTCCTCTTTGTCTGGTGCATTTTCACAGTAGAGTATATCTGCTTGAGACAGTTATAAAACTTCTTGCAGTCTGTCTTAAACAGCTTATTTTGGTAATACTCGTTTTGTCTTTTCCTGTATCTAGATAATTGTTGTGTCTTTACTGAAACCTTTTGTTTAAGCTCTTCAATCACTTGATCCAAATTTTCTTTCTTCTCTATATTATATTTCTTAAGGAATCCAGCTCTTTTTACGTCCTGTACCTTCCTGTTCAATTTATTTCTTCTGTAATAACAGTTGCTGCTGCATAAATGAGGTGGTTTAACTCGGCAACATTTAGATCTTTTCCATCTAGTATTTCTTCCATTGCTTTATTTGCCGTTTGCATTACTGCTTTTATTTTAAACATATTTTGGAGTTTCTGTAATCTTGGTGTCTTGTCAATCTCTATTTGTGTCACCTGATAATATGTACTTTCATTTTTTCTTTTAATTTGTGACTCTGATTCCTCTGTTGATGAAATTCCGTTTCTTCTTATGTTGTTGATGCTGCGTCCGGCATCTGTTCACCATCCCTTATGGTCCCCGAGTGTTCTAGCCCTTCTTCTTCTCTTTCTTCTAGGTGACATCTCCGACTTTCTTGCAGTTCCCTCCTTATTTCCTCGACTTCCATTTCCATTATCGTTTTGTGTTTCATAATATAATTTCTCTGGTTCGTTTCTTGGCATCCATGTACATTCTGCATTCTGGGTTACGTTGTCTCCATATTTCATACACTTTCTTGTAATTTTCTGTAAAATTCTGTCTGCAATACATATAGCACCATATCACTTCTCTTATTTCCTCTTTTGTCCAAGCCCTTCTTTGTTTTACCTCTGTATGTTCCACTGTATTTTGGGCTTGACTGTAAGTGAGTGGTCCGCTTTGAGTTGCCTCATTGCAGTAACCTTCATTAGCCTTAGGAGTAATCGATTTCTCTCTACTCCTGATGTTTCCATTCCTGGTCTCCAAGAATAGCTGCCCTTCAGTTATTTTTTTTGGGTTTTATTGACTGCTCTGTTCCTTCATTGCTGTCTCAAACGTATCTAGGGATGATAGGGTCCATTGCAGCAGAGCCCCACTTGCCACAATAAGGCTTTGTGAAACTGGGTTTGCCAGGTAACCAGAGTTCACCATACGTGGCTTCTAACCTTCCACCTCAGATGCTTCAGGAGTCTTTCAGCATGGTTGTTTACACCTTACACTCAGGGATTTTTTTTTGAGGTTTACTCCTCGAGATCCACCGTGTTCCGTTGAACCAGGCCCATCTCTTGTCGGGTGCAGTCATTCACTACACACGGACGGTCTTGTGTGGAAAGAAGTGGATGGTTTGTGCCTCAAGTTGCACTATTGTACACCTGGGTTGGTGAGAACCAGTGAAAAGTCAACCCCACACAAAGGTTCTATCTTTCCCATATCCCTTGAACCCTTATTATTATTGAGGAGGCGGAGAATAAGGAGGAGGATGAGGAGGAGGAGGAGAAGAAGAAAGCCACTCGTTACCGGAAGACAAGTACACGCCTACATACAGAACGAAAGATAATTGAAACAGAAGATAAAGATACACAATGTGAAACATTTCAAGCAGGCACATTGTCACCACTGGTATTTTGCATTAGCTTAATCCCCCCACAGAGCAGATGAACAGGCTCAACACAAGATATGAAGAACACACAACAACAAAAAAGTATCACATTTACTGTACATGTATGATTGGAAGGTGACAGGTACAACAGAGGAACTACTCCAACAATAGATGCAAGCAGTTAGAACCTTCAGGGAAAATATCCATAGGGAATTTGGACTTGACAATGAAATTTGAATTGAATGCCAAAAATAAAATAACAGCAATTGGAGTATTAGGTGTTCCAGTATTAAGATACAGTCTTGGTATTATTAGTTGGAGATTAGAAGAAATAAGAAGCACTGACGGGAAAACTAGAAAGATACTAACAATGTATTAAATCACCCAAAAGCTGATATAGATACACTATATGTGAAAAGAAAAGAAAGAGGAAGAGGTCTGTTACAAAATGAAGCAACATATAAAGCAGAGACAATCAATATTGCAGGATATTTCAACACAAAATACACTGAATACCAGTTCGTAAATATAGCTAACAGTCATGAAAGAAATCAACCAAATATGAATTCAACAATCAAAGCAGCAGCAAAGGTAGCTGAAGAATTAAACGAATGAAATGAGAACAGTGACACAAAACAGAAGGCATTCAACACATAAAAGCAAAATTAGAAGGGTCCTTAAAGAAAAAATGGGGAAGCAAATTATGCATGGCCAGTACATTAGAAGTACGGATAGACAGCTTTTTAACGTAAAAGACACATTTCTATGGCTGTTGACAGGAAATCCGAAAGGGAAGACTGAAAGTGAAATAACAGAAGCATAAGATCTGGCATTACAAAACAAATATCATGTGATATACATACAGAAACCGACAACAAATGCAGACTCTGTAAACAATTTGATGAGACAGTGGAACACATCATATCAGCATGCCCAATACTGGCAAAAGAGCAATACAAAAAGACATAAAAGATTGTATGCTGAATTGCACTTTTATATATGCAAGGAAATAGGAGTAAAATTATATAATGAACACTGGTGTGATCGTGTACCAAAATCAGTCGAAAAAAGTCACAAAGGTAAGGTTATCATATTATGGAACCAACAAGTGCAAACCAACAGAACTCTTCCTAACAATAAACTGGACATCATAATCTGTGATAATAAAGAAGGAACATGCATGTGAATAGATCTTCCAATTCCTGGAGACAGAAATGTGATCAAGACAGAAGCCCAGAAGATTTTAAAAATAATAGAAATTCAGAACACGTGGAATGTGAAAGCAAAAGTGGTACTGGTAATAAACAGGGTAACTGGAACCATTTCAAAATCATTCAGACAATACCTGAGCAACTTACTGGGAAAACTCAAAATTAAGGAACTACAAAAAACAGTCATATTGGACACTACACACATACTGGGGCAAGTGCTAATGTACAAGTACAAAACATATTTCACGCGTGAAATAACACTACATGCAGCACAAATTGTAAATAGAGAACAGCTGCAACACTATATACCCTAGAAAAAAAGGTTTGTTTGAGGTATACAATTGTAAATACCCTGCATAAAGGTGAAAACAAGGATTATTATTGTTATTATTATTACAAAAGACAACGATGTCTCTTGTCACAGGCCCTTTCTTCCTGGTACTTCTCTTGAACCAGCAGTGATCCCCACCGCTCAGGCTTCAAGCTTCACACTGCAGTACTTTCCGTATTATGTGTGATGTTCGCCTCTGTGGTCTAGTGGTCAGAGTTTCTGGCTACAGATACAGAGGTCCCGGGTTCGATCCCCGGCGCTACCAGATTTTCTGAGTAGTAGTGGGTCTGGAACGGGGTCCACTCAGCCTC
>Ga0123355_10018894_pt1 | contig 10959 bp, 12 predicted proteins | sample TergutEmb28metaG_3_FD_89872 | JGI IMG/M metagenome (GOLD analysis project Ga0123355, IMG submission 89872) | Embiratermes neotenicus P1 segment gut microbial communities from Petit-Saut dam, French Guiana - Emb289 P1 | ecosystem: Host-associated > Arthropoda: Insects > Digestive system > Gut ...
ATCTCGTGGTTTATTTGTTTTCATCAATTCAATTTTACCACAAAAAACGAGAGTTGGCTTCCGCCTTCTCTCGTTTTCCCTCGGGCTGCTGTGAGACAGCCCCATAGATAGGTAGCAAACTACTCTATGGGATTGTTAGCATACAATAGCCTTCGACTCTTATCAAAAGCAAATAAAAAGTAAATCACAATCGCAAAACTTATCACAGCAGTTAATATCTCAGGAGTGGGTGTAAGCCTTGCCACAAACGGCACGAATGCACCCACCGCCAATACCTTCCACGCAAAAAATAGCTGCGTCAAATTTAAATCCTGTTTTTTATGAACCTCTATGTCTTGGATTCCCATTACAAAACCGTATGAAACATATAATGCAAGATTGATAGAAATCAAAAACATAATATGCCCCAAAACACCCGTGCCCACTGCACCAAAGAGTTCCATAACATACATCATCGCTGAAAACGCGCCAACCAATAATACCGTCGGGGTCATTTTATAGAACCTGAGACTTAAACCAGACAGTTCTGTCAATCCTTTTAAGATGAAAAAATAACCTACAAAGCTTGGAAACAATCCAACATTCCAGACACCTACCATTAAACTAAAGTTGAAAAATACAAATGCCATACCAATAAAAACTTTATTAATTTTAATCCACTCCCTAAATTTATGTATATGCTTTATGGAATAATACTACACATTTTTTGAAGGATTAGCAAGAGTAAAATTAGTAGCCAACTTTACATGTATATGATATTATATACCTAATAAACATTCAATTTATAAATTAAACGACTATACCTAAGACAAGGGAGGTCTCTAGTGGACAGGCATACACCGACTTATCAAAAACAACTTTATTCAAGAATCATAGCTCGGATTATTATCGCGGCTTTAATATTCTTTGGTGTTGTTCATTTTTTACCTTCTGTGTTTTCATTGATTGCACCGTTTTTCTATGCGCTTTTACTGGCAGCTATTCTTAACCCCTTAGTACTTAAGCTGCATACAAAATTCGGCTGGCCTAGAAAACTTCTAGCACTTCTTTTAGTCGTTTTTGTTGCTTTGTCTTTGCTCTCTGTACTTGGCTGGCTCGGATACATCGCAGTAAATGAGCTTTTGCTTCTCGCAACCAATTTGGACGAGATATGGGAGTCTTTATCGGAATCACTTGCTTTTGTGGGTACGATTGCTACTACATTGCTAGACTTTTTTCCTGGGGACACTGATACTTTTGCTGGCACTTTTATGGACAATGCGTTTGACTGGATAAATACAGCAATCATAGACCTTGGCAACTTTTTATTGACCAGAACGCCTGCCATCACAACAAGGGTCGGAAGTGGTGTTTTGGATGTGATTATGTTCATTTTGGCGTCGTATTTTGCGATTGTTGAGTATCCGCGCTTGAAAAAAGCAGTCGGCAAATATTCAAAAGGCAGCATTTATAAGTATCTTCAAACGCTTAAAAGTGCGACCAAGGTTGCAGTCGGCGGCTATCTAAAAGCTCAATTTATCCTCTCTGGTATAACTTTTATATTGATGCTTGTCGTTTTGATATTACTTGGTCAGGACTATGCATTTATTTTGGCGTTGCTTCTTGCATTTTTAGACTTTCTACCGCTTATCGGTACATCAATTGTACTTGTGCCGTGGGGGATCGCACAAATCATTATGGGTAACTTTTGGACGGGAATATTCTTGGTTTTACTGAGCTGGGTATGTTTCTTTATCCGCAGAATTATTGAGCCAAAAGTAATGGGTACTCAAACAGGTCTCCACCCGCTCATGGCACTTTTAAGCATTTATGTGGGGCTTCGTGCTTATAGTGTTTGGGGTGCTATTTTGGGTCCTATTGTTGTCATGGTTGTGCTTAACCTTGTAAAGAGCGGAATTTTTGACAGCACTATTAAAGATGTAAAAGATGTGTTTAGGGACTTGAAGCGTGTGTTTGAATAAATATAGTAAAGTTTTCATGACAATAAGAGATTGTGAAGATAGAGATATAGTGAAACCCGTCCAAAACAGTAACGACAAGCTTGTCTTTTTCCCACACATCTTCTTAAGATTTTTGCCTACGGCAAAAACGACGCAAGCGCCGCCCACTGCGTGCAACGGATATTCGTCGACCGTAGGTTTGTGGCCACTATGCTTTTGGGCACGACGGGAACCTGACTTCTCGCTCTGCAAGAAAAATTCTATGCTTGCTGTTACTATTTTGGATGAATTTTACTATAAGGCGATATAGGGTAATTTGACTATAAAAAATGGGACTGCCTCGCTAATTTTTCTTAGCAAGATAGTCCCATTTTTTATACTAAATTTACTTTGCGTACTCAATAGCTCTAGTTTCCCTAACAAGATTAACTTTAATCTGACCAGGGTATTCAAGTTCTTCTTCAATTTTCTTTGATATTTCTCTCGCGAGCAGCACCAGTGAAGCATCATCCACTTCTTCAGGAATAATAACTACCCGAAGTTCGCGACCTGCTTGTATGGCGAAGGATTTCTCCACGCCTTTGTACTTATCCGCAATATCTTCTAGTTTTTCGAGACGCTTGATATAGCTCTCTAGTGTCTCTCTTCTTGCTCCAGGCCTTGATGCTGAGATGGAATCAGCAACTTGAACTATTACAGAAATTATGTTGGTTGCCTCCACATCGCCGTGATGAGATTCCACAGCATTTATAACAATGTCTGATTCACGATGTTTTTTACATAAAGCAGCACCTATAGAAACGTGCGTACCTTCAATGTCGTGATCAACCGATTTTCCTATATCATGTAGTAGCCCAGCTCTCTTTGCAAGAGTTGTATCAATACCGAACTCACTTGCTATAAGACCACTTAAGTGAGCCACTTCTATGGAGTGCTTAAGTACATTTTGACCATAGCTTGTCCTGTATTTCATCTTGCCTAGAAGTCTTATAAGCTCAGGATGAATACCATGTACGCCAGTTTCAAACGTAGCGGCTTCGCCTTCGTCTCTTATCAGAACTTCCACTTCTTTACGCGACTTTTCCACCATTTCTTCTATTCTTGCTGGATGGATTCGTCCATCGACTATCAGCTTTTCCAAAGATAAACGCGCGATCTCGCGCCTCATAGCGTCAAACCCAGACAATATAACCGCTTCCGGAGTATCATCTATAATGAGGTCGATGCCCGTTAAGGATTCCAAAGTTCGGATGTTTCTTCCTTCGCGACCAATTATTCGACCTTTCATTTCATCGTTAGGTAAAACAACAACGGATACCGTACTCTCTGCTACATGATCCACTGCACATCTTTGTATTGCGCCCGACAGAATATCTTGAGCTTTTTTATCAGCGTCCAACTTGATATTTGCTTCCATGTCTTTGACGATACGCGCCATCTCCACTTTGATATCGTCTCGCACAGACTCTAGAAGATGTTCTTTGGCCTGCTCACGTGAGAGCCCCGCCAATTCCTCAAGAATGACCATTTGTTCATCAATCTTAGCTGCAAGTGCTTCTTTTTGTACTTCGATGGATTCCATCTTATTTGCGAGCTGTTCTTCCTTTTTTTCAAGTGATTCGATTTTTTTGTCGATACTTTCCTCTTTTTGAGTCAAGCGCCTTTCATTACGTGTTAATTCATTTCTGCGTTCTTTGTGATCTTTTTCGTATTCGTTTTTGGTTTTTATACTTTCTTCTTTTGCCTCAAGCAGTATTTCTTTTTTCTTTGCTTCAACGTCTATAGTTGCTCTTTCGACAATTCTGGCAGCTTCTAGTTCAGCCGAGCCAATCTTGCTCTCGGATATCTTTTTCCTATATGCAATACCAACTAATACGCCGATAAAAAGACCAACGAAGCTAGTAATAATACCAACACCTAATGGGTTAGAAAAGAAATCCATGTCTAATAACACCTCCTTATTAAATTTTCATTGTACGATTTGTAAAAAATTACTATATGCTAAAATATCCTTGTGCATACAAGGGTAGCAATTTTATATAACCTTACACTATCATTGTATTACGTTTGTAAAAATAAGTCAAGCTGTTATATCCGAATTTCGAATATTTGTTTTTATTAAATACTTATTAACAAACCACAAGCACTCAACTATAATAAGATAAGAGAGCATAATATTGCTAACAACTCCGCCAACTGTATTAATGATTATCTCATTTGGTATAATAAGATAAACTAGTGCAACAATCACCCTTGTTGTCTCTTGTAAAATCATCGGCGCAAGGAGACTCGTGATAAAAATAAGGGATAGCACTTTAAACCACCGCCCTCTAACTACTGAAAAACTTTCACCTAAAGCACCGAACCCCCATTTTCCACTAACGATAACAGCAGGAATCGAAAAAGCAAAGATGACGCTCATATAAATACCTGGAAGCGCAAAAAAACTGAGTCCAAGCATAATGAGCATAAAGCCAAGCAAGGCTGTTACAAAAGTTTTTAATATATTTGAGAGTGCTGTAGTTACTGTATCGTCTGTTGAGATTTGCTCGTCTTTTGCAAATCCTTGCACAAGGAGAGTTAAACCACTGGATAAGATTGGCACAAATAATGCGTAGGGAATAACAACTGCTGCCATTATTGTATACAAAATGCGGCGTATACTGCTAGCAACCTCTATTGGGAGATTACCAATATTCATCAGAACGCTCATAATTTGTCCGAGATTATAGGTACCTGTATGCGTTTCAAGAATCATTAGAAAGTTATGTAGCTGTGGTTCAATAACGAGGACTCCCAAAAGAGCGATAGGGATATATACCAATATCGCAAGAGCAATCACGGTCTTTATATTTAGTGTGTATATTTCAAAGCTCATACTAAAAACTTCTTTAAAGGATAGGTCTTTATTCTTTATATCGTCTAACATGCTTTATGCTCCTTAAGCCTAACCAACCACTGTAACAAGCAGCGGGATAGTAAATATACTTAAAATTGTCGTGATAAACACTATTTTTGAGGCGAGCTGCGGCTCTTTATTGTGTTCGGCTGCCAGAATTGCGATTATAGCGGCAACTGGCATGGCTGTAAGCGTGGTAAGCACTGTTACTGCCATTTGGTCTTTTATAATCCTGCTGAGTACAAAGAATGCAATCAGCGGAAAAACTAATAGCCTAAACGTTGCGACCACATATATTCTCCAGCCTGAAAACATACCTTTTAACTCATTTTCTGCTAGCATAGAGCCTATTATTATCATTGAAAGGGGCGTCGTGGCACCTCCTATCATACGGAGTCCATTGCCTAAAAGTTCAGGAATCTGAATGGAGAACACGAATAACATAAATCCAATAAGTGTAGAGAGTATTATTTTATTTAATAAAATGGATTTCACATTAATCTTGGAATGACCACCTGCGCCTAGTAAGATAGCAATACCCACCGTAGGCACTAATGTATTCATAATGGAATTTGCCACAGCAGTATATAGCATCGCCTCCTGACCGTACATAGCGTAGGTGAGTGGGATGCCCATGAAACCTGTATTTGCAAAAAGTAATGCGAGTAAAAAAACGGCTTTTTGAGCCCCTTCTACTTTCATAAGTTTTACTATGCCCAGCCCCATTGCAAGGACAAATATATGTATGACAACCATAAGAGCCATTACCAGAAGGCTGCCTCTGAATGCCTCCATTTCAAACTCTCTCTGCATCGACATTATAAGAAGGGCGGGGAGGGTGATGTTTAAGGTCAGGGAGGTGAGACCGGGCATGTCTTGCGCTTTTAGAACTTTACCTTTTCTTGCGATAAAGCCTGCCGCCATGCACATTACTAGGATGGTTATGCTTTCAAATGCTGTTTCTGTCATAATTAATACACGCCCCCATCCAATAATATCGTATGCCCATTCAAGTACGTACTATGCGCCATAGCATAAACCATCTCAGCCACCTCACGCGGCTGACCATATCTAGATAGAGGAATTTGTGCCTCTATATCAGCTCGCTCCTCTGAGCTAAAGTGCGCTATCATGTCTGTGTCAATTGCTCCTGGGGCTATAGCGTTTACCCTTATCCCACTTGGACCTAGTTCTTTGGCTAATGATTTTGTGAAAGAATCAATTGCCCCTTTTGACGCAGAATATATCGCCTCACATGATGCACCAGCTGTTCCCCATATGGACGATAGGTTTACTATACAGCCTTCGTTTTTTTGAAGCATGTGGGGGATAGCTAAATAGCTGCAGTTTAGTACGGAGAAAAAGTTGTTTTTCATCAAATAGTCCCACTCGGATGGGTCTGATGTATTGAAGAGACCGTAGTTTAATACACCTGCGTTGTTAATTAGGACGTCGACCCCGCCGAAGCCTTTGCTTATATTTTCAAACATTTTTTCGGCTTCTGAATAATCAGACACATCACAACCGAAAGAGATACAATTAGTACCTAGAGTTCGTAGTTCGCGCTCCAGTTCATACATCATTTCAAAGTTCTTTATGCAATTAAGCGCGACATTAAAACCATTTTCTGCAAACTTGATAGCGGTGGCTTTACCTATGCCGCGTGATGAGCCTGTTACTAAAACTGTTTTTTGGTTCATAAAACCTCCAAATAATGCAATATATAATTGCAATCAACTATATATATGAATATTGAAAAAGCCCTACGCAATATATTAAAGCAAGTTACTCTATAGTCGCTTAACTTATAAATTCCCGTGCTGCAGTTGCGAGTGTATAGGTTAAACGACTATACATAGCACAGGATTTCATAAGAAAGGAGAAACCCATGAAAATCTTAACTCTAAACGGTGCTAAAACCGCGCTTAATATTTTTGCGGGGATTTGCATATTTACGTTGGTTTATTTTGGTTTTGTACATAATAGCGGTGCGGTTATAGTAAGTGGTGAGCCTGCACGCACATCTTATCTCGCAGTAGTTGTCAATGGGTTTGGGCATGGTGGCTGTGGAACCAGAGAATTTATGTATCTCGATATCCCAATGACCGCGGGCGTCATGCCCGGAGTACCGTATACAGAGGATGATACCAGACGCCTTATCGCAAACGGTAAAGAAGTTATAATCTATATGCCTATGGAGGCAAGGAATATGCGAGGTGTGCGCTTTGGTGATATCAGTATAATGGACTCGGGTACGAGAGCGGATGCTAGAGCGGCTCTGCTTATGGCGATAGACCAAATTAGAGGCGCTCACGGTATAACTAACCATTTAGGCTCACGTGTTATGGAAAACGAGGAGCTTGTGACTACTATTTTGAATACGGCTTCGGAGAATCGTCTTTACTTTATCGACTTGCACGATGCTTCTAGGTCAAAGGCAAGCGATGTTGCTGATGGGCTTGGCATGAATGTTTATGCGCCAAACGTAGTGCTTGATGGTTCAGGTGATGTCAGGCGCATAGAGCGAGCCTTACGTCAAGCCGCGCGCCAAGCCGATGAAAACGGATTCGCTATAGCCATAGGTAATATCGGCGAAGGCGGTGGCAAAGCTACTGCTCAGGCTATTAAGAACATGAGAGATGAGCTTGCGCAAATGGGCATCGTATTTGTTAATATGAGTGAGCTTATTGCTAAAATGGATTAGTCTAGCTGTGTTATTGTTCGCATTCCAAACAATTCTATGAATAGGAGAATTGCTATGTCAAGAGGGAATCCGTTTTTTTATAGAAAAATTTTTGGACTATCGATTATGTCAATGGGTGTCGGTATGCTTTTAGTAATATTAGTGCCGCCCTGGATGTATTTCTTTGCTGCGCTGATGGTTGTACTTGGATTTTATTTTTTGTTTATGTATTAGGGTAGGGTGGCAATATCACTGATATAAAAGCATAGAAAACCACTATGTTTTTATATCAGTGTGCGCGGGGCGCGTGATATGAAGCAATAGAGCGTGTAATCACAAATAAGAGCGCGCTCTTATTTGTGATTACACGCTCTATTGCTTCATGATAATATTAGGATCATATCATACCACCTAGCTCCACCATGACATGACTCAGATACTCCCAACTTCTCATACCCATACTCACCATAATACTCAATCAAATGCTCCTTACAAGTAAGCGTAAGCCCAACCTTCCCTCTCTTCCTCGTAAGCTCAATAATCTCTTCCATCAACCTTTGTGCGACACCTTTTCCTCTATGCTCAGGAATCACAGCAAAGCCAAATATCGACTGATAATCGCCGTCTTTATCATGATAAGATGTGTCTTTAAACATCTCATCGCAAATAACTTTATCGTTGGTTACACAACCATTAACAAACCCAACTATCTCACCATCAACCTCCGCCACCAAAAAACTATCAGAAAAAGCTCTAAGCCTCTTCTCGAAAGATTCCCTGGGTGCTGCCTCTAACGGCGGGAAGCATACTCTTTCCACTTCAGTAATGCCGTCTAAATCCGTTATTGTCGCTTGTCTGATTATCATAATCTACCTTCCTATATCCCTACGTAAATATTTATTTTCAAACTTAACTTTATCCGCATACTCATAAGCTTTCTCTACAGCCTCTGTCACATTGTCAGCCAGAGCGGTCACGCCTAGAACTCTACCGCCATTTGTCAAAAACTTATCTCCGTCTTTTTTCACCCCTGCGAAAAATAGTAAAGCATCGTTCGCATTCTCTACACATTCGACTCCTTTTATTTCAAACCCTCGCTCAAACGTATCAGGATATCCACCGCTTGCTAATATAACACAAACCGCTGCGGCATTACCTCTAATCTGCACATCAATTTTGTCCAAAGAGCCTTCACAGCAAGCCAAGCAAACTTCAGCCAAGTCGCTCTCTAGCATAGGAAGCACAACCTGCGTCTCAGGATCGCCGAAACGTGCGTTGTATTCAATAACTTTAGGTCCATCAGCAGTTAGCATAAGCCCAAAGAATATGACCCCTTTATATGTGCGTCCCTCTTTAGCTAGTGCTGCAACTGTTGGTTTAAATATTGTCTCCATACATATTTCGGCAATTTTGGTATCATACGCAGGATTTGGAGCAATCGTACCCATGCCTCCTGTGTTCGGACCTTTGCCGCCATCAAAGATTTGCTTATGGTCTTTTGCGCTTATCATTGGTACTACGGTTTTGCCATCGACAAAAGTTAAAACAGATACCTCGACCCCGCTTAAATATTCCTCAACGACCACACTATTGCCAGACTTGCCGAACTTAGACGAAACCATCATGTCATCCAGCGCGCGCTCAGCCTCAGCCAGTGTCTTGCATATATATACACCCTTTCCAGCCGCCAGACCATCTGCTTTTATCACAATCGGCAGCTGTCGTCCTTTGATATAGCTAAGCGCCGCGTCTTTATTGCAGAAGATTTCAAAACTCGCTGTTGGGATATTATTGCGTTTCATGAAATCCTTGGAAAATTCCTTGCTGTACTCAATGATTGCTGCGTCTTTGCATGGACCGAATATCTTAAGCCCGCGTGCTTCAAATATATCAACAATGCCTAATGAAAGAGCGTCCTCAGGACCTACAATGGTCAAGTCCACTTTGTTTTTTTCTGCAAAATCCGCAAGATTATATACATCTGTTTGTGATATATTCACAAGTTCGGTCAAATGCTCCATCCCAATATTACCAGGGGCTGCATATATTTTTTCGACACGCTTTGACTTATTCAGTTTCCACACGATAGCCGATTCTCTACCGCCTGCGCCTATAACTAAGACCTTCATCTTTTAGGTCCTCCTACTTTATGAGTACTCTATTATCAACAATGCTAACTCTGCCATCAGCTATCAAGCGTATTGCCTCGGGAAGCAGCAACCACTCAGCCTCTTGCATGACTCTTTTTTGAAGGCTCTCTGGTGTGTCGTCAGACATTACATCCACAGCCTTTTGAGCTATAATAGGTCCTGTGTCGCAGCCCTCATCCACAAAATGCACAGTTGCTCCTGTAACCTTCACACCAGACTTTATGACCTCTTCATGCACCCGAAGCCCATAAAAACCCTTTCCGCAAAACGATGGAATGAGTGCTGGATGGATGTTTATAATTCGATTTCGATACACAGAGATGAATTCAGGTTCTAAAATCTTTAAAAACCCTGCAAGTACAATAAGCTCAGCCCCAGATTCCTGTACAGACCAGAGGAGCGTTTTTTCAGAGTTTTTGCCGATATATTCGCTTTCTATGCCGTGCTTTTTTGCACGCTCAAGCGCAAATGCAGAAGCTTTTGAAGAGACTACTTTTACTATTTTTGCGTTTATCTCGCCGAGTTCTATCGCATCTATAATTGCTTGAAGGTTAGTACCCGAACCTGAGACTAGAATGGCTATTTTCAGAGGAGCACTTAGCATATCTCAATCTCTTTTCCATCATATTTTACCATCTCACCGATTACATACGCTTGCTCACCACTTGCATTTATCGCCTCTACGACCTCTTTCTCATGACCTTTTTGGACTATAACTACCATGCCGATACCCATATTGAATATGCCAAACATCTCATCTCTTGGGATATTTGCTTTGTTCATCATCAGCTCAAATATCGGCGGCACAGTCCAAGTACCGTCCTTGACTTTGGCACAAATATTTTTATACGCGCGTGGAATATTTTCATAGAATCCGCCGCCTGTTATGTTTGCAATTGATTTAGTGTGTCCTGTTGCTATTGCCGCTTGAATGGCTTTTACATATATTTTGGTCGGTGTTATAAGCGTTTCGCCTAAAGTCGTACCAAGTTCATCATAATGTTCATTTAACACAGCCACACCGCTGTCAATGTCAAAAATTTTTCTAATAAGCGAGAACCCATTTGAATGTACGCCGCTTGAAGCAATCCCTATGATAGTATCGCCGACGGATACATCTCTGCCGTCAATGATATTTTTCCTATCAACAATTCCTGTACAAAATCCCGCTATATCGTACTCACCTATCTTGTATATTCCTGGCATCTCTGCCGTTTCACCGCCGACTAATGCGCACTCTGACTGTAAACATCCCTCAGCCACGCCTTTTACGACCTCAACGACCAC
>Ga0123355_10018895_pt1 | contig 10959 bp, 4 predicted proteins | sample TergutEmb28metaG_3_FD_89872 | JGI IMG/M metagenome (GOLD analysis project Ga0123355, IMG submission 89872) | Embiratermes neotenicus P1 segment gut microbial communities from Petit-Saut dam, French Guiana - Emb289 P1 | ecosystem: Host-associated > Arthropoda: Insects > Digestive system > Gut ...
ACCATTTGTTATGTTACGTACCGTGCCACCACCTGTTATGTTACGTACAGTGCCACCATCTGTTATGTTACGTAACGTGCCACCATCTGTTATGTTACGTACCGTGCCACCATCTGTTATGTTACGTACCGTTCCACCATCTGTTATGTTACGTACAGTGCCACCATTTGTTATGTTACGTACAGTGCCACCATCTGTTATATTACGTACCGTGCCACCATCTGTTATGTTACGTACCGTGCCACCATCTGTTATGTTACGTACCGTGCCACCATCTGTTATATTACGTACCGTGCCACCATTTGTTATGTTACGTACAGTGCCACCATCTGTTATGTTACGTACCGTGCCACCATCTGTTATGTTACGTGCAGTGCCACCATCTGTTATGTTACGTACCGTGCCACCATCTGTTATGTTACGTACCGTGCCACCATCTAGATCCTTGTCGTATTATCGTATTTCCAGCCCCCAGTTTTGCACTTTATATCTAATTTCTACCGGCGTAGAAAAGGTTACAATGTTATGTCAGCTGAGCTTTTATTTTTCTTTAATTTATTTCTATCAATACTGGGAAAAAATAACCAAGTCACTTTAAAATATATTTATGAAATAATTTCGAAGAACAATGCCATATAGTTCTTCCTACGTTCAGCTGAAAATATTTTACGTAGATTTGTAACGAAATAGCAAGCATATTGTACCAAATTTTAATTTTGTAGACTTCAGTTTTTTGCACATGAGAATAAGTGTGTGTATGTGTGTGTGTGTGTGTGTGTGTGTGCGCGTGTGTGTGTATGTGTGTGCGTGTGTGATTGTATGTGTGCATGCGTGCGCGCGCGCGTGTGTGTACGTGTGTGTGAAGGCAGATGTTTCGTTTGTGTTTTGGTGGATCTGTAAGTTTCGTATCTCCGTAACAATTTGCTGCTCAATAATCCTATATTTCCAAAAGACTAAACAACTAACTTAAAACAAGTCCCACTCGCAACCAAATTCTGGCGACTAGTAAAGGAACATTAAGACAAAGTACTAGTTGCGGACGGAGAACATATGCGAACAGTAAGTTTATAATTTTCATCTACCACTCTACTTCGTGTCATTAAGTTCAAATACGCCAAGCATGTGTCATAAATAAAGAAGCGAAAAACCACTCAAAAATTAATTCTGATATTATTACAAAATGTGGCTACGTAAAAGACACAGTTTTAGGTGAAAATTAAAATAACTCCAAGTAAATATTTTTAATCGTGTGGACTGGTCAGAACTGAGTCCAAAATTATGATATTTTCCTCTTATTGCTGGCACAACAGTCGTGCGCCTAATATTGATGGTAAGTTTACTATGATCAATATACTACTCAGAAATTTCAGTGAATTTTGTAACCAGTCTACCTGTCTGTCTGCTCCTTTGTCTGCCACAATTCGTGGTGCAGTTCATTAGCAGCGCATGGCATAAGTTTAAATCGTCGCTTCCAACTTCAGAATAGCAACACAAATGGTGTGAAAATTACGTAATTGTGTACAGCTAAGAAGTTTCATTTAAGATATTTAAAAATTTGGATTTTGTTCTAAATATGAAAAGAGAAGCAAGGCAATTTTCCTTTCCCGCACACCAACAAAACATAAATTGCTGTTACTCTGAAACACAGCCTACGTCTTCACCAATATTTACGCACCATTTCACCGAAACCGCATCTGAGCATCACTTTCAGCCATATTGCACATTATTCCGGCCGTACAAATTGTGGGTTATCAGCAAAATGTAGGTGAAATATACCGCGACTTACCGACGTGTAACAAAATAAGTACAGAGTTCCTACACAAGATACTCAATAAATGTCCATTTTCAGTGCAATGCAAGGGTAATGTACTGCGGCATGCCGGCCTGTAACCAAAATCGCGTTTTAACAAAGAAGGTACTATGAATCTCCAAGTTTATATAGTGCCATGAGGTCACGTGAAAGTCACGAGATAACGGCCAACGCAGTCGATAGTTCTAGATTAGATGGATAACGCACTCACTAGCCATTTGACTCCCGTATACAAAGGCCGGCGAACACTGACTGCGAGGCTGGGGGCTTTCAGATTAGCCTGGTTGTGGTGACGAAGAGAAAACTGCTATCATTGTCCGGAACCGACACACGATATTTCTCCCATAGTCAAGCATTTCAGCATGTGCTTGTGTGATTTTCTTTTAGAAAAGGAATTCTGTAATCAGATTTATCTAAAAAATTTTTGCTGTTTCTCCAACTAGAGATACAGCTCGAGGTTAGAGTCTATTTCCCGCTTTAGATTCCAAAACCTCTTTCCCAATCGAAGTATGTATTACAGGTAATAAAATTTCCAACGAATCGTGTACCGCCCCTAGTGGTATATTCCGTGAGCCGAATAAATAACACAGAAATACCACCAGAATTCCACAGGGAGGCGTAGTGAAGGCAACATACAGTAATAGCTCGAACAGAGAATGCGAGAGACAAGCTACACATTAAATATGTTGTTAATAATAAAGTAAAAAAGTAAACTCTTAATAAAAATTTTTCATATTTCCTATTAGAAACATCACTGATTCGTTCCTGCTCCCGGAGGCCGGTTGTTAAATCTGAGGTATCCATAAAGATTAGGAACAAAATAGAACGAAGCATGGAAAATTTTATACACGTGAACAAACGAAGTTGTATTTGGAAGCACCCATTGTACTGTTAGCGTGTTAATGTTATTTCGGCACTGAGGGAAACAAAAGAATTCGTATTCAATCCTTAATTTCGCAGGTTGCCCAATAATAAAGTGACTATTCACTGCACATCAAATATGACATGCACTCAAAAACTGAATTCGTGTAGCCCTTTCATTCATCCCACGTCACCACCAACAACAGCACAATATAACCTGTGCTGTGGGGAGAGGTGTGGAGTTTATTGAACGAACACAACAAAAATAACAAGAACTCGATTTGTTTTCAATCTCTGGGCTTCGCATATTTTTATTGCTTCATATCCCTCTGATACATGTTGGCTGGCGGGCAGGGAATTGTGATTACACTCTAGTTGCATTCTCACGTGACATTTTTTCAATTACAAAGCCACCCGTTTTCAATGTATATTTCACATTCCTACAATTTAATTTTGATATGCTGTAAATAGAATGAATTCATTTTTTTCCGTACACTTCACATGTTGTTTCATTTGTACATGCATACTTACTAAAAATATTCACCTCTCATGTGTTCATCTTACAACAAACTATACTGGAATAACGAAAATACTTCGTACTTATATAATCACGAAAATGCAGGGTGGACGACGAAAAATTAGCCCGCCTTCCGTTTTGCACGTGTCCTTGTGATAGTCTCTCTGGCGTTAGTATGTATATTGCGTAGAGTGTCTGAACAGTTAGTCAACAGTCGTGCGGTCACCATTTTGAGGTACACCCGATGTAACGTAGTGATTTTGATGGTTGCAACTGCGTGGCTAATGTTGTCCTTCAGTTCCTGTATCGTGCGCGGATTTGATTCGTATAACGTACTTTTCAATGTCCCCAGAGAAATTTTCTCTGGGGACACTTGAAAACTACGGTATACGAATCAAATCCGCACACGATACAGGAACTGAAGGATAACATCAGCCACGCAGTTGCAGCCATCAACATCCCTATGTTACGCCGTGTATACCTCAACATGATTAGACGTGCGCAGCTGTGTATTGATGCAGGAGGCAACCACTTTCAACATCTTCTATGATGGTATAATCCTTCCAGCATTTGGCTACTGTATTAATTTCTGTATTTACGCTATGCTACGGACCCGGTCTACTTTTTCCTGGCCCATCCTGTGTTATGACTTATGGTCTAATACAATAGATCAGTGTCTAACCGTATTTCCGTGTAATGGTAATATTACATGTACAGATGTGTACAAGAAAACAAGCACCGGTCTTCTACTGGACCTTTTCCTAAGATTAATAAAACCAGTACAATTAAGCTATCGTTATATTCCAATGTAATAAAAAATTAATATTTTACATTAACCCTTTAAAGGACAGTAGACGTAAATTTCGCACTTTAAATTTAAACACGTCACTATCATCTCTAACTGAATTTTACACGAAGTAAGTCGTGTGGTCTCTGTAATACACGACCATCAATTTATGTAAAATATGATCAACTTAACGTGTTCAATGGTTAATTTCTACAAAAGTTTTACGAATTCCATCAAGATAAACATAAAACATTACGTGCCCATACGGCGTCACTTTCAACTCCCTGTTTTGAATAAAAAAATTTGAGAAACTTAGCTATCAAACAAACTTTCAGACCTATTTCCAAGCCATGAGTAAATTTGTAATATAGCGTATGATTTTCGGGTCTGCCGAAAGTGATCACGTGAATTAGAAACGAATTAAAGTACTATTCAATTTTACAGATGTCACAGTGATAAATAGAGACGGAGGGAAAGGAGACTACTAGGTAAAGAACGTACTTACTGAAATTTTAGTGCATATTCAGATTTGAACTTTGGATATTTATGACCTGATAAGTCTCATATTCAAACCCTTAAGGTTCCGACGTCAGAGCACGTTCCATCAAGTTCAACAAAAAATTACTTTTTCGTCCACCACGTTTAATTATGTGTTCCGTACGGCTCTCAGAACACCCAGCGACGTACAGCACTAACCAATCATCTTTTCCAATCAAGTTGATGTTCGTGAAAATTGCGTTTGTAACAGAATCCTGTAATACGCGTACATTTGAAGAATAAGAGACCAACTTGATGTCACTAGTTATTAAATTCTATTTCACTTCTTCTATGCTCAACATGTTTCGGACATAAACACATCCATCATCAGGATTTTGCGACTGTTCTATTGTATCACCACATTGGTCGTGTGTTCTTGTTTCGATGTGTGTTGGAGCATTGGTATGGTTGGGTTGGAGTGGTATCCGTGTAGCAGGCTGAAGCACAGCTTCACTGCTACACGGATACCACTCCAACCCAACCACAACGAAACTCCAACACACATCGAAACAAGAACACAGACCAGTGTGGTTATACAATAGAAAAGTCGCAAGCTCCTGATGATGGATGTATTTGTGCCCGAAACATGTTGAACATAGAAGAAGTGAAATAAAACTTAATAACTAGTGACACCAAGTTGGTCTCTTATTATTCAACTATCACAATGATACATAAGATCCTTTAATATAGTTCAGGATCACTTTTGTCTTTAAGCGTTTAACATTTATAACAATGATTCTTAACCTCCAAGTGGTCCACGCAGGGAAATGTTGTATAATACACGTCTAATCGGACACGTCGTTCAAATGGCGCTGAAGATTTAATCCTGCACTCGCATATTCTATAACTTCAATTCAATCGGTGGCGAACGAATGAACTTTTCACGGTCCTCAATTCCTTCTGCTCTGAAGAAACGAAGAGCTCTTGCAACTGGTTCCATGTGACATCTAAACCAAGAAGCAGTTTCCAATGAATAAAACGTGGGGGCCTCTCTTGTTTCTTGGACTGTAAACAATTCACGTGTTTGCAACAATAGAAACCTTTTTTTTCTTATGCATGACTGTCTCTCCGAAATCAGTAAAACATATTTGCTTAGATATTTAAATTCTGATGTTATTTATTATTACACCTGTTTTAATGCAGGGCAACACAGTTTGACTGTACATTATTAAGTAAATGTAAATTTATTATCTTGTTTCATTAATTGATTATGTATATTGGTGCAGTGGGAGTTTAAGCAATAATCATACTTGAATTTACCTCAGCACAGCATGCAGGAGAGATTTGGTTTCAATTCCCACTTGACCCACATCCAAAGAAAGGGTACAGATACCACTGTGTAAGATCAAACAGCACCCGGCCGGATGTGACGTCGAACAGAAAATTCCTGTCTCTGCCGGAAGGCGAACACCATTCCTCCAACTCTTAATATGGTCACTATGTTAACTTAAACTGGTGGTGGTGGTGCTGCTGCTGCTGGTAATGGTGGTAGTGGTGGTCGTAGTATGACCATTCCTATTAGCATTCTCATGTCCGTCTGTGTACTGTCTGTCCTCACTGATGAGCGTGAAACCCTCTCAAATATTTTTGTGAAATACCCTATTTGGAAATTTTAAGAAAATTTGTTGACATGCTTCGGTTTTGGCTAACTCGAACAAAAATAAAAAAGTTTATATTTATAATATCTGGCAATTATCGGCATTCGTTTTTGCGGCACTTTATTTTTGGGAAGTACAGTTTCAGGCCGAAGAAACAGCTAACCGCCCAAACGCATTAACCTAGCATAGTCATCTGCATACTCTTGCAACATTGCGACTTGTGTTTGGCGGAGTTTAAAATCGAATATGAATCTGCTGCTAGAATGTGCAGGAATGTTATAGAGGAAGTTCTGTTGAAATTTTAAAGGCACAATTAAAATACTCGAATTTTCACTGACGGTCTTGAAATTATTCGCAAACCTAAGATCTGGAGAAAAATAAAAACAAAAGCCTAAACTTACTGATCGATGAGGACATTTCCTAACTTGTTTTCTTGTAAAATCTTTAACACTAATGCGTAATGACTATATACGTCTCATGACACTGAACCAGTATGTCGCAGCATCAGTGGCGATGACAATTTTCAGAAGCGGGGAAGTTGGAGGAATAGGTGTTCTTTACCGGAGACATTAACTGAGCGGAAATGAGGCCTTGTTGATGTTGCTGCAGCTGCAGCTTGACTTCCAATAAGTATCACCCCACCCCATAGATAAAGCCATCGATATACACTTTCAATCGTACATTCTGGGTAACAACCATTTATTCAGAAATTACCTACCTACAATCATAGAGTCTTGTCATGGTTTTTAGTCCTTTGGGGGCCCCTAGCCTCTCTTCATATAATGTGTTACACTTGCAATTCCAAATGGTGATAGAAGCTGTTGCAATAGCTCTCTTAACGCTACTGATGGTTCTCTCTTCTTGTGTGTCCCTCCTCTTCCTTCATTAATTCGATTATATCTTTCCTAATTCTAGTATTTTTCTTTCCTACAATTTTATGTCCTTTATTTTGTTGTGTGCCAACGTAAGCCTTTCCTTTATTTCCTTCTTTAGTATTTCTTTTTATTTCGTTCTTTATCTTTTTTATTTGTAATTTTTATTGCTCCTCTTTTACTTCTGGGTATTTCCCATATACTTTCCTCAAGCTTTTATTCATTTTTCCTCATTTTCTTTATTCATATTTACCGTTTTTATTTCCTCCATCACAACACTTATCTGCGTTTTCTTCAGTCCTTGCCTTATATCTTTATTCATTTTTCATTTATCTTCCTTGGCGAATTTCCTTATCTACAGCCTTATTCTCGCTTTCCTACGTAACAGTCGGTTGTGATATTTATAATAGTATAAAACTCTACATAAAACTAACATTTTCTCCAATTGTTTCCTGTATTATTTACTAAACAGAATAAAAAGGAAGAGCCACATGCTTTGTTCGTTTCTACATGTAGCTTTTAATCTCAATGAATCACTGAAAAGAATATTTTTCTTATGTTTATTGGACCGTGCATCATTGTGATTGTTGAAGAATAAAAGACTAACTTGATGTCACTTGCTATTTTATTTCACTTCTTATGTGCTCAACATGTTTCGGACATTGATATACCCATCATCAGGATCTTGCGACTATTCTGTTAAATTACCACATTGGTCGTATTGTTCTTGGTTCGATGTGTGTTGGAGTTTCGGTGTGATTGGGTAGGAGTGGTATCCTTGTTGCAGGTTGAAGCCAGCAACACGGATACCACTCCAACCAAACCACACCGAAACTCCAACACACATCGAACCAAGAACAGTACGACCAATGTGGTAATTCAACAGAATAGTCGCAAGATCATGATGATGGGTATATTCATGTCCGAAACATGTTGAGCACATAAGAAGTGAAATAAAATAGCAAGTGACATCAAGTTGGTCTTTTATTCTTCAACAATATTTTTTCTCCCTTCTTATCCGAATTCCGAAATTACTTAACGGATTTTGATAACTTTTATCACGGGATACTACATTTTAAAAAGTTGCTTGGCTCTTAATTATTATGCACTATTTTACAAAATAACTCGAAGTGTTTCTTAAATTGGGTACAAAAATAATTCGTTAGTAATGTAGAGCAGTCTGTTTAGCGACTAGACTACGTGGTGAATGATCCTGGTTTCCGGTCCCAGTAGACTGGGAGACTCCTCTCATAAACGTCCATACCGGCTCTGGAGCCATCCAGCCTCCGTATTCAATGTTTTTCCGGACTCTTTCCTGTGGATAAAGTAGTGGGGTTGTGACGTGTTTTCCTCTCACCTATATCTACAGCCGAGGTTACGAATGAGTTGAAATGACGTCTACTCCTCCATATGCCGTAATCTAAAATGGTATAAACACTGTTCGCATGATATTTATCTTCATTAACGTAGCACAAATAACTATAAAGTGCATATTATTGGTTTACTGAAGGATGCTCTGCACATCTCAGAATCCACTACGTAGAATGGGAGATAAATGGTTTATGATGTAGGGGCTGTGATCTTGAGGATTGCTGTCCTGGCCTAGTGAGACTGATAAACACCATTAAAATCCTCAGTGTGATCTATGTTCTAGCAGAGATTTGAACCAAATATCTCCTAAATGTATGTAGGTGTGCAGAATTATCGCTACATGGCACTTCTCAAAACACCTGATTGAGAATGTTCTATAATAGTACATTAAGATAAGCCGGAAAGTCGCGGGTTCGATTCCCGACGGTGCCGTTGTAATTATTCACTGACATAATTATTCCGGCCGCAGTATGGTCCTGGGGTCGACTCAGCCTCTAAAAGAAATAAGTACCAGAAATATTTCCTGAGAGTAAAGGCGGCCGGTGAGTAGGGCTGACAACTTTACCATCTTCACGTGCCGATTGTCATGAAATCTGGAAGCCTCAAACTCCTGAACCCTCCGGGCCTGTTCAGTCCCGTATAGGAATTGTTTTTTTTTAATATATGATAGCTGCTCTGTGCCATTTATCATATGTGTATAAAACTGAACTAACACCGGAACCTATGCTGTACGTGAAATCTAAATATTACGTTTTTAAAATGCTGTATGACATATATTCCCACTCCCAATACGCTCACTCATTTTAGGAACATTCTCTTCACGAATTTTTGCTGTAAAGCGTCCGATAAATTACAATAACGCAAGGAATATTTGCTGCATAAAAAAGCCAGTTCCTGTCATATATCCTCTCCGTATATCGCACTTCCAATCCCTGGCTGCTGTCTGTACCCAAAGATTTAGTTATTCTAGTGGCTTGTATCTCAAACTATCTTACTGTTCATTGTCACTTCCAGTATGCCCTCTCGTAGTGTAAACTAAAACCAGTTTTTCATTACCATGTGACAGATGCAAATACGAGTGCCCATCTTTTTTTACAGGTGATCTGAGCTCCGCCAAACCCAGGGATGCCAAAATAGAGACGAGGAATTTGCCGTGATAATGCTAAAAATAGGTTATGTGATTTTTTGCCTATTATGATAAAGTACACAGGCGGTACTTACTTACTTACTCCATGGTGCAGATTCCTTCTTGAGAAGTGTGTTTGCAGCTAATCAAGAAATTCCCTGCATTTTATGGAACCCGAAGGTTCATTATCACACTCACAGGCCTCCGCCACCTGTCCCTATTCTGGGCCAACCCAATCGCGTCCATATACCCACATCCCACCTCATGGAGATCCATCCTAATATTATCCACCCATCCACGCCTAGGTCTCCCCAGTGGTCTCTTTCCTTCCGGTTTCCCCACCAAAACCCTATACGCCCCCCTCTCCTCACCCATACGCGGCACATACCCAGCCCATCTCACTCACCCAGGCGGTACACCCTCTAGATACCCTCAATTTTTAATGTTATTATTATTATATTATAATTATTTGTGTTTATATGTGAGATTTGGGACTCTCAAGGCGATTACTTTGAAGATTATTATTTTATGGCATGATATGTCACGTAGCTCGTCACGGAGGTACTTACTATCAAGGCACAGGCTCTCACGTTACACACAGCAGCATTTGTATGTGTTGTGTGCATAAATTATGTTTTATTTGTTAAATGTACCTAATTAATGCCTATAAATTGATGGGAAGAGATTAATTTTCGCTTAAAAATAACTTTCCATAAAGGAATTTCTTTAATCGAAACATGCGTTTCTGTATTTATTTTTCTACCTGTAAAGGTACTGTGAAACACGTAGAAAGGGTATAACAAATAACCACGTTTAGATGAATTCTTTGCATTTTAATTAATTCTTAACTATAATATGATTTGATTCTGCTGTCCAAAAATTAATTTACAGAGAATTTTAAGAATACTACATTTTATTGGATTCTTAGATACATTTGGGGAAGATTTCCATTATACTTGACGTAAAAACAATCAATATTATGCCAATGACACTGATACAAAAATAATTTCCTTGTTTATGACTCTATAATCAGAACATTTTGAAAAATAATATGTAAATAAATGGAGGATACCCCTTTGTTATTGTGTACAATACTATTTATTAGTTAAATAGTTTATGTATTAGGTTATGGTTTATCATAAATGCTTTAACTGAAAATTATGTAACTAAGTCCACGGAGAAAATCCCCCGTCTGCACCTAACAATAACTCAGATCCCTACCTTTCACAAAATCCGAGCTTTCGTAACCATATTCACTGTTTGCCATATATATAAATAATAATAATAATAATAATAATAATAATAATAATAATAATTATTATTATTATTATTATTATTATTATTTACTGCAATTGGGTTGTTACCCGGTGGCAGTTGTTATTTTACATGTAAACAAAACATGAAATTGGTTACTACTAAATTTAAGTCGGGAAGGCTACATGAGAAGCATGTAGTGACAACTTGGAATCTTGGGAACCAT
>Ga0123355_10018896_pt1 | contig 10959 bp, 15 predicted proteins | sample TergutEmb28metaG_3_FD_89872 | JGI IMG/M metagenome (GOLD analysis project Ga0123355, IMG submission 89872) | Embiratermes neotenicus P1 segment gut microbial communities from Petit-Saut dam, French Guiana - Emb289 P1 | ecosystem: Host-associated > Arthropoda: Insects > Digestive system > Gut ...
ACCACTTACAAGATAGATAAAATACTACACAAGCGTGTTAGACGAGGCATTCGGGAGTATTTCGTCCGGTGGAAAGGTTACGGTAGGGATTTTGACTCTTGGATCCCGGCATCTAGCGTCGAGGATATCTGACATGACGTCACAGGGTCAGAATAACGTTTACGTCACTCTGCTGAGTAATGCCTCACGGGACATTTACGACCAGAATACACATGCAGATTTCACGGTGAAACTAGCCCAACCTATAGACCTTGGTCCGACCTCCAATTGGGAAGTGGGAGTCTGCGAAATTTCGTGCTCTTCGTCTCCTGAAGGGGCAAGCCACGTCATATTCTACTGTAACGTGATATCTACGCAATTCCTGGGCGACAGCACCGTCCGATGCATATGGACGTTTCGGCTCTACCCCAACGCCATGTGCCAGCACGAGTTTCGGAACGTGCAATACGTGCCTTTGGAGCAGCGCAGATTTCAGGACATTCGAATCAAGTTCCTGACGACCGAGGGTCTGCACATCCCCTTTGAGGACAGCACTAAGCCTACGAAAGTGGTGCTTCATTTTCGCAAGAATTACCAGTGGTAGATCTATATAAAACATGGCGTAGGAATCTATAGTAGGACATTTATTACGATGCATCGTTTAGAGACGTACTACCTCAATCAGGCGGGTCGTGGTATTCCCTCTGCTACGGCGATCGGCCCTATCTATTCAGCTCCGCTGTACCTTCAGCGAGGGCATGGGATCGACAATTTCCTAGGCACTCTCTTCCGTTTCGTGCGACCTCTCGTGTGGACCGTGGGCCGGACAGGTGGCAAGATCATCACGGATATAGCGAAAAATAAATCACCCGACGTCACTGCACAAGATATCATATCGAAACATTTCGGCGATGCCGTCACAGAATCCACACGGCATCTAATCGGCAAATTGCGGGGCAGGGGTCTTAAACGCGCGACACGTGTTTTGTCGAAGAAGCAGGCAGGCAAAAAGCCTAAAAACACAACTGCTATGCGTGCCCGGGTAATAAAAAGGGATATCTTCTCCTACTCCTAATCAGTCACATCATTTCTGCCGCAGAGATAGCGTCCATAAGTAGCGAGTTTGACATCTTCGCGCACAAACCAGTACAGATGTCTGTGCTGGGGACTATTGAGACTGCGTAAAAACCTATCGCCCCGTCGATCAATATGACCTTGAATTCCTCATGCCTGCCCAAAAGGATAACTACATACGTCTCGATATCCAACTATTCGTCCGGGGTAAATTAGTCTCGGGTTCCGGGAATAATATAGACGTTTCGGACCACACGGGCGACACCAATTATCTCCTCCACTCACTCTTCAATGTAAGTCGTAATTAATGGCACCACAACGCAATCGAGCGACCACTATAATTATCGCACGTATCTCCAGACTCTCCTGACCTACGGCACCGATGCGGCAGCCACACATCTCACGAACGCCTACTGGTTGCGTGACACTGGCGACATTTTGCCATGCGATCCCACGTCTGCGACTGTGACTGCCGTGACTAACAGACGTTTCATCACTCGCTGGGACAAACTTAGTGCCAGTAAAGAGTTGCAGCTTTTCGGGCGTGTGCATAGCGATCCGTTCAACGTCCCGCTCGTCCTTCTGCCGGGCGTCAGCTTGCATATAAGATTGATGAAACCCCGACCCTAGTTCTACATGATGAGCAACGAAGCCGATTCAAAGACCAGTTTCAAACTTTTGGACGCCCAATTGTTGGTGAAGCGCGTGAAACTTGACCCCGTCACACTGTTAGCTCATACTGCTACATTGAATACGGGAGCTCTAGCACTCTATAACACGACGAGGGTCGAACTCAAGACGTTCACATTCTCCGCCGATTCAAAATCCCTGTCTATCGACAACGCCTTGTTGGGCCCCGTGCCGAAACGTGTCCTCTTCACCATGGTTAAGAATGCCGATTTTATAGGCACAATGGACACGAACCCCTACAAATTTCAACTTTACGACATCAGCAATTTTTCGCTATTCGTGAACGGCAAACAGTAACCTAACGAGGGCCTATCTCTGGGCATGGATCATGAAAAGACCTCTGTAATGGGCTATAGGACATTGTTCGAAGGGTCATGCATCCATCATTCGAACTCCGGCCATCAGATAACACAGATATGTTTGTTAACGGCTATTTCATGCTAATCTCTGATCTTACTCCCGACCAGGGCGCTTCTGATGACCACACTTCGCACCCCGAACAGGGCAATATTAGAGTGGAGTTGAAATTCGCCAAACCATTACCCGAAGCGATCACGTGACTGCTGTATCTAGAATTTGACAATTCAGTCCTCCTTAATTTGGCGCGTAACGTCACAACGGACTACTATATGGACACCTTGCAGATACTGTGTACATTGCGCAATGCGAATTCCTTCCTTGACGTCTACGCCTCCGATCTTCTGCCAAGTTCAATCAAGAAAACTTGCACCGTCCTAGTCAATGCCGATCCCCACACAAAGAGAGGATCACACTGGTTGCCATGCACTTCCGACCCAAATCTTCATATGCCTACTATTTTGATTCGCACGGCATCGTACCGTTCGTGCCCGATATCGTGTAATTTGTACAGCGGACCTGCACGACTTGGGAACGTAACAGGCGACAACTGCAGAGCCTGACTAGTGACGTCTGCGGCAAGTACTGCTGTCTATTCGCCATTTACATGGATCGGGGCTACACTCCCTAGCAATTTGTGGCGCTCTTCGCAACACCGGCAGACCGGCAGGTGGAGATGTTCACGGCCGAATTCGGGTCTAAAATGCATCGTGGCGGCTGGGGTCAATTCTGCCGCAGCTGTCTATAAAAGGTGAGTATTTTGGACGATTCTTTTCATTCCTATTCTAAAATGGCTGAGTGTTGGAGAGGCCTTTATCGATTACGAGCTCTTGCGGGGGCGGCAGAATGAGACGGTCGTCAAGGAACTGTGCGTTGCCAGTTCCATCGCTTCCGAGACGTTCCGTTTCAAACCGCCCTACATGATGGCCGATCACGGATCGGTAGATTACGGCATTAATTGGATGGACGGCCATATTGTCTATAAGGAGTTGCACACGGTCCTGAATAAGGCCGTGGCATGTTTCGCCCACCTCTACCCCTACGGCATCTCGAAATGCACGTTTCTCGCCGGACTGACTGGACGGCCGATCCATAACCTAGAGGATATCAATTGTCCCTCGCCAGACTCTTTCAATCACGAGCACTGATGTACCCTTACCATGCGACAGAATTCCTAAATACTCTTGCGCAACAAAACCGCGCATTCCGTCTACGATTGGTTGTTGTACTACCTTCAGAAGAAAGATTTCGTCAATTGCCCGCCCGATATGACACGTCATACTGCCGATTTTGTTGCAGCCCTATAAGTCGGCCAAGTACATAGTTTGCCCTGTCACTCCTGCTACGATGGCAACTAGACGCTGACGGTCCCACCCCTCCGATGGTCCTGCAGGCGCCAATCGGCCGGTGTTACGTCAGATCCAGGAGAATGTGGAGCAGCTGCCCACCACTCAACCATCCGACATCTGTACCTACTGGACCCCCAATCCGGCCTTCGATGCCAAGCGGGTCCTGCTACGTCTCATGTTCTTCATCAACGAAGACAAGACGAAGTACGTGTCTGTCGGTTACTACCCTGCACGCGATTATCAACCATTGGTGGAATTCGGCGCCATTCGAAGGGGCGGTTCCAAGTCCCTCATTCTCAACGACGAAAAAGTGGACGCTGTGGCGGAATGTCTGCCTTCCATACCCGATTCCATGTGTGTCGGCGGGGATCGTGTCGTCATCAAGTGCAAGAGTGGCTACTTCGTCTACACACCCCCAGGAGGCACGGCTCGGCCAGACTGTTTGTGGGTACGGAATACATAAGCCTGACACATCCCGACATTTACTATCTGGTGCGAGTTTTCCCCATCCTACAGCAAGAGTTGCGCGATTATATTAGCGCATTGCCTGAAGTTTTGTCCTACGTGACATCGTCCTTAGCTTTGACATCTTTTGTTGAACCTCCGCCTAATGCAAGCACATTCATAAATTACCCTCGCTTGGAAGAGGAGCTTGTAACTTTTGTGTAACTTAATGTATCACACACACACTGATTTAATAAACAGCACTTTGTAGCTGAATGTTGTTTAATTTGTAGCAATAACCTGTCTCTATCCTGGCATCATTCTCTGCAGGGTGAGTATTGCAGCAGCATCTGGGCCGGCAGCGTCAATAATCCTAAACGGGAAGCACTCCGTCAGTGGGCTGGCTGGAGGGAGGGAGGGGGCTGGCGAGACGTGGCTCAAAGAGTTTCAAACGAATTCAAAATCGAAATTGGAATCAACTGGTTTGCATGAACTTACATGATCCAAACGCACTTTTTCTTTATTACACATTCGAAACACAATTTCGGAGGCTGCTGATTTTAATGAATGGGGATGCATGCAGCACAGTATACATATACACATCTCAGGTTTTCTACAACCTAAATCATAGTAAGGGCGAGAGTCATCGATCATGTATACGCAGCGGCCACAGCGCCGTGTAGTTCCGCCTGCTATTGCGGTCAGGAAATGCCGTACGTATAGAACTTTATCGCCTAAGGTTTGCGAAGGTAACATTAGGATTGCATAATTCTCGTAATTGTATTCAAACATGGTCCATACATTATGTTAAATCCATGTTGGACCGCGGACCGCAGGGTTTGACACTATTTACAAACACTATTTTGAGTATAATATCATCTCCTACATACCTGATAAAATAGGACACTAATTTACCAGGCAAGGACCACTGTCGAACTAATTCAAACTATACACACCACAATGCATATTTAGGGGACGGTTGCTCTTGCAACAGCACGGCAATTTCGGGTGACCACGTTTGAGGACTAGCAATGTAGAGGGCGAGTGAATCAGGGCGTGATGCTAATTTACCAGCTTTACACATTGCATATTCGGCGACAATTGTGCAACATAGCCCCATCGAATGGCATAGCCATAACATAACCTCGGCAATTCGATCCTCATCACTTGGTTGGTACTCGTTGAACCACATCCCATTTCACGCTATGCCCTGAATGGTATCGTGGCTGTCGCTAAAGCTGGTGCTACCTTCAAACTTTTGCCAAGCCATTAACCTAAAACAGGGCAGTGGTCCTAATTATATTCTGCCATTTCTCTCGGGTACACACATACGTGCATTTACTTCTAGTTTCACATACCTGGTTCATTCAGATTCGTCACGGTGAGTGGACGGTAGCAGTGGTGAGTGGACGGTAGCAACGTAGACGGTGGTAACAGTGGTCGGCGGCAGCAATGGTGATATTACAGCAGCGGAAGCAGTGGTTGTTACAGTAGCAGGAGAGGTACGAACACAATTACCTTACATATCCCACGCCTAACGTATTTATACTCATGCATTTGACTAAGTCCCTCACACACGCGCTCTAGTTCCATTGTTTCATCGTGCGTGTCGGAATCCGCTTGGTGCAACGTTTGTACTGTTAGGCACGAATGATATGTCAGCACGGCGCACAGGGGTGACCGGACCTCCATAACTCATGTACCTGCTAAGAACCCTTCAACACACATACAGGCCTAGAACTTTTCTACACACACACACACATAGGCTACGAACTTTTCAGCACTTCGTTTCTCAAGCTAGAACTTTCCAGCACTGCGACACTGGCTTGTAACACTGATAGACTCCGGCAGCGAACTTCCTACTGCTAGCTACAACTAAAAGACTTTGGACTTACATTGCGACAAGTCTGAACTGCAATGCTGAGTCGCGACTGCTGCATGATGTCACCTATTGCTCACGGCCTCACAGTATGATCTCATCTTCCGAACACCTGCTGCTAAGTCGCCCACGCTCCTACATGTCTGGCGGGTGTACCACGTATATGACTAAGCATTCAGTATTATTCTATACGGTTTTCGCAGACACTTCTTGCACTCACTCCGGTAACTCACAGCCTAATTTACCCTTGAGTGCTGCGTGCAATACCGTACCAAGACTTTTTCACTCTTTTCCATACCTTACCCACGCTATTTACCAAACTTGACGGCGGCAATACGTCAGGGCGAACCCTACCTACACATAAATATCCCTCACTTCAACAACCTATACGCGCAGGCATTTTTAACCGCACTTATTTCATACTCCCATACCTGACAACACAGAGGTTCCCTACCATTCCTCACGGCATCACCAGGGTGTAGGGAGGGCATGGAGGCACTACTCGTGCCGCTGGCCCATCCTTCTTAATATTATACACACTTGCCGCCACCTTTTTTTGGGACCAAATGAGGGTGCACGTTTCCTTTACCTATCCCCACAGCGGCACCTATCCTTTTTAATATTATACTTCACTCTGACATATGCTAAGCCGCCGCCATCTTGGGGCTTGCTTTACCAATCCCCACGGCGGCACCTATTACCTTAGGTTTAAACTAACATGCATTACCTTAGGTTTCCGCAACACCAACCATTACCTTAGGTTTACGCTAACGCCATCTTGCACTAAACGATTACGGACGCTTCGGCATCATCTTAGGTTTAAACTAACATGCATTACCTGAGGTTTAAACTAAGATGCATTACATTAGGTTTGGTATCCGCAACACCGAGCAATACCTTAGGTTTACGCTAACGCCATCTTGCACTAAACGATTACAGACGTTTCGGCATCATATAAGTTTTAAACTAAGATGCCTTACCATAGGTTTAAACTAACATGCATTACCTTAGGTTTGACATCCACCTTAACTATTCTTGCACTCATTACCGACGTTTCGGCACCTACGACCTTAAGTTCAATTTAACATACATTAACTTAGGTTTACACATAACTTGCATTATCTTAGGTTTACTCTTAACCTAACATGCACACGTACGCACATCTGCTTCGACTACTTTTTCCGATTCCTTCTTCAGGGTATTTAGACTAAATCTTCGGGGTATTTTGTCACGGTGGCGGAGCAAACAGCGCATATTACTACTGTTGTCGAATACATAAGGTCCAATTAACTTGTTAACAAGCACACCACACCAACCATTCACTGTAAACCTCCTTTGGAAGTTGGTTACACTTGTCTCATGAGGAATTTCGTGGGAACACGTATGCACATTTCATTAATTAACACCGTCCCGCGGAAAATACGCCTCATCACTGAATAAAATGACGATTAACAGTTCGGGATGAGATTTTATCCAGTTGCACAAATCCATACGCTACGCATGGTCGCCTGGTTCCAGATGTTATACCCTTCGATCATGGTAAGGATACAAATCTTCCTCATGTATAGTTCGCCACACTTACATTCGCGATAAGCCCATGAGAGAGACCACTCGATCGGGAAATCGCCTTTGGTATTCTTGAACAGCAGCACGTGCATTGCCATCGCAAAATCCATACACAAAATGCATGTCACAATATTCAACGTGGGAAAACACAACAGGCATTTTTGCAAACCGTACAACTAACCTGGCGTTCTCAACGCAGCCTTAAACTCTACTGCGTATGTACAGTGCACGCAGCGAGCATTTCTTATGCAATGAAGTTCACTGCCCACCTTCCAGCTGAAAGCTTGTCATGATAGACTACATTCAAGGACGAAGGGGTGTGAGTGTTAGCCGACAGTTACAGTGCGTGGACCCGCAAGTAGGCCACCCTTTTTTCTTGCCATTATCTCCGTAACCGTTCCACTTTGGACTTAGGTGTTTTGGGTTATATCGTTATAGTTTAGAATAAGGAACACCTTCCAGAATTCTGACACATTCCTCCTTTGACACCCTGTAAATATATATATACATATACACACACATACACAACCATGTCAGTGTCGTTATACTTAAATGTCCTACAGAAGTGTGCTTATATAATTCACCAGCAACTATCATGTACCATCATATTTTTTCCTATCATTCCTGAATCACTGATTTTGACCACAACGTAACAAGTTACAAAATTGCATCAATGATAAAAATTTGTCATTTTAAACATGATTTTCACCATACATTCTATCATAAACTTCTGACATCACAAACCTAGTAACATGCACTACAAAAAATGATTTTAGCATCATAATCTTGTACAAATGATTACAAACATCACGTTTGACATTAAAACAAAAATTAAGAAACACGGACCATAAAGCATTCTTATCAATCACACATTCATTCATGGCGGACATAGATTACTGATCATACAGAGTGTAAACTTAATCGCTGACTGTCGAAATTGCGAAGAGAGGCGGGAGATCCAGTACTGAGTGACACTTTTCTTGGCCTTCCTTTTCTAACTTGAAAAATCTTCTCTTGTTTAATAGAAATAATTCTTGCAAAAATTTATATTCTTCTACATTTGTATCAACCGCTGTTGTTATTTGCGGAGTTATCAATTCTCTGAACTTGTCATTTCGAATGACTTAGGCTGTCTTTTCTTTTTTTATTTATTTTTCGACTTTCTTTTTGAAGATGAGGGGAAAGTTGGCTAATATGGGGAGTTTTCCTAATATGAAGAGGTGCATTATTTTATACCAGGAGGCGCTGCGCTCTCTGCTTAAGAATATAAATCATCAAGCACGCGAGACTGTTCTTTGTAATCACAGTATAAACGGTCAGTTGCTCACGACTTCGGTACCGAGTGGGCGTCTTTGTTTTGGTGCGCTGTGAAATTTTTGCTTATCGCTAAACTGTGACTCATGCGCCGTTGAAAGTAAGCTATTCTTCTGAATTAGTTAGGTGCCCAGTTCTCTGTTAAGAGTAAACTTAAACAATTGCTTTGGTACATTGGTAGAATTTTATTTCCATCTGTTTTATTCAACTATTTTCTCCAAAATATGTTTGCAACTATTATGGCGAGGTTTGAAGAGCCTGATTTGGAGCTCCCCATATTAGGAAGTCAGTACCTTGTAAATTATAGCTTCTGGGTTATGTAATATTACAGATGGCTCACAGGAAAAAATGGGACCACAAAAGAGTGAAGGCAGCTATTGGGGTTTTAACGAAGAAGGAAGTGGGCAGCTGCAAAGCATCCTGAGATTTCAACGTACCACAAACAATATCAGAGCGTTATGTTAAAGGCCGGCAGAAAAGCTCAAGTGAAACAGTCAAAACAAAACTGGGTAGGAAGCAAGTTCTTCCTTGTGAAGCAGATAATGATCTGACTGAGCACCGTCCTTTGATGGAAAGAAAGCTTTTTGGTTTGACAATGGCAGACGTCATGCGTCTCACTTACGAACTTGCTGTAAGAAACCTAATTAGAAAGCAATTTTGCAAGAGAAATGAAAAGGCTGGCAGGAAGTTGCTGAAAAATTTCCTACGTCGTCAGCCACAAATTTCAGTTAGAACCCCTGAAGTTCTTTCACTCTCACGAGCGATGGTTTTCAATCCTGAATCAGTAGCTTAGTTTTTTGAAATCTACGAACCCGCAATGGACACCATTCAACATAATCCTACAGGACTTTACAACTGTGACAAAACAGGCATCAATATTGTACAGCACAGACACACAGAAATATTGAGATTGAACCAAGCGTCAAATAACTATACTTCAGTTCGCAGTCGTCACCTGTATGAGTCCAACTGTACATTTCATTCCTCCGATAGTTGTATTTCCAAGCAAAAATATGAAACAATAACTGATGAATGGCACATCACCTGGATCAATCCACGCGTGCCATCCCTCGTAGTGGATACAGAACGAGATTTCCTCCCTGTGTTTCTTCATTTCATCAAACATACAAAGCCGACAAAAGAAGATCCTGTTATCTTAGTCCTGGACGGGCAATATTCACACGCCAGGAAACTGGAGGTCATTACTTTAGCACGAGAGATTCATGCTGACATCATTTGCCTCACACCATAAAACGCAACACTAGTAATGAGAGAGGTATTGGTGTATTATTAAAAAGCATCGATTCAAAATGGCGCCAGGCGTTCGAATTTGGAAGTAGGTATTTTTGAGGTTGGAGTATATTATTAAAAACGTATGTAAAGGATAGCGAGAATGAGTGGTTCAAAGCCGCAGGATGCCAACTACAATAGGATATGGAGAGGTATGTGGAGTATTATAAAAAAAGATCGATTTAAGATATCGCCCGTTTTCGACCAGATGAAGTAGGGATTTTGTGTGGTTGGGGTATATAATTAAGAATATAAGTTAGAGATTCGGTAGTTCGAAGCCGCAGGTTGCCAACTGCGAAGTATCCTACATGCCCTCTCTACGCCCCACCCAAGATATTGCCCGGCTTTCGACTAGATGAAGTAAGTATTATTTCAGGGTGGAGTATGTTATTAGAAATGAATTTAAGAGAGCTCGAGTTGTTCGAAACCGCAGGTTGGAAACCGTGAAGGTATCATCCATGCCCTCCTTGCGCACCGTGCCGTCGTGTGTTTGGGTTTATGGAGTATGTTTAAAAAGAATTGAATGAAGATGGCGCATGTATGTCGAGAAACAGAGCTGTTGTGGGTGCAGATTTGAAGATGCCGTTGCTCCGGGACCTTCCAGGACCTCCCTACGCCCCTCCCGTTTCGCCGTGTGGATGGGTAGGGTAGGAGTGTAGAAGAGGAGAGTTGCTTGGTACGTTTTAGCATGTAAAAAGAGGTATTATAAGCAGTAAATAAGGTATGTTGTGAATGTAAGAAAAGACTATGAATTAAGTGTGGTTATACAGAGTGACCCATGAGGAATGTGCCAGAATTCGGGAGAGTGTTCCTTATGTTAAACTATACCTATATAACCCAAAACACCTATATCCAAAGTTTAACGGTTACGGAGATAATAGCCAGAGAATAGTGTGGGCTTCATCGTAGTCGACGTACTGTACGCCGTCCGTGACGTCATACTTGTCCAATGCGCCTGCCCGACAACTAGACATTGTAATGCAGTGACCTTGGCGTGTGCGCTACAGCGCAAGGTAG
>Ga0123355_10018897_pt1 | contig 10958 bp, 3 predicted proteins | sample TergutEmb28metaG_3_FD_89872 | JGI IMG/M metagenome (GOLD analysis project Ga0123355, IMG submission 89872) | Embiratermes neotenicus P1 segment gut microbial communities from Petit-Saut dam, French Guiana - Emb289 P1 | ecosystem: Host-associated > Arthropoda: Insects > Digestive system > Gut ...
ATAACTCAACAAATAAGTCGCAAGCTCCTGAGGATGGATGTATTAACATCCGAAACATGTTGAGCATTAAATAATGAAATAATAAAGGAAGTGACATCAAGTTGGTCTCTCTTTATTCAACTAGTAAGCTGTTTTATATAAGGACCCAGTCCGTACCGCGCTGTAAACACTTTCCACCACGGTTATAAAAAACCAATCAGTTAAGAATGTAAGAGGTAAAAGTCGCTCTCTTTTCTGAGATCCGTACAAAACACTGAACGCAAAGCCAGCACCATGTATAATTTTTGAATGTTTAACCAGGTGGTACGTAAAGAAACCGCTAGGCTTTAAAAGGTTATAAGTAGACCACCCTGTTTGGGTTCTTGTGTTTATAGGGTGTGTTCTGGTAAATAGTTGCTAAGGCTGGGTTGGAATAAATGGCCTCCATCTTCACGGTAAATGCCTCCAGTACGTCGGTACCGACCTGCTGGATTGCACGGCGTCACAAAATGACGTCATATCCTACTGCCACTGTCTGTTGCACATCCACCTTGACCATAGTGCCACGTGGTGTGTAGAATGACTCCATGGAGCAAACCTAGTAGTAACTGCGCTGTTCGTGACATTTCCAGCCTTTCATGAAAACCGAAATTTCATTATCGAGTATAGAAAAGCGCGCCACTTGTTCTAAGCCAGAATAATCCAATCCAGGCTCTCCAACCCGATGTGTTTAATAATTGATATCACCGCCGGCCGATCTCGGTGGCCGTGTCGTCTAAGGCGTAATTTTGCGGCAGCTTGATTGCTGGGATTGCAGTTTCGAATCCCACTGATGGCATGCATGTGTCGTCTATTGTGTGTGTCGCGTGGTGTCTACGTAGCGGTCTCTGTGATGGGTTGATCACCCGTTCAGAAGAGTCATACCGGCTGCCTGTGTCTAATTGTGTGCGATCGAGAAACCTCAACACTGAGAAGGCCTAGACCCCGGTTGGATTGATTCGTGTAAGAATTTTACAAATAATTAGGTAAGCATGTGTTCATGTTAAACAGCTACGTATTTCGGCCGACAGCTATCATCGTCAGGTCGTAAGCTTTTACAAGATAGTAAAGATAAAGCAATCCCATTACAGGCCTGGACAGGCCCTGAGGGTTCCAGGAGGTTGAGGCTCCCAGATTTCAAGACAGTCGGCACATGAAGGTGGTAAGGTTGTCAGCCTTACGCACCGGCAGCCTTTAGCCCCCAGGAAATATTCCTGGTACGCATTTCTCTTAGAGGCTGAGTCAACCCCAGAGCCATAGTGTGGCCGGAAAGATTATGAGAATGAAAAATTGCAATGACACCATCGGGAATCGAACCCGCGACATTCCTGCTTGTAGCCAAGTGCCTCAACCAAATGCGCCACCACGTGTCCCTGTACAAGGGAGTAGTTTAATTAATTTAATGTAATAAATAAAACTAACTTGTTAAATTGTACAGCCTGAAGATGACCGCATGCCGGTCGAAACATGTTGCTGTTTAACACAAATACATATTTACATAGCTATTATAAATCGATTTGATGGTGATATTAACCATTTCAGACTATTGCACTCTTAAACACAACGGGATCCGCAGCAGTAAAACCATGTTCTGTATTTAAGACGTATTTTAATATTATCCTCCTATTTGTTCATGGATATTCCAGTCGAAGTTTTCCCCTTAAAATTTTGCTAGACATTTTGCATTGCTGTCTTGACGCAGTTTCTAAATAATGCAGACGCAGTAGGTAATATGCTAGAGGCCTATAGGTTGTGACGAAAGCTTGGTGTTCATGCATTTGAAAATGAGTATCTATCACCTGCTGTAACCTTTACGAATATCTACAACTTTCTTCTAGAGAGTTCAGCAACGACTATTTACCTCTGCACCACTAACCCTCCAAATCTGGCCTCACTGCACTGTAGGGACCTTTAATTATATAATACTGACCGTTGTGCTGTACGGACTTTTAATTCTATATGCCCTGCCGGTGTACTGTACGGACCTTTAATTCTATACGCATGAACGGTACACAGTACGGACTTTTAATTCTATATGCCATACCGGTATACTGTACAGAATTTTTCTATATGCCTGACCGATAAGCTGTAAGGATGTTTAATTTTATATGTCCTACCGGTACACAGTACGGACCTATAATTCTATATGCCCTACCGGTACACAGTACGGACCTATAATTCTATATGCCCTACCGGTATACTGTACGGAAATTTAATTCTATATTACTGACCGGTACACTGTACGGACCTTTAATTATATATGCCCTGCCTGTACACTATAGGATCTTTAGTTATATATGCCATGTGGATAAACTGTACGGACCTTTAATACTATAAGCCCTATCGGTACAATGTACGGACTTTTAATTCTATATTTCCTGACGGTCCACTGCACGGACCTTATATGCCATGTCGGTAAACTTTATGGACTTTTAATTCTATATGCCCTGTCGGTACACTGCAGGGACCTTTAATTCTATATAACCTACCGGTACACTGTATGGACTTTTCATTCCACATTACCTGCCAGTCTACTGCACGGAACATTCATTCTATATGTCATGTCGGTACACTACGGAAAATTAATTGTATATTCCCTGCCGGTCAACTACACGAAAATTTGATTCTATATGTCATATCGGTACACTGTACGGTACATTTTTCTATATGCCCTGTCGGTACGCTGTACGGACCGTTAATTATATATGCCCTGTATGTACCCTGAACGGACCTTTAACTATATATGCCCTGTCAGTACACTGTAGAGAACAAAAATTATATATGCCCTGTCGGTACACTGTACGGATATTAATTCTATATGCACTACCGGTACACTGTACGGACCTTTAATTCTATATCCCCTACCGGGTCACTGTACGGACCTTTAATTCTATATGCCTTACCGGTATACTGTACAGACCTTATATTCTATATACCCGACCGCTACACTGTACGTACTTTTAATTATATATGTCCTGTAAGTAGACTGTAAGGGCCTTTTATTTTATATGCCCTACCGGAAAAATGTACGGACATTTAATTCCATATGTCCCGTCCGTAAACTGTACGGACCTTAAATTATATATGCCCTGTCGTTACAAGGTACGGACATTTAATTATATATGCCTTACCGGTACAATGTACGGACTTTTAATTCTATATTCCTTGTCAGTCCACAGCCTGGACCTTTGATTCTATAAGCCATGTCGGTACACTGTAGGGACCTTTAACTCTATATGCCCTGTCGGTACACTGTATGGACGTTTAATTATAAATGTCCTGTCGGTACATTGTATGGACTTTTAATTCAATATGTCTTACCTGTACACTGTACTTACCTTGTATTCTATATGCGATTTCGGCACAATGTACGGACCTTAGTTGTATATGCCCTGTCGACGGACCATTAATTCTATACGCGCTACCGGTAGACTGTACGGACCTCTAATTCTATAATTTCTTCCGGTCCACTGCACGGGCCTTTGATTCTATATGCCCTGTCGGTACACTGTCCGGACCTATAATTATATATGCCCTGTCGTTACACTCCGGAAGAAAATTACTATATGCCCTACCGATACACTGTACGCAGCCATAGTTCTATATTCCCTGCCGGTCCACTGTACGGATTTTAATTCGATGTGACCCACCGGTAAACTGTAAAGACCTTTAATTCTATATGCCCTACCAGTACACTGTACGGACCTTTAATTATATATGCCTGTCGGTACACTGTAGGACGTTTAATTCTATGTGCCCTACCGGTACATTTTACGGACCTTTAATTCTATACGCCCTACCGGTACACTGTACGGACCTTCGTTATTTATGCCATGTCTACGGATCTTTAATTATATGCCCTACCGGTAAACTGTACGGACCCTTTATCCTATATTCCCAGCCTGTCCACTGAACGGACCTTTGATTTTTATGCTATGTCAGTACGCTGTACGAAACATTAATTCTGGAAGCCCTGTCTGTACACCGTATGTACCTTTATTTACATATGCCCTGTCGGTACAGCGTACGGACCTTTAATTCTATATGCACTACCGGTACACTGTACGGACCTTTAGTTCTATATACCCTAACGGTCCATTGTACGGACCTTTCTTTCTATATGCCCTGTTGTTCCAATGTACGGAACTGTGACTATGTGTCCTGTCCGTATAATATACGGACCTTTAATTATATAGGCCCTGTCGTTAAACCGTAGGACTTTAATTACATATGCCTGGTCGACGGAACTTTAATTTTGTATTCCTTACCCGTCCACTTCACGGACATTTGATTCTATATGCCATGTTGGTGCACTGTACAGACCTTTAATTCTATATGCCCTTTCGGTACACTGTACGGAATTTTAATTATATAAGCCCTGTCGGTTCACTCTGCAGAACTTTAAATATATACACCCTGTCGGTACATTGTGGAGACCTTTAATTATACATGCCCTGCCGGTACACTGTACGTACCTTTAATTCTATATGCCCTAACGGTACACTGTACGGAACTTTAATTCATTATTCCCTCCCGGTCCACTGCACGGACATTTGATTCTATATGCCATGTCGGTTCACTATAGAGATCGTTAATTCTATATATCCTGTCGGTACACTGTAGTAACCTTTAATTGTACATGCTCTGGCCGTAAACGTTAGGTCAATTAATTATATATGCCCTACCGGTACACTGTACGGACCATTAATTCTATATTCCCTGCTCTTCCATTGTACGGACCTTTAATTCTATATGCCATACGGGTACATTATACAGACCTTAAAATCTATATGCCCTACCAATACACTGTATTTATTTTTAGTTACATATCCCCTGTCGGTACACTGTAGGACCTTTAAATCTATAAGCCCTACCGGTACACTGTACGTAAATTTAATTCTATATGCCCTGTCGATACACTGTAAGGAGCTTTATTCAGATATGCTCTGTCGGTACACTGTACGTATCTTTAATTATATATGCCCTGTCGGTACACTGTAGGGACCTTTAATTCTATATGCCCTACAGGTACTCTGTACGGACCTTTAATTCTAGATAGCATGCTGATCCACTACACGGAACTTTCATTCTATATGCCCTAACGACACACTATTCGGAACTTTCATTATCTATGCCTTCTCGGTACACTGTAAGGACAATTATATATATCCTGTCGGTACACTGTACGGACCTTTAATTCTATATGACCTACCGGTACACTATACGAACCGTTAATTCTATGTTCTCTGCGGGTCCACTGTACTGGCCTTTGAATCTATATGCCATGTCGGTACACTTTACGGACCTTTTTTCTATATGCTCTGTCGATGCACTGAACGGACCTTTAATTATATATGCCCTACCTGTACACTGTACGGAGTTTTAATTCTATATGCTCTGTCGTTACACTGTACGGACCTTAATTCTAAAAGCCCTTTCGACTGACCTTTAATTCTATATGCCCTAAAAGTACACTATCGAACTTTAATTGTATTTTCCCCTCCCATGAACTGCACGGACCTTTGATTCAATAAGCAATGTCGTTACATTGTACAGACCTTTAATGCTATGTGCCCTGTCGGTACATTATACGGACCTATAATAATATATGCCCTATTCGTACAATGTACGGACCTGTAATTCTATATGCCTACCGGTTCAGTGTACGGACCTTTAATTCTATATTCCCAGCCGATCAAATGTACGGACCGTTAATTCTATATCCCCAACGGTACACTGTAAAGACCTTTAATTATATATGCCGTACCAGTACGCTGTACGGACCTTTAATTCTACATGCCCTGTCGGTACACTCTCTGACCTTAAATTCTATATGTCCTACCGGTACACTGTACGGACCTTTATTCCATATGCCCTGTCGGTACATTATTCGGACGTTAAATGAAATATGCCCTTTCAGTACACTGTACGGAACTTTAATTCTATATGCCTTAGCGGTACACTGTACGGACCTTAAATATATATCCCCTGTCGTCGGACATTTAATTCTATATGCCCTATCGGTACAGTATACGGACCTTTATTTCTATATTTCCTGCCGGTCCACTCAACGGGACTTTGATTCTGTATGCCATGTCGGTACACTGTACAGACCTTTAATTCTATATGCCCTGTCTCTACACTGTACGGTCCTTCAATTCTATATTCCGTGCCGGTCTAATCCACGGACTTTTAATTCTATATGGCGTTTAGGTACACTTTACGTACCTTTAATTATATATGCCCTGTCGATACAATATAGGGTCTTTTAATTATATATGACCTGTCGGTACAGATTGCGCACTTTTAATTTGTATGTCCTATCGCTGCAGCGTACGGACCATTATTTGTATATTCCCTGCCGGTCCATGCCCTGTCGGTACACTTTATGGACCATTAATTATATATGCTCTGTCGGTACACTATATACCTTAGATATATATGCCCGGTCAACAGACCTTTAATTCTATATGACATACAGGTACATTGTACGGACTTTTAATTCTATGTTCCCTGGTGGTCCACTGTACGAAACTTTGATTCTTTATGCCCTGTCTGTACACTGTACAGAACTATAATTCTATGTGCCCTGTCGGTACACTCTACGGACCTTTAATTATAAATGCCCTGTCGGTACACTGTACGGACCTTTAATTATAAATGCACTGTCGGTACACTGTACGGACCTTTAATTATAAATGCCCTGCCGGTACACTGTACAGAAGTTTAATTATAAATGCCCTGCCGGTACACTGTACAGAAGTTTAATTATAAATGTCCTGTCGGCCACTGTGCAGAACTTTAATTCTATATGCCCTACAGGTACACTCTATGGTCCTTTCATTCCTTATTACCTGCCGGTCCACTGCAGGACCTTCGATTCTATATGCAATGTTGGTTCACTGTACGGAAATTTAATTCTTTATGCCCTGTCGACATATTATACGGAACTATAATTATATATGCCCTGTCGGTACACTGTACAGAACTTGAATTCTTTATGCCCTACTGGTAAATTTTACGGATCTTTAGTTCAATATGCCTTGTCGTTAGAATGTACGGACCTTTAATTATATAATACCCTGTCGACTGACCTTTAATTATATATGCCCTATCGGTACATTATACGGACTTTTAATTCTGTATTCTCTGCCTGTCCACTTTACGGACCTTTGATTCTATATGCCATGTTGGTAGACTGTATAGACCTCTAATTCTATATGCCCTGTCGGTTCACTGTATGAAATTCTAATTACATATGACCTGGCAGTACAATCTACAGATCTTTAATTATATATGACCTGTCGGTACACTGTACGGATCTTTAAATCTATATGCCCTACCGGTACACTGTAGAGAACTTTAATTGCATTGTCCCTGCATGTCCACTGCACGGACCTGTGAATCTATATGCAATATCAGTACACTGTACAGACCTTTAATTCTAGATTCCCTGCCGGTCCACTGCACGGAACTTTGATTGTATATGCCATGACGGTACACTTTACAGAACTTTAATTTTATATGCACTGTCGGTACAGTACACGGACCTCCAATTCTATATGCCCTAGCTGTAAACTGTACGGACCTTTAATCCTATATTCCCTGCCAGTCCACTGCACGGAACTTTGATTCTAAATGTCATGTCGGTACACTGTACAGACTTTAATTATATATACACTGTCGGTACAGTTTACGGACCTTTAATTCTATATGCCCTACCTTTAAACTGTACGGACCTTTATTTCTATAATCCCTGCCTGTCCACTGTACGAACCTTTGATTAAATATTTGCCCTATATGCCCTACTTGTACATTTTACTGACCTTTAATTCTATATTCCCTGCAGGTACACTGCGCGGACCTTTGATTCTATATGCTGAGCCCCACTAGGTGGTAAACATTGGGGGCTCGGCACTATGTATGCCGCCGTCACGTCGTTTGGGCGGTCGACCTCCACAACGATGGGCTCTCTTGGAGGAGATGAAATATCGAACTTCATAAAATAACAGCCCTCGCGGGCAACACAGGGTCCAATGCACAAATTGACCTTTATTATATTAAAGATTCAAAACCAGTCTCAATCTGAGAGAACTGACATAAGAAACATACAGCTTAATACAACACGAAACGGCGATTAGCGCCCGATATACTGTTCACTTATATCTTTCCGAAACTTAAAGACGCACACCAAATCGTTCGCGTTCATTCCTACTCTATTGCCACTGGCCACAGTCAGGCTTTCACCACAGTTACAGATTAACAGTGAAATAACACAAAGAGCACAACCATTTACAAGCACTACAAGCTTCCAGCATAAGTTGCAAATCACATACAATTGTGCAAAACAGCACGGCCATACAGCAAGTCCATAACTACAAACTACGAATTTTAAAGATGCACTCCAGTTGCGTGTTCAGGACTACTCTCATTCAACAGGCAACATCAAAGCTACATACAGAGTAGCAAAACAAACTATAACCTATCTGACTTGCACAGTGGGGAGTTATCCCCCGACAACAAAACCCTAACTCAGGTACTCGACCCTCACAAGCTTATCGGCCCGTACCAGCTTACTGATGGTTTTTCCTAACGTAACATAGCTAGATACAAACACACTGTAAGAATACATCGCTACTTCCGAGCTCTGAGCTCTCGGACCAGTCTGACGGCGGGGGCCGGTGTCGAGTATGTACGAACCAGACCAAACTCTCGTAAATTTAGAAATGTAAAATTAAACCCAAATTTATATCTCACGTCCATACTCGACAACCGGTCCCGTATGTCGCACGAACTACTCGCCCAAAAGTTTGCCAGGTAAGCCTTCTTGGTGTTCCCTTGGAGTCCCGAAGTCGGTTGCGAAATAAGTCACGTCCGCAGAGCAAGTGCCGATGCTCGGCGATCCGTAGAGCAAGTGCCGGTCCTCGGCAATATTTTCTTACAGGAAGTCTTTCCTTTACCACCACCAAATCCCCACCACCCGCTCACAAGCCAATCCGTGGACTACAGCTAAGGGATGGTGAAAGGAAAGGAAAGAAAATTCCGAAGGTCACTTGCGCATGGAGACGCCCTTTGAGCCTAGCCCCACGGGCATGGCTCAATGCCGTGTCGGTACACCGTACGGACGTTTAATTCTATATACCCTGTCCGTACACTGTACGGACTTTTAATTATATATGCCCTCTTGGTTCTCTCTACGGAACTTTAATTCTATATGCCCTACTGATACACTGTACGGGCATTTAATTCTATATACCCTGCCGGTCCACAGTACGGAACTTTAATTCTATATGCCCTACCGATACACTCCTCAGACCTTAAATTCTATATGCACTGTAGGGCCTTTAATTATATATCCCCTGTGGGTACACTTGACGGACTTTTAAGTCTACATACCCTACCAGTACACTGTACGTACCTTTAATCCTGTATGCCCCGTCGGCACACTGTAAGGACGTTTAATCAAATATGCCCTGTTGGTACACTCTACTATTGTTTAATTCTATACGCCTTTCCTGTACAATGTACGGAGCTTCAATTCTGTATTGACAGCCGTTCCTTTGCACGGACCTTTGATTCCATATGCCATGTCGGCACATTGTACGGACCTTGAATTCTACATGCCCTGTTGGTACACTGTAGGGTCCTTTAATTATATATTCTCTGTCGGTACAATGTACGGACCTGTAATTCTGTATTCCGTACCGGTACAATGTACGAACCTTTAATTCTATATTCCATGCCGGTCCACAACAAGGATCATTCATTCTATATGCCATATCAGTGAACTGTACATAACCTTATATATTTATGCACTGTCGGTACCGTGTACGGACCTTTAATTCTATAAGCCCTACCGGTACACTCTACATAACTTTAATTCTATATTCCCTGCCAGTCCACTGTACGGACCTTTGATTCTATATGCCATGTCGGTCCACTGTACAGACCTTTAATTCTATGTGTTTAACGGCACATTTTTCGGACCTTTAATTCTATATTAAATGCCGGTCCAATGCACGGAACATTCGTTCTATATACCATATCGTTACGCTGTACAGACTTTTAATTATATATGCACTGTCATTACAGTGTACGGACCTTTAATTCTATATGCTCTACAGATACAATTTACGGATCTTTAATTCTATATTCCCTGCCGGTCCACTTTACGGACCCTCCATTCTGTACGCCCTGTTCGTGCACTGTACGGACCTATAATGCTATGTGCCCTGTCGGTACACTCTACGGATCTTTAATTGTAAATGCACTTTCGGTACAATATACGGACCTTTAATTCTTTATGCAATGTTTGTACTCTGTACGGAGCTTTAATTCTATATGTCCTGTTGGTACGTTGTACGGACCTTTAATTACATATGCCCTTTCGGTTCATTGAACGGACCTTTATTTCTATATGACTTAACGGTTCACTGTACGGACCTTTAATTCTATAATCCCTGCCGGTCCAGTGTACGGAAATTTGATTCTATATACCATGTCGGTACACTATATGGACCTTTAATTCTATATGCCCTTTCGGTAAGTTTACGGACCTTTAATTATATATGCCCTGTCGGTACAATTTAGAGACCTTTAATTACATATCCCCCGTCGGTACACTGTACAGAATTTTAATTACATATGCTCTGTCGGTACACTGTACTGATCTTTAATTATATATGCCCTGTCGGTACTCTCTAGGACCTTTAATTCTATATGCCATGACAGACATCATTAGCACTGGGAGAAATAATATCAGTTCGATTGGGCAACAAATCATTCGAGACACTTGCCTGTGGCGCTTCCTGTTGTCCTTTTGGTCCAACTTGACTGCCCTCAGATACCCTGTCAGTCTACGATGCAAGGACCGCACAGGTCCGTCTGGACACTAGCCTCGTTCAATACAGCTCTGCCGTAGGTGATCAGCATTTAAACGG
>Ga0123355_10018898_pt1 | contig 10958 bp, 18 predicted proteins | sample TergutEmb28metaG_3_FD_89872 | JGI IMG/M metagenome (GOLD analysis project Ga0123355, IMG submission 89872) | Embiratermes neotenicus P1 segment gut microbial communities from Petit-Saut dam, French Guiana - Emb289 P1 | ecosystem: Host-associated > Arthropoda: Insects > Digestive system > Gut ...
GTCAATCAACCTCTAACATTAACCGAAGTAAAGGACTATGACTTCGTTGTTAACGTTCAAGGAGGAGGTCTGACAGGTCAAGCAGGCGCAATCCGTCATGGAATATCTCGTGCCCTAATAAAAGACATGCCTGCAACAAAGCCAGAACTTAAAAAAGCTGGATACCTAAAACGTGACCCACGAATGAAAGAGCGTAAGAAATACGGTCTCAAAAAAGCCCGTCGCGCACCGCAATTCAGTAAACGTTAATCGAAAAAAGTGGCTGATGCCACTTTTTAAATTGCTTTTTAGCAAATACTTTTTTATAATATAGTATGGATTTGGCTATCACCCTTGGCACCTCGAATACCGTTATTATGCGCCGTGGACATGGCATTGTTTTAAACCAAGCAACCACAATAGCCTACACACGCGACCGAAAAGGTAAAACACGCATCGTTGCTGTTGGTGACGATGCCAAACGAATGATTGGAAAAGCAGCACCAGAAGTAATATTATGCAACCCAGTTTCAAACGGTCGTATAGTCGACTTGGACGCAGCCAGATTGTTAATGCGAGAATTTTCAAAAACTATTGGTACCAGACGCAGCGCACTTTTCACAAGAATATCCAGCCTAACCCAATCCGAGCTCGATATGTTCAAGGCAACTGCATATGGTGCATACTATCACGTTGAATTTGTACCAGCAACTGTTGCAGCCGCAATCAATGCGGGATATAGCCCAGTTGACGCAACATCGTGTTTAACCGTTTTAATAACAGACGATGCAGTTGATATAAATGTTTTAAGTTTCGGAGCAATCGTACATGGAGGAACGATAAATCAAGGTGTAGCAATGATGACAGACACGCTGAGCGCTAGTATAAAGAAAAAGCATAACATAATTATATCAAGAAAAAATGCCGAAGATGCAATGACTGAATGCGCCACCTTGTTACTTAACGATAAGACAGAATTTATAATCGAAGGAATTGAACCAGAAACAAACATTGCACGCGAGATTATACTTACAGGCGACGATTGCCGCGAAGTTCTGACACCAATTTATGAAAAGATTGTAAAAGGAATAAAAAGTGTTCTTGCCGAGTGCTCCCCTGATATTCTTAGCGACATAAGGCATGGTAACTTCTTGATTGGAGGAAGCGGAGCCCAACTTAGAGGCTTACCAGAATTTATTATTCGCGAACTTGATATAAATCCAGAAATTATCCCAGTAAACGCAGCCACGCTTGGTGCTGGAAAATTACTTCATAACCCTGCATTACTGAAAAAAATAATCACCGCAAATTAAACAGTAATTATCTCAACTCCGTCTTTGGTTACAATAACCGTATTTTCCCAGTGCGCTGCCAGTTTTCCGTCTGCAGTCAAAACTGTCCAACCATCTTCGGCAAGTTTTATATCTTTAACACCTTGATTTATCATAGGTTCGATTGCCAAAACACAACCATCCGGCAATGTTTGGTCAACATATCCAGCAAGCTTTCCAACACTGGGACGAAAGTTGGGCACAAGCGGATCTTCATGAATCTTTTTTCCAACACCATGACCACAGTAGCTTTCAATTATAGAATAATCTGTGTTTTTCTTTATATAATCTTCAATTCGTTCACCAATAGACCCAACACGTTCTCCAGCTTTTAATCCAAGAATACCTTGATAAAAACTTTCTCGCGATGCATCTATCAATTGTTGTGCCTCCGCACTAACATTCCCAACCGCAAAAGTTCGCGCCGCATCTGTACAAAGCCCATTATGTCTGACTCCGATATCAATCGATACAATATCACCATCCTTTAATACTTTGTTATCACTTGGGACTCCATGAATACTTTCATTATTAATACTTACACAAATCGAATAACGATAACCTTGATAACCACGAAAACTAGGAACTGCACCTTTTGATTTAATAAATTCTCGTGCAATTTTATCAAGTTCAAGTGTGCTTACACCCTCTTTCACACTTTCCTTAACCACATCTAAACATCGAGCCAGTATCTTTCCACCTTCACGCAAGGTTTGATGTTGCTGCTTTGTGTAACGTTTTATCAAATTCAGACTCCTAATGCACTTCGTACCATTTTATATACTTCTTCTTTTCCAATTTCATGTTCTTGGGTTACTTCTACAAGCTTGCCCTGTTCTCTATAATATCGTTTAATATCTTTGGCTGACAAATGAAAGCTGCGCAACCGTTCTCGTATTATAATTTCCGAATCATCATCTCTAGCTCTTGACATAAGTCGATTGAATACAATTTCGTCACTTACATCAAGCAAAAGCGCAACATCAATATCTATATTTTTATCCAAAACCTTGGCTTGACCAAGAGTCCTTGGATATCCATCCAAAATTATTTTATCCATTCCACGGATATGATTAAACAACATTTCATCAGTTAAACTGTCTGGAACCCATTTACCTGAATCATAATATGGTTTAACTTTTTCCCAAAATACACTTCTTTCCTCGCGATGTTTACGAAACAAATCCCCAGTCGAAACATGAGTAAACCCAAAATCACGCACCAAAAACTCGGCAATCGTACCTTTACCACTGCCACTTGGTCCTATTAGAACTATATTTTTCATTTTAAGAATCCTTTATACGTTTTCATCATCATCTGAGCCTGAACTTGTTTGTCAAATTCAAGTGCAACAGACACCACAATCAATAACGCAATCGAGGTAAACGCATTCACAAGCGGAGAACCCTCCGTCATTATTTGCTGGAATATAAGTCCTGGAATAATAGCCATAAACATAAGGAACAAGGCACCAAACAAAGTTATCCTATGGTGCACTCGACGTAAATAATCTCTTGTCGGTGTCCCAGGCCTAAACCCTAGAATAAAACCACCGTTTTGTTGAATCTGCCTTGCAACATCTTCAGGGTTGAAACTCAAACTTGCATAAAAGTAACTAAATGCCAAAATTAACAGACCAGTCAACACTATATTAGGCCAAGTATGCGCCCCCATGTTTGCGGAGTACCAAATCTGTGCACCTGACCCAGGCCAAAACATAGTCATCAATAACTCTGGAAAGTTTAAAATAGAAAATGCAAATATTATAGGAATAACCCCAACAGCATTAACTTTCATAGGAATGTTGGCATTTTGTCCCCCATACATCTTATTACCCTTGATTTGTTTTGCATATGTGACTGGAATTCTTCTTTCTGCAAGGTCAACAAAAACGATAAAAAAGAAAATTAATACCAGTGTACCTGTAAAGATAAGCGGTTCAGCTATAACACTTATATCATCAATTGTTCGAAGAATACTGTCATAAAAAGCACCGGCTCCTGCTGATATAATTCCAACAAAAATCAACATACTCATACCATTCCCAACTCCGTGCTCGGTAATTTTATCTCCAAGCCATACTGTGAACATAGAACCAGCAGTCAACACTAACACAACTATTGCACCAACAATGAATGTTGGAATATTTTCACCAAACAAGTTGGAATCAATACTTTGTGCAACATTCAAGGACACAACTATTGCAATAGCTTGTGCCATAGCCATAAACAACGCAACATATCTTGTATAGACTGCCAACTTTCGCCTTCCCTCATCACCTTGTTTACTTAGACGCTCAAGCCTTGGAATTGCGATAGTCAACAACTGCATCACAATAGCAGATGTTATATACGGTCCAACACCAAGTGCCAACACAGAACCACGTGAAAGTGCTCCTCCAGCTAGACTGTTTAACAAATTCAAAAAGTTTTCAGCATTAGATGACTCTATGCTTGTACCAAAAACTGTTGGATCGATACCAGGAATTGGGATAAATGAACCAATACGAAAAACAAACACCAAAGCAAGCGTGATAAGAATTTTACCACGCAAACCTTTTGTTTTCATCGCATCGACCATTGTTCGAATCATCTAGATAACTCCTTATTTAAGAATTTAGATTCAGTCGCTACCATCCGCTGGTATCGCCCGTCCTCCGGCTTTTTCTATTTTTTCTTTTGCATTCTTTGTGAACTTCGCAGCCTTTACAGTCAACGCAACATTAAGCTCACCATCACCCAAAATCTTAAGCCCGTATTCCTCAATCTTAGACAGAATACCACAGTTCAAAAGGAACTCTGCATTAATCTCTGTTCCTTTTTTAAATTCTGCAAGATCACCAACATTGACTGTGGAGTACTCCTTTCTAAAATTATTGGTAAAACCTCGCTTTGGCAAACGTCGAAGCATCCCTGTTTGTCCACCTTCAAACCCAGGACGAACTCCTCCGCCACTCCGCGCATTCTGACCTTTGTGGCCCTTACCACTTGTTTTACCTACTCCACTTCCTATACCACGACCAAGACGTTTTTCACGCGTTCTTGCGCCTTGGGCAGGCTTTAGTTCATTAATCAACATAATCTTCTCCTTAAATCTTTTCCACCTTTACAAGATGTTCAACAACAATACACATACCTCGAATCGCAGGGTTGTCTTTGTGGACACGCTCGTCTCCAATTCGCTTTAACCCAAGTGCCATAACCGTGCGAATCTGTCTTTTGGTACAGCCTTGCACACCTTTTACAAGAACAACACGCATTTCACCAACAGTCTCATACGGCGCAACGCCTTTTTCTTTTTTTATAGGTGCAGATTTTTTAACAACTTCCTTCTTTACAGGTTCAACCTTTTTTGTAACTGGCTCTTTTTTAGGCGCTGGCTTTGTGACTGGCGGTTTTTCTACCTTAGGTTCTGCTTTTTTTACAGGTGCAGGCTTGGCAACAGGTTTTGGTGCAACAACTTTTGAAACAGGCTTTGCTTCTGCACTTTTTGCAGATTTAGCAACAGGTGCTTTTGCAGTCACCTTTTTAACTTCTTCCTTTTTTGTTTTAGTTTCAGCCATTTTTAATCTCCTTTTTTAAAATAACTATCTATTATACAGTCTTTCCACGAAGGTTGGCAACCTCTTCTCGCGTGCGTAGCATCAATAATGCTTCCATAGTTGCTTTAACCACATTCATAGGATTTGTTGAACCATAGCACTTAGCTGTTATATCACGGTATCCGGCAAGTTCTAGTACAGCCCTAACACTAACTCCTGCGACAAGCCCATTACCCTCTTTCGCAGGAAGTAATTTAACCTTGCTTGTTCCAAACTTGGATATAACCTCATGCGGAATAGTTGTTCCAACAATAGGAACCGTTTTAAATTGTTTTTTTGCGTCTTGCTCTGCCTTTCTAATTGCCTCTGTTACTTCACGAGCTTTTCCGCTTCCTACTGCGACTCTGCCTTGTTTATCTCCTACCACAACTACAGCATTAAATCGCAGAGTCCGCCCACCCTTTACAACCTTTGTAATTCGGTTAACACCAATAAGCTTCGAGCTAAATTCACCAGCAGCGACCTCTTCACGCTCACGAGGCCGAGCACGTTTTTGTGCTGCTGATCGCGCCGCATCTTTTGCGTCAGTCTTTAACTGTCTGCCAGACGTTGCAAAAAGCTCGTTAGCACCGATTGGTTTTTTCCCGTGTTCAAGAACCGAGTCCAATCCTTTCTCCACAACTTCTGCCGTTACCTCTTCAATTTTTTCTTCCATCATTCCTCCTCAAAAATCCAATCCAGCTTTTCTTGCACCGTCTGCTACTTTTGCAATACGACCTGCGTAAACATAGCCATTTCTGTCAAAAACAACTTTCTTAATTTTTTTTGCAAGAGCAGCCTTTCCAATTTGTTCACCAACTATGGTTGATGCCTCACACTTGGTTTTGTTTTTGATTAATTTTTTAATCTCTTCTTGCATTGTATTTACCGCTACAAGAGTCTCGCCTTTATCATCGTTAACAATTTGCGCGTACATTTCACCCAAACTTCGATAAACAACCAAGCGAGGACGTTCTTTCGTACCATGAATATCACTTGTACGTTTTGCTCGCTGTCTGCGTAGTGCATTCTTGTCTTGTCTAAGAATCATTTCTTACCTCCTTTTGCACCTGACTTGGATTCTTTTCTGATAACTCGCTCGTCACTGTATCTTATACCATATAGATGATATGGTTCAACAGGCCGCAGATCCCTAATCATAGACGCAACCGAGCCAACTTGCTCCTTACTTGCTCCACTCACTTGGATGACCTGTCCTATACCATCTTTTCCAAGATTCAATGCCCCAATTTCTTGCGGAGTTAATACCTTGAACTTGACACCAGAAACAGCTTTCACATCACTTGGATGAGCATAACCCAGACTTAGTCCAAGATCTGCCCCTTTCATAGCCGCTTTATAACCAACTCCATTTAGTATAAGTGTCTTAGTAAATCCCTGAGACACACCAATAATCATGTTGTTAATTAAACGATTATAAAGCCCATGCAGACTTCGGCTTTGTGCTTCGTTATTACCTCGTTCAACTTTTACAGTTGAACCATCAATAACAACAGTTATCGGAGACTTAATTTCTTGTTTAAGCTCCCCATTGTTTCCACGTACAACTACAACTCCGTTTGAAAATTCAACCGATACTCCCGACGGAATTGTAATTATTGTTTTTCCAATTCTACTCATTTCACCCTCCCCTTACCAAACATAAGCGAGAACCTCGCCACCAAGTTTTGACTCACGAGCTTTTGCATCTGTCATTACACCCTTAGATGTACTGATAATTGCAATTCCAAGACCATTAAGTACACGCGGCAAATCCTCGACTCTTGAATAAACACGAAGACCCGGCTTTGAAATACGACGAAGACCTTGGATAACGCGTTGCTTACCCTCATTCATTTTGAAATCAAGTTTCAACATTTTATCAGCTTCCGCCACATTCGAAAGATACCCTTCTTCCAGCAAAATTTTTGCTATACACGATTTCATTTTTGAAACAGGCACCGAAACACTTTCGTGTCGTGCATTAAGTGCATTTCTCACTCGTGTAAGCATATCCGCAATCGGATCAGTTACAACTATGTTTCTCACTTTTTCTTTACTCATTTCTCTCCTCCTTACCAACTACTCTTTTTTACGCCTGGAATTTCCCCACGAAGTGCCATATTTCTAAAGCAAATACGGCAAATACCATATTTCTTTAACACAGCCTTAGGTCTCCCGCAAACACTACAACGTGTATAATCGCGCACAGCACACGGCTTTCCATTTAATCTTCCGCCACGCTTGTTCTTTTCTTTCATTGCCATTTTTGCCATTATCTGCCTCCTTTAAAAGGGAATCCCATCAACTTTAACAGTTCTAAACTATCCTCTTTTGTTGCCGCCGTTGTTACAACAGCAATATCAAAACCTCGAACTTTTTCTACCTTATCATAGTTAATTTCGGGAAAAACAAGTTGTTCTTTAATTCCCATAGCATAATTACCAAATTGGTCAAAACTTTTCGGATTAAGCCCACCAAAGTCACGAACCCTTGGCAGTGCAACCGAGATAAGCTTATCCAAAAACAAATACATCCTTGCTCCACGAAGAGTAACCTTTGCGCCGATTCTTTGTCCTTCACGAAGCTTAAAGTTAGAAATAGACTTCTTCGCCTTTGTTATAACAGGCTTTTGTCCGGTAATAAGCCCAAGTTCTTCAACAGCACCAGTGAATTTTTTGGTATCGTCTTTAACGTCACCCAAACCCATGTTCAAAATTACCTTTTCAATTCTTGGAACAGCCATGATATTACCATGCTTTTTCATAAGTTCTGTAACAACCTCTTTCATGTATTTTTCATGCAATCGGTTATAGTAACTCTTTTTCGGAGCCGGCTTTTTTACTTTTGGTTCAACAGCTTTTGCAACCGGCTTCTTAACAGCTGGCTTTGCGACTGTTGGTTTTTTTGCTACTACTTTCTTTTCCATCTTACGCACCTCCTATCTTTCTTGGCAGACTAACGCTACTTTTTACATTCGCAGGTCGTTTAATTTTACTGTCTGCTGTATGCTTAACTTCTCGTCGTTGCAGTGGCTTTTTCTCGACTTTTGCCTCTGTTTCCTTATCCTCAACCGGAGCCTCTGTTTCTTTTATCGCCTTTGGTTTAACATACTTTCGGTCAAGAACCTCTGAACATTTTGCACAAACTCGTGCTCCGTTTTTATGTGCAATCCTGGTCGCTTTTCCACACTTGCAAAGTATCATCACATTTGAAATGTGAATATTCCCTGCCTTTTTATCACGGCTTGATTTTTGTGTGGCTGATCGTGCCTTTTTGTGTTTGATAACAACATTGACACCATCCACAACACAAGTGTTGTCATCTGGGTTAACACTTACTACCTTTCCTTTTTTTCCGCGATCTTTTCCAGTAATTACAACAACACTATCACCTCTTTTAATCATTACAGCACCTCCGGAGCCAAGCTCACAATCTTCATATATCCTTTTTCTCGCAACTCACGTGCGACTGGACCAAAAATTCTGGTTCCCTTTGGGTTACCATCTTTATCAATAATAACAGCAGCGTTATCATCAAAACGAATATGTGTACCGTCAGAGCGTTTTTTAGGATAAGTTGTTCGCACTATTACCGCTTTTATAACATCTCCTTTTTTAACAACTCCACCAGGAGTTGCAAACTTTACAGATGCAACCACAATGTCGCCAATCCCTCCGCTGCGTCTAAAAGAACCACCCAGAATCCTAATGACTCCAAGTTCCTTCGCGCCCGTGTTATCGGCAACATTTAATCTACTTTCCGGTTGTACCATATTATCCTCCCTTACTTAGCCTTCTCGATTATCCTTAACAATCTAAAATACTTGTCTTTTGAAACTGGACGAGTCTCCATGATTTCAACAATGTCCCCAATTCCACATTCATTGCTTTCATCATGAACCTTGAACTTTTTTGAACGTTTCACAGTCTTCTTATAAAGCGGATGTGGCATTTTCCAACTCACCATCACAACACACGTCTTGTCCATCTTGTCAGACACCACAACTCCCTGACGAACCTTTCTGTGTCCGCGCGATTCAATCATGTCTTCTGGATTTATATCCTTTTTAACTTCTTTCTTGCTCACTTCTTACCTCCCTTCTTACCCGTGTTCTTGATAACTCCACTGTCACGCTCTTTTAAAATAGTCAAAACTCTTGCAATATCACGTCTTACCCGTGACAACTCGTGAGGATTCTTCAACTGGCCACTAGAGTGCTGAAACCTTAAATTAAACAGTTCGTTTTTTAAACTGTCGTACTTTGTTTTCAACTCAACAGTCGTCATGTCATGATGTAACTGTGCTCTGTTCATCGCTACCTCCTTCATTCTCACCTGCTATTACAACTTTTCCCTTAACATAGCGCTTTTCAACTATGTCCTCGCGCTTGATAATTTTGCATTTACATGGAAGTTTATGCATTCCAAGTCGCAAACCCTCACGCGCAGCTTCTTCTGAAACACCAGCAATCTCAAACAATACTCGTCCTGGTTTAACTACAGCTACCCACATTTCTGGACTTCCCTTTCCTGAACCCATTCGGGTTTCCGCAGGTTTTTTTGTAACCGACTTGTGTGGGAAAATATTAATCCAAACCTTACCACCACGCTTTGTGAATCGTGTCATTGCAACTCGAGCTGCCTCTATCTGGTTACTTGTAATCCAGCACGGCTCTGTCGCAATTAAACCATAGTCTCCATAAGCAAGCTTATTTCCTTTGGTAGCCTTTCCCGTCATTCTTCCACGGTGAAGTTTTCTTCGTTTAACTCTTTTAGGCATTAACATTATCTAGCACCCCCTTCCGTTGGTCTACGGGGAGCCCCCGCTGGCGGTACGCTTCGCGGCCCACTTGAGTTTCTATTTGGATTAAATGGAGGTCTTGGTTTATTTGGATCAAATGGTGGACGCGGTCTGTTTGGGTCGAATGGAGGTCTTGGTCTGTTTGGATCAAACGGACGACGTTCTCTGTCAAAAGGCTTTCTTTCTCCTCTATCCCCACGTTCACCAAAACTTGGGCGACGAGTATTTTCTGTTCTACTTGAACGTGTTACTTCCCCGACTCGACGACTTTTACCTTTAATTTCACCATGACAAATCCAGCACTTTACTCCGATAATCCCAAAGGTAGTTTTTGCCTCGGCAAAACCAAACTCTATATCAGAACGAAGTGTATGAAGTGGCAGAATTCCAGTTTGATAGTGCTCACTTCGGGCAATGTCTGCTCCGTCAAGTCGCCCACCTACCATAACCCTAATACCTTTAACACCAGACTTCATAGACTTTTGCATTGCCATCTTCATTGCACGTCTCCACGCAATACGTTTTTCAAGTTGAGTTGCAATACTTTGCGCAACCAAAGTTGCATCTCCATCAATGTTTTTAACCTCACGGACATTAACATCCAATGCTTTTGTTCCAACAATTTTTTGTAGTTTCTTTTTAAGCTCATCAATTCCTACACCCTTTTGACCAATAAGCATTCCCGGACGCGCTGTATAGACATTTACACTAACACGACCTTGAGTTCTTTCTATCGTGATTTTTGAAATATTACAGTTATTAAGACCAGACTTGTTAGAATATCCATCCATAATAACTTTACGGATATCAGAATCTTCCTTTATAAAAGCTGCAATTTCTTTTTTTGGTGCAACCCAAGTTGAACTCCAATCCTTGTTAACACCAACTCTGAATCCATGTGGATTAACTTTTTGTCCCATTATGCACCCTCCTTTTTTACCGCAGGCTTCTTAGCGACAGGTTTTTTAACAGGTGCCTTTTTCGCAACCGTTTCTTTTTTAACTCCCAAAGGCTTCTTTGCGTTAGGTTCTTTTGCAAGCGGCTTTTCCCCTTCTGTTTTAACCTTAGGCGCAACTTTCTTCACAGCCTTCTCCTTTTTCACAAGGGTTTCTTTTTCAACTTTCTCATCCATGATTACCTTGATATGACAAGTTCGCTTGAGGATTCTGTCTCCGCGCCCCTTTGCACGTGGCATCATACGCTTCATAGTTGGCCCCTGCATAACCCAACACTCTGCAACAAACAAAGTTTCTTTCATCATGTTA
>Ga0123355_10018899_pt1 | contig 10958 bp, 7 predicted proteins | sample TergutEmb28metaG_3_FD_89872 | JGI IMG/M metagenome (GOLD analysis project Ga0123355, IMG submission 89872) | Embiratermes neotenicus P1 segment gut microbial communities from Petit-Saut dam, French Guiana - Emb289 P1 | ecosystem: Host-associated > Arthropoda: Insects > Digestive system > Gut ...
TAATGAATCAAGCTGAGGATAGATGGAGGATGGTGCCGGTAGGTTTAAGTAAATAGACGTTAGACAAAAATAACTGAGACTGGTGTACAAAATACACCAGCGTTAGTACTTAAGGGTTAAGGAGGGTCATTAGGTTGTCTATTGTTCAAATTCATGTCTATTATTTAGTATGTGTTGTGCATATGCCGACTGTGGGTTGTTGTTCTTGATGTATCTGATATGTTCGTTGTAGCGGGTCTTTATATTACGACTTGTCTGGCCAACATATTGACCTACGATGCACGGTCAACCACACATCAAACCATGGTTTATCTACAGCCAACACCTTTCGCAGTTGGTATGATTCTCTTTCGTCTATTGCACAGCTCATACCTATTGCCTGTGGTTCTTCCGTGGCGCTTACACGGAGCTTTCGTACTTAGTGTCACGGAATTCGTACCGCAGATAAATATCGGTGTAGAATTGTAGTCATCCGTGGTTGATTTACTAGTACGTTGTGGCCCTTAATGGTGATCTGTGAGTTTCGGTGAGTGATGGATTATTCGTGGTGTTCGTAATTACATAAAATACAGTAGCATGAAGTATTTTATATCCGTATTTGTACTTGTGGCCACCTTCGTTTGTACGTCATGTCTATATGAAGATCAGATTGGAAAGTTTGACTGGTAAGTATTGCAATGGTTATAGTATATTATTATTTCGGACCTTAACCTCAGTATTAATACACTGGTTCCAGTGTGGTGCACCACACACAACACATCACATATGCTCTGGACTAGACCTCGCCATATAACTGCTGTATCCATCACTCCACAAACACTGTATAATTTTAATTTCCACAATTTTATAATTATCCAGTTTAGCCTATATTATTTTACATTTATTAATTTGAAATACATTCCATAGGTACGAATGGGACGAGACCATAGGATACAGAAACTGTCAACAGATCGTGAGAGTAAATGTGTTACGTAACACGCCAATTTAAAATATAATGCATTTCATAACAATATTAATAAATAAGGTCATAGGTATACATGGTCTACCAGGAATTAAGGTCGATACTTTGAGATTTAATTATAGAGCTGATGTTGAGTCAAAAATGTCACATACACATGGGTCCAGTTCGCAACTGTTTAGGAGTTATGAGTTTTTAAAGTGCAGTAAATAAATTAGAAAAGCAAGAGGAACATTGTGCATTTATTGAGATATGTTGTTAAATGTACAGTTATGGATTCGGCATTCAGCACTCAAGCAAGTTGTTGGAAGTGTCCTCCATCTGCTTGGATACATTTTCTGACTCATGTGACCATAGTACTTGTAACCTTACGAAGCACTGCAGCGCTCTTGTTGCTTCTTGCAGAGTTGAGAATTTGCTGGCATAGTTCTTTTGTAACACCACCTTGCTGCTGACTCAGAACTGATATCTTGCTGTTTCTCTTCATGCTGTTCATCAGGCATCTTAGAAATAGCCAGGTTGATATCTTAAAGTATACCATATCTGCTACTGCCTACATCATTCATCACTTTGCCATACCACATAATCATGTTATCCCAGCACGTGTTCAGGTAACACCTTAAAATACACCATGACTGCTGCTTCCTACATCTCTCATCTTTTTCAACATTGATAGGTACCTTGCCATTTGCCTCTTAGTGGCATATTTTGTCAGCAGTTGACACAGCTTTATAAAATACCACTTATCGGACTAATGAGTATTAAGCATTGCTTCATCTCCAAAATGATGTACTGAAGCACCAAATATATTATCAACATTATATGTACTCAGGTTAAGTACATAGCAATGGAAAAATGTGGGGAGAAACATTTCTTCACGTATTCAGTACTTCAAATTTAGATGATATACAAGATTATTAATGTTTAATTTCTTCTTTCAGGAGACAGTCCTATGTTGGGAAGTTAAAATTTGCTTATCTAGATGCAACCTCTACAGTTAAGAAGGTGTTTGTTGCTACTGAAGAGAATGTAGTTGCAGCACTGAATTTGAAATCTGGTAAATTCAGTGTCAGTTCTGATGTTCTTTGTGTGTAATGTAATGGCTGGGTTTTATGTTGAACAGTGTCTGTTGTGTGAGGCATATTTACTACATATTTTGGACATGAGTTTTCCTTTAGTCTTGTGGCATTGTTTATTGGCATTCCTTGTGAAGTAACATGAGAATGCCTTATGTGGAGGTCACATCCTTCTGTCCTTGTGTGTTTGACCTAATATCGGCCAAAAAAAAAACTGTTGTCAGAGTTTTAAGCATGTTGGCTTAAGAGTTTTCAAAAGCAGCTGTGGAACAGCCATGAAGTTTCTGAAAATTGGTGCATTGACAGGTATGCTTTACAATGGTCTGTCATTGAATTTTCACCCATACCTTTTCGTGAAATTTGGCATAACAGTTCTTTATAACACACTGTCAAGCAAGCAGGACTTAATTGGAAGTCTGCATTGTAACAGTCATGTGTTACTGAAGGATGTAACTGAATTTCTGCCCATAGCATCCATACTTCTTAACTGATTTGTGTTAACTTTGCTGTACCAGATTGTCGCATAATGTCATTGAGCAGGTGTGAGTTTCATGAAGATTGGTGCATTGAAGTGCATACTTTACTTGAGGGTAATAATGAAATTTTGCTTGTGTTTTATACATCTTAAGTCCAATTTTTATAAAATTTGATACAGGAGATGTTCACAAAAATATGTTCTGTAGTTTCATGAAAATTGCCACTTTGGAGAGCCATGCTAATTTTTATTGGCATAAATGAATTTGTCTCCATAGACTTGTAAGACTTAGATGAGAACTGTGCTATCCTGGGTTATTACACAGCGAATAGCGCCACTCACACAGGGAGTAGCGATACTTACTGCTTTATACCTGAGAAGAGTGCAATTCTCACCTATACTTCGCGGTGGAAACCTGAAATCATACATTATGAGACTTAGATGTGGGGCGTGGCATTAAAATATTTCATGCAGGAACACTGCCATTTGTGCTTTGCGTTACCGGTACTTCAATATTGGCTACTGTCAGTGATAAAATCGTTTCATAATGTATATCGATGTTTCCAATCACACACAATGCACTCTTTGCAGTCATTTACTGCGTGGCTACCAGTTTCGACCCTGAGTACAGGCGATCATCAAGCCAATTATGCAAGAACATGAATGGAAATGGAAAATAAATGCCGTGAGGTAGGAGATTTTCACCTTATTACATTAAAAACTCATTAAAAATGTATATATAATATATAAGGTATAGTGAATTGCAAATGGCCTAATGACATTATAAAAGAACTATATAACTGAATATAAATACCGGGGTGCTGATAAGTCTTTAGCCCGACCAGGAAGGAAACAAGCTCGGAAACATGTCAGGGATGTGCGTGATTTCAACAACATCAAGACACGAGCTGTCATCAAGTTTTTTTTCCTGTAAGGCAAGGCGCCGAAGGAAATTCACACCATTCTGACAGAAACATTAGCTTGTTTCCTTCCTGTTCGCCTAAGGACATATCAGCACCCCTGTACTAGGTACAAAAAATTTATGTAAAGAAATAAAATGTGTATTTTTTATGTCAAATGTGATGTTTCTTGAAGGATATGTTCAAAAATGGAAGTAATATTGCATGTTGCAGGCTACTGGTATCACTTGATGTGTTCCAAAGTACTGCCAGTGTTATGAATTTGAAGTATGACTTCCTCGTGTAGTATAAAAAAAATAAAATGTTCTTTAAATATATGTGAGTGGGGCTCTGAAGGTGTTAAAGTGGAACTCAAAGTAGTATGGACCATTGCTGGGCACACGCAGTATCAGGCCATATCGGAAGGTCCACTACCTGTTAACTTCCAATTCTTTACAGTGGACAGTATTTCAAGATACATCGAGTGATCCCAGTAGTGTGCAGCATGCAGTATACTTTCATTTTTTAAGACATCCTTCAAGAAATATCACAGTCAACATACGAAATACACATTTTTTTTATAAAATTCTCTTGTATTTAGTATTTTATATTTAGTTGTATTACTTATTTTTTGTAATGTCTTATGCCATTTGCAATTAACTATGCCTTTGTACATTATGTACACATTTCTAATGTATTTTTAGTCTAATAAGGTGGTCTTCTACCTCACGGTATTTAGTTGCTGTTTACATTCATGTTCTTGTATAATTGGCCTGATAATGACCTGTACTCAGGATTAAAACTAGTAGCCAGACTAAAAACAATCTCAAAGAACGTGTTTTGTGTGACTGGAAACAGTGATATATGTTATGAATGTTACAGTAACAGGGATGTTCCATATAAAAAACACTGTAGTTTTATCTTGGCTAATTCCTATGATCTGTGGCATTTACGGGTAATTAATATTAATTATGCCTAAGTTACTGTCAGAGACTGTACATAAACAGAGAAAAGGTGTTTTACTTCAGTTAAATCCAGTGTGGAAAGGATTACGATGGGAATTGGATTTTACTGACTTAAAGTAAATTTGACAAACCCACAGCTTCCATAACAGCAAATTTCTTGATTGGATGAATGGCCTTCATCACCCCACAAGAAGGCTATATACTGTAGAGTCAGTTGGTTAGATATTACTTCAGTTAGTGCTTCTCAAACTGTGCGTTACAGCACACTGACGTGTCACAAGAAATTTGTCCATCCACAAATATTAATCATAATGTATTAGTAAACTATGTTTGGCAATTTGTATTAATCAGATGGTTCATTTGTGCTTATTTATTTTTTTATATCACCAACATTTTGTTATTATCATGAATATATTTGGCTGTATGACAGTTTTAATGATATGATGTTTCTTTTACACTAACATACTTTTATTTGTTTAAAATTTTGGTATTCCTTTCAATGTGTGTTGGTGTGCATGGACATCATTCTTCAAGTGTAATGTGGCAAAAAAAGAATTGAAAACTGATGCTTTAGATTTAATTTGGTTAATTATTTGTGTAACACTGGTACGAAGTGGACTTAAGGATTTCCTGTTGTCTTGAAGGTCATATTCTCTGGAGACATGTCCTGGAGAAGGCTGAGCAAGGGGAAATCCAGTTTATGGATGGTGACAATGATGTCATTGTAACTGTATCGGGTAAAAATTTTGTGGTTGTGCGGGCATGGGATGCACACAGTGGTTACCTTAATTCTGAATGGACAATGGCACAAACATCAAACAGCAGGTAAAGTTTTTCTTTTATTGAGTGTAATATCACTTACACAGGTTTATAAATTCCATTTCGTTGTGAAGTGATTAATTTGAACACTAAAGAAATTTTTAAACAGAGAGAACTTGAAGTCGTCAAACCATGAGGTGTTGCATCGTTTTTGTACATAACATGTGATGTTAACTGTTACTCTAATCCTTTTTCAGGTTGATAGACATAAAGTGGTTTCTGTTCCAAAAGCAGCTGTTTCAAGTTGTGCCTTTTGCCCATTCTCATATAACCATCACTGCTTATGACGTATCATTAGGTACCAGACTTTCATCTCATGACATTCCTGCATCATGGATTGCAGAGGACTCGAGGTATTATTTGCTTTCCTTTTTAGACAGTTTCTCAAAAAGTAAAATATTCAAGGAATCTGTGTTACCCACTAACGTTTTAATTATTGCATTGCTTTTGTATGATTTACTGAAAGCAGTCATGTGGTTGAGGATTTACCTCCATATGGGATTAATTGTTTCAGTATGTGCTACAGATGGGTATTGAATTGTGGTACTTCCTTGTGTGTACAAATATATGAGATATGTCATTGGATTACATTTGTAAAGTTAAAGCTAATTGTATTGTTGATTATAAATTGCTAGTTGTCCCTGTAAAGCTTCAGGCTATTTTTGTTAAGCAGAAGATCAGCTTTAACATCTGACTTTTATGTAAAAGGTAAATCAGTCCCATTACAGGCTTGAAGTGGCCCAGAGGGTTCCAGGGAGTTAAAGTTCCCAGATTTCATGACAACGGCACAGGATGGTGGTAAGGTTGTCAGCCTTACGCACCGGCTGCCTTTACACCCAGGAAGTACACCTGGTACTCATTTATGTTAGAGGCTGAGTTGACCCCAGGGCCATAGTGCGAGCGGAAGGATTATATGTCAATGAAAAATTCCAATGACACCAGCAGGGATCGAGCCAGTGATCTTCCGATTTGTAGCACAGCACCATAACCGCTGTGGTCCCCCTGCCTTTTATGTACAGAAATATTTCTGGCTGTTTCAAAGCATGACAATGAAACTAAGTTAACGAGAACTGCATTACAGGAAGTAAAACAAATCAAACCTAAAGAAACATTACTGCCACAGCTGCTAGTGAATTTCATCTAATGTTGACATTACAGAACCAGAATTGTGGTATCTAAATGGGCATAGGAAATGCCTTGTATATATCATCCTTGGTAATCAGTATGTGCACTGCAGCTAGAACATTAGAATTTAATGATCTAGTACCAGTCTACAGAAATATGAACTAAAAATGCAGTTAAAATTTCGGTTATCTTTATGTTGATGCTAACAAACTTGTGCGACATGCAGTGAAAAATGTTGAGCCTCTTGTATATGTCTGCTTATATAGGTGTGTGTTGGCTGCACCATACTTGGCATGCTTGGAAGTTGCAGAACAGGAAGTTGTGTTGCACTCTGTGTCTCTAATTGGGGCTGATGTTAGGAACAAGTCACTCTCTGCATTCCTTGGAGAAACAAAGGCTGATGTAACACTGGAAACAGTCGGAGGCTGTCAACCAGCTGTGGCAGTGGCCACAGCGGGGAGCCCCAAAAAACATGTGCTTCTTCTGAGAGCAGATGGATTTATATTGTATCCTCAGCAGCTTCCAAAGGCATCAAAACTGTACATCACACTAAGTGAGAAGAGCAGCATTATAATACAAGCACTGTTTATTGAAGGGGTAAGCACAGAAGACATTAATAAGTCACATGCAAGTTGTACAGGATTTGGCGAACTTGGTTGTAATTTCAGGTGTACCTGTAACCTGTACTTGTGCCCAACATTCTAGGATGTAAAAGCAAATGTCATGCCAGTGCTGGCACAGGGAAAACTTAGAGGCACAGCTCTACCCACTTTCACTCTTGGCACTAGAAGGGGGTGGATGGTCAGTGCCACTTTCTAGGCACTTTACCCCAGGTACAGAAATCCAATACCCACTGTAGAGAAGGATGGTTGGGCCCCATGGCTGGTCAGGACACGTATGGAGAAAAAATCTTTTGCACCCACTGCATTTTGAACCCTGGACCAACCAGCTTGTAGCAAGGCATTATAATGACAATGCTATTCTGGCCTCCTTCACTGTAGGATGTAGTAAAATTAACTTCCCCCACTATGCCTCTTAGTGAACATGCTGTATTGTAATGCATAAGTCATATTTCATTTCATTCATATGGCATTATCTGGATATAGGGAATTTAAATAACATGGAAATAGATTAGCCCTTTGCTATCATATTTTCTTGCAAAGTTGAAGAAGTTCTCAGGAAGCTGTTATCTAGTGTGTCAGTAGCCTGTTACTGATTATAGAATCAGTGCTACTGACGTTTGGTACAATTTTAGTGAACGCTGCAAAATAATAATGGTATATTTGAATGCAAATGGATTGTTTTTCATCAGGGTACACCTTGCAGATACTCATATTCAGGTATCCCTTGTGAATGGTTAATTTGTGCTCTTTTCTTCTCAGCTTAAAACTAGTAGTAACTTAGTGCCATGTACTGTAATCCTTACAGTGGCTGGAGCTGTCAGGATATGAAATAGACACTGGAATGGAACTGAGTGATCTTGCAGGAAAATTGAAGTATCCTACTGGACTGGATGAAGGAAGTGTAGCAGCTGCAGTCTGTTCCCCAAGAAAAGATAAAGGAAGAGGTTGTCATATTTTATTGACAACCAGGGATCATGCAATTGCTTCTATATTTCATCCAGGGAAGATTTTGTGGGTTAGAGAAGAAGCTCTGGCATCAATTGCTGCAGTAGAGAGTCTGGATTTGCCAGTGTCCGATACTGATGCAGCTATTGAAAAGGAATTTGACCATAAAGAGAGTGAGTATGGTAACACCATATATTTAAATCTCAGTCCAAGTGTTTTATATAGCTGTTAGTATAAAGTGATGTTCAGTAGACTGATGAAAGTTTCTAAAGTGCTTTACATGTGGGAGATTCTGAAAAACTTGTGTTACATTTTGTGTATCGCCTTTCCTTTTCAAGTAATATATTCTTTCTGGAATGATAGATTTTGATGATTGGTAGTGTGATGGTGACTTAACAAGGTGAATTTAGTATCTGCCAGTTTTGCTACAATGTTCGTTGTGATGGTGGTGATCCTGCAGTACAGGGTTGACTGAAGTGAAAGCAGACCAAGTTGTGGCCTGTAAAGATATTTATAATTACTGTATAGCATTCTGATATCCAATACAGACAGCTTGGAGTCTCATATTTCCACTTTTTATTCACTGTCTTCAGTCTTGTTTACAGAACGTTATATAGTCACTAGGATATCTGCTTTATATACGGGATGTTTCTGGTTTGAATATTGACCAGCAGAGTGAATATATTTGCTGAGTTTTTAGTTATCTATTTATTTATTTTAGCATATTTACATGTTTACTTACTGATTTGAAAGGTAAAAGCTGTCCAATATGATGCTCAGCAGGCACTGAGAAGAGGTAGAGGTATAGCTCTTTCCATGCTCAACCTGGGCGGTAGAAGGTGTGGGTGGACAATACCTTGCCCCAGCACTTTCATTTCTTTATTTGTGACTCTTTAATGTTTCGTGAGCAGTGGATGTGTGCACCAAACTATGGATAAGGTTAGATGACTTTATGGAGAACAGTAGTTCCTGAGACGTCAACATGCACTCAGATAGTCAGAACTCCCTGCCTCTTGTGTGGAACCAGAGGCTTCATCACCATGGTCACGAGTCTGCCATTGAATCCTGTACTGAGCCAAATAAATCAAATTCACTCTCTCATCCCATAAGAGTGATGAGTTTTTATGCTTTTGTATCATAAAAATTATTTTGTGAAAGTGTTTTAGCCTAATGATATGGAGCAGAGCCAGTAGAATAAAATATTATTCTTTACAGACAAAAGTAAAGTCATGGTAGGTGAAGGCTATACAGCCTTACTATTAAAATGTTGTCACTCTACGTTCTGACAGATTAAACATATGAATCTTTCTTGTTTCATTGCTTTTCTGTGTGCTGCCAGTGGATTTTGGGGTGTCAAGTAAGTACAGGATGGATTTTGCATGAGCATTTTGCAGCATGCTGTTTCTTGTCTGGTGTGTATAATATGTTACGTTGTTTGTAACAGGTAATAAACGATGATGTGGAACTCCTTAAACATTATGGCATTCTTAGTAGCGCTCCTGCTTTTTTATATCAAGATCTCTCATTTGAATTTTAATCTGGAGTAGAATAAAGGCACCAGTATTCAGGTGTGTAAGGGGGGAAGGGACATCCGTTTGTAAGGTTCTAGCTAAGAATAAGGGGAAGTAAAAATCAGTGCAGCAAGCTGTTTGGTTCATGAAGGCTGTATTGAAATACATGTCAGTATGCTTGGCTCCAGTTTCATTATTTGCACAACACTTAACCTTTTGGCGCCGGAATTATTTTTTCATTTTAGCACACCCTGTATATAAAAGTTGAATAATACAGGAACCAAATACGTTAGATTTATGAAACAAACTGCATTTTGAAGAGGAAAAAAAACTGAGAGTATATACCATGTTTAAAATGTTCAGTACCTATATTTGTTGAGTAAATATATAAAATGCAACATTTAGAGGTTAGCAGTGCGGTGCGACAACTATAGTCGTCGTTAGGCATCAAAGGGTTCATGTGTTAAAGTATATGGAACATGGAGGATCTTCAAAGTGGTGTTGCTGAAGATCCAAGTCTGTGTCAGTTGGCACTGGCGCGTCTCAGAAGCATTATGTTTTCTATTCATATGCTTGTTGAATGTGTTGGTCTCGTTATAGCACCGTTAAATACTGGAACTGTCATTTTCATATATTGTACGTATGTGAAAAGTAATTATATAAGAAAAGGTGAAGGGAAGATATCACAGTGTTTACTAGGCATTAGAAGAATGTGATAAAAATGCTGAGTGCTAATTTTCAAGTTTATTCGTAATGGCACTCAGAATGCTTGCATAATAGCAGGAAGCATTTGCTGCATATGCTGGGGTATGGTACATTTTAATTATTGTGTGTTCAAGGTATGGGTTTGTTGCTTCTGCTAACATTTGAAGTCTCTGCAAAGACTTTGGAATGATCTCACTGTAGCTGTTGGTCACACCTGAGAATTGTTTGTTTGTAGGATACAATGCTGGAGTAGGAGCAGCCATTGCCACAGGCATAAATAACAGCGTATGAAATTTGTTTCCACTCTAGAAATATTTTTATTTGATGCTCTTTTTTTGAAGCATATAGAATGTGTTACAACATCAGCCTATTTAAAATTAAGTTCTTTGTTCTCCATTGTAATGGTGCTGGACTTGGGCACAGGTTTTCAGCATGCTCCCCAGCCCCTCACAGCTGACACAGTAAGGGTTTTGTGAATGCGTGGAATAGAAGGTCCCCATTATGACAAGCTCTAGGTCCCATGTGCTGGTCATTACTTGATCTTATTATTGAAAGTATACAGAACACACTGTATGGGGTGCTTCCATCTCAGGAGGTGATTCCATCATGTTTGCCAGGTAAGCAGAAGATAACATGATCAGATCTGTATGTAATATACACACACACACACACGCGCGCGCGCGCGCGTGCGCACACACATACACAAACACCACATGCACACACACCCACACCACACACATATACACCCCCCCCACACAACCACACACACACACACATACACACCACAACCACAAACCCCCCCACAAAAAAGCACCATAAACACACACACAAAAACACCCCCCACACACAAACACACA
>Ga0123355_10018901_pt1 | contig 10958 bp, 4 predicted proteins | sample TergutEmb28metaG_3_FD_89872 | JGI IMG/M metagenome (GOLD analysis project Ga0123355, IMG submission 89872) | Embiratermes neotenicus P1 segment gut microbial communities from Petit-Saut dam, French Guiana - Emb289 P1 | ecosystem: Host-associated > Arthropoda: Insects > Digestive system > Gut ...
AAAAAAGTTTTGGCTTCCAAGCTGTCCAATATTAAGCCTATCTAAATATGTTTCTAATACAGTTGTATTTTTTTAAGTTCAATTATTAAGCTTATAATACGGATGTATGTTTGATATGATATAGATTTTGTATTACCAGCAAAACTGTTTTACCGTCACTTCTAAATAAATCGATGCTTTGCCATTTCATATAAAGTAACGCCGTTCGCTTCTATCCCCAACGAAAATGAAAATGGTCAACAATTTCTAGCACAAACTCCTAAAGGGTATTTAATCAAAACAAAATCAGTATTACCGAACATGAAAAATATGGAATGACATGCAGAAAATAAGTTCTATACAGAAATATTAGAATTAGTGACAGAAGAGCACAAATTCAGCAAGAGTTCAATGAGACGTATTTTGACACATTTCAATCGGCATATATATAGTTTAATAGCAAAGAGTTTGGTAAGGACCTCTCGTTGTGTTTTATAAATGACTACACAATAACATAACCGTCAAACACAGCTGTGACTTAATGTAAAACAACGCAGTCTTTACAACATGATATATTTTTCGGCCCAAGCAGGTAATCATCAAGCTTTATATAGGAATATTATCCTTAGAACTGTTCTTCCTCGCTTTCTTTCGTGACCTCATATCTTTTCCCGTCGTAGTTGTTTTGTTGATATACAATGTACTAAACGCCATGTATTCTGTGACAATATTAATATAAATTCAGCACAAGCTGGTTATTAGTCACTACTAAGGAGACTGTTCTAAAGTATAACCGATCTACCTCTTGGTGCTGATTTTTTTCCTTTAGGAAGACGAATTACTTTCCATCCACCTGTCCTAACTTGTTTATTGGTATGGTAGTTATGAGATGCACACATCGCATTATGTAATTAAAGTGTTAATTTTTTGGTCCTGACAAAGGCACTTTGTACGCGTATGCAAATATTATATATATATATATATATATATATACACGCATTGTATATGTATATACATGCACAGTACATTTAAAATAGAACATTATATACATATATAAGTGTGCACCGTTTATGTACGTATATGCACCCGCACAGGAAGCCGCTGCCCCCACGACGTTCATGGTCTGGTTTCGGGCGTAACCAATACTTATCCTATTCATCACTGTTCAGAATCTACAGAATGCTGAAAGACAAGTCCATTAAGTATTTTCCATCCAAAACGACAATAAACCTATATCTATATACGACCAAAATTATACTTGAATATAAAATGGTTATACTACACCAGAACTCAATACAAGTTATTAGTAAATAAATATGTATATTTCTAGACGTTACTCCAAATTATTTTTCTATAATCTTAATATGATATTACTATAAAAATCTCTTAAAATCATATCTGCATTGCAAAGTCAGATCCCATTTACATTTAAGCATCCTGTACATCAACAATTCTTCTTAGCATTTTACAGTTTTGTGTGTTACATGGACCGTGGCATATTTCGGCCGAAACATAGTTTAAGTAAATTGCTGGTATGTATAGTAAACATTCTTTGTTGCGATCGACGGTATTGTTTCCTATTATTAAAATTCCTACCTTTGAAATAAAGCGTATATCTTCTTGAGTAACACGTTATGTTACATCGTAAAAAATTATCATTTTAAGATATCACGCTGACTCTGAAAAGCATTCTGTGTACAAATGTAATTTTACTGCAAACAAAGAAACTGTGTCACGTGATGGTAGGAGCATTGGAAGGGGACGGATACATGTTAGTATAAACGCAGAGTAACGACTGATTACTGCAATATTATCAGTACTTGGATGTAGTCGGAGTGCGATCGTAGTTTTTGCATGTCATTCGATATTTATAGCGCTATTGTTCTTGAAGAGAGTAAATGTAAGAAAGTTGCTCAAGTAATTCAGAGTCATTGTCGTCATTCAAGAACCTTTTTATAACTACACCAAGACCTCTTTTTTTTTTCAGTTGAACGTGTGTTTCGGAACGTTGAAGTATCATAGCAACTTATAGTACAGTAACCAAGAAAGTGACATTATTTAATTGCAAGTTTTCTTCATTGGGTGTGATTGTGTTCGTGTGCTTGAAAATCATACAAGATCATGGACACGGGGAGAAAGTTGGACAACCCTAATCCCAGAGAGAAGGCTAATTTGATTTCAGTAATGCTGTTTTGGTGGACGGCTGGCTTGTTCAAGAAGGGATATCATAAGGATCTGGCACAGGAAGATCTATACAGTCCTCTGAAGACTGATGCTTCTGAATACCTGGGTAACAAACTGCAGACGCAGTGGGAGAGGCAGTTAAATATTACGCAACAATCAACAAAGAAGAAACCGAGTTTGCTGAAGGCAATCGCACTGGCATTCCCGTGGGAATACACACGCCTTGGCATACTCCAAGTGGTTAATGACCTAGGAATACGACTGTTTCAACCAATACTTCTGGGCTGGCTGTTGGGATACTTCAATCCAGGCAGCACGACTACAAAAGAAGAAGCGTATTTATTTGCAAGCGGACTATTTCTGCTCGTGTTGCTAAGCATGTTGATGTTCAATCACTTCACTGTTGGGGCTTTTCATATCGGCATGAGGGTGCGCACGGCTTGCTGCTCTCTCATCTACAGGAAGTCACTGCGCTTAAGCCGTACTGCTCTTGGTGAGACGGCTGCTGGGAAAGTAGTCAACCTGCTCTCCAATGACGTCAGTCGTTTTGATATGGTCTCCATATTTTTGCATGCTATGTGGACTGCTCCGCTATCTGCCATCATAATTACTTACTTTTTGTTCGTGAACGCTGGGTACGCTGGTCTTATTGGTATAGGGATTGTCTTTCTAATAGTTCCACTGCAAGTGTACACAGGGAAACTAACGTCCATCTACCGGCAACGGACAGCAGTCAGGACGGATGAACGGGTGAGACTCATGGATGAAATTATTTCAGGCATTCAAGTGATTAAGATGTATGTTTGGGAACGACCTTTCGCTAACATGGTAAGTCTCGCCCGCAAAGCAGAACTGAACGTAGTAATAAAGACATCGTATATCCGTGGTTTGTTTATGACTTTTCAAATTACGACAACTCGAATAGCTATGTTCGGCACTCTTGTCGCTCTAGTGCTGTTTGGTGACAAGTTGTCAGCTGATAAAGTGTTCGTGTTCCAGTCGTATTTCACAGTACTGGCGATGAGCATGTCAACGCTGTTTGTACGTGGTGTAGCTGAGATCGCCGAAACTCTAGTGTCAATCAAGCGTTTAGAAGAGTTTCTTATGCTAGAAGAGTTTCAGGAAAGCACTTCACAAGAAAAAAATGCAAAAATTCTTTTGAGTGGTACAGATGGTGTAATTCTCGACCGCATCACAGCAAAGTGGAATGCCGATATTAAAGAGGATACCCTCAAACACATAGACCTGCGAGCTAAGCGTGGGACGCTGATAGCAATTATCGGACAGGTAGGATCGGGAAAAAGTTCGCTATTGCTAGCAATTCTAGGTGAATTAACATTATCTAGAGGTTTTATAAATATAAATGGTAAGTTATCTTACGCATGCCAAGAACCTTGGGTATTTGCATCCACTATTCGGCAAAACATTGTGTTTGGTCGTCCATTTGATAGAACACGATATGACGAAGTGGTTCGAGTTTGTGCTTTGGAACGAGATTTCAAACATTTCCCGTATGGCGACCTTACGTTGGTAGGAGATAGGGGATCTTCACTGTCTGGGGGACAGAAGGCGAGGATCAGTCTTGCCAGAGCCGTGTACAATGAAGCCGACATTTACCTGTTAGACGATCCCTTGTCCGCAGTAGACGCCAATGTAGGAAGACACCTCTTCAACGACTGCATCATTTCACATTTAGCAAACAAAACCCGTATATTGGTCACACATCAGATTCAGTATCTTCGAAATGCAGATTATGTAATTATCCTCAATGACGGCGCAATTGAAGCGCAGGGTTCCTTTGAAGAGTTACTGGGGAGTCACAAGGACTATGCTCTGCTATTGGGTTTAGAAGAATCCATCTCCTCCTCCGATGAGAAGCCAGAAGCAGAACGTTTTGATAATGGACCATTAAATAATTTGCTGCGAAGGATCTCGCAAGTCTCAACCACGCATGCATATTCGGATGAAAAAGTTACAGGAAAAGAACCTGACGAGGTAAAATTGCCGGTCAATGTTGAGGCTTCTTCAAAGGGAAAGTTAAAGCAGTCTATATATATTGAATATTTTAAATCTGGTGCTAATTTGTGTGTTGTGTTTGTCATCGGTAGTTTGTTTTTACTGGCCCAAACTGTTGCAAGTATCACTGATTGGTGGATGGCTTATTGGACTACACAAGAGCAACTTCGAACATTTCATGAGGGACAAAATTGGTCGGAGAGATGGAAAGTGGATAATAATTCAGCGTTGGGAAATGTAGACCATTTTAGGTTTGAACAGATGCCTAGCACACACACCTACTTGTATATATATGCATGCATCATGACGACGTTATTCGTCGTTACCATTATCCGTTCTTTCAGTTTCTACAAGTATTGCATGAGTTGTTCCTCCAATCTGCATAACTCAATGTTCAACAGCATTATCCATACAAATATGCACTTTTTTAATACTAACCCTTCGGGTCGAATCATGAACAGATTTTCAAAAGACATAGGTTCCGTCGACGAACTTCTGCCTAAAGCAATTATGGACGCTTCGCAGATTGTCTTGATGATGGCAGGTAGTTTGTTAGTTGCAGTTTCTGTGAACATGTACTTCCTAATTCCTATTGTCATCATGGGCTTGCTCTTCTGGTTCACCCGTAAAATCTATTTGAAAACGTCTAAGAATGTGAAACGTCTTGAGGGAATCATGAAGAGCCCAGTTTTCACGCACTTAAATGCCACTCTGCGAGGCCTGACTACAATCCGAGCCTATGGAGCACAGAATATCTTGCGCAAAGAGTTCGACAAACATCAAGATCTACATTCATCTGCGTGGTACATGTTTATTACTACTAGCCAGGCCTTCGGATTTTCTCTAGATATTATGTGCCTTATTTTCATTGGATTTGTTACCTTCAGTTTCCTGTTAATAGAAGGCGCGCTTGGTGGTAATGTGGGGCTCGCCATTACTCAGTCCATGGCTCTAGTTGGAATGATGCAATGGGGAATGCGTCAGTCAGCCGAAGTCGCGAACCAAATGATGTCAGCTGAACGAGTTGTTGAATACAAATACGTGCCAGAAGAGCCTCTCCTCGAGACGCCTCACGATACAAAGCTTCCAAGAATGTGGCCATTTGAAGGACGAATAGAATTCGAGGAAGTCTACCTGCAGTACGGAGAAAGTGGTGAGCCTTCTGTATTGAAGAATCTTAACTTCACCATTAAGCCCAGGGAAAAAATTGGAATCGTAGGAAGGACAGGTGCAGGAAAGTCCTCCCTGATAGCCGCAATATTTCGCCTCGCAAACGTACAGGGTACTATTAGAATTGATGGAGTCGATACAGGGAAAATAGGTCTTCACGAACTGCGTAAACATATTTCCATCATTCCACAGGACCCAGTTCTCTTCTCTGGAACTCTCCGTAGAAACATAGACCCATTTGGTATGCACCCTGATTATATGTTATGGCGAGTTCTTGATGACGTTGAGCTGAAAGATTCCATAAATGAAACTCATGGACTAGACAGTCATGTAGCAGAAGGCGGCAGTAACTTTAGTGTTGGCCAGAGGCAGCTAGTGTGTTTGGCTCGAGCTATCCTTCGCAGAAACAGGATCCTAATATTAGACGAAGCGACGGCGAATGTAGACCCACACACTGACTCGCTGATCCAGAAAACTATCCGCACTAAATTCACGGACTGCACAGTGCTTACTGTGGCTCATCGCCTCAACACAATCGTGGATTCTGACAGGGTTTTAGTCATGGAAGCTGGAATCATGGTGGAATTTGACCATCCTCACATTCTGCTGCAGAACAAGGACGGTCACTTCTATAATATGGTTCAAGAGACTGGTCACATTATGGCCGAGCAGCTGTCGCGAATAGCACATGAATGCTACCGCATCCAAGGGAAGGAAACACGATGATATCACAAATGAAAAGAAGTACGTTAACTTACACGTACAGGAAAACGGCAGTTATGGAGAGACTTTACCAGTGGAGTTAAATTATTTATGAAAGTACGTAATGATTGTTATATCTACATATTGTAGAAGTAAATTCACTTAGCGCTATAAATATTTTAATCTTCTGAAGGAAATTTATAGTCGCTATGTAAGGGAGATAGGCGTGTGATTTGATGAGCCTCAAGGAAAAGAGTGATATTATAAGTATACCTAATCGGTCACAGGCTGAAATTTTCAAGAAACTTCCCGTGTGCTCTATGTCGTGAGTTAAAAGTATGGGTTTTAAACATTTATTTGTGTATAAATTCACACATTATTTTAGGCTCACCTTTCTTCAGTGACGGTTTTCTATATTAACCCCCCCCCCCCAGAAAAAATCTGATAAATGTACTTTACATCCATGTAACACAAATTTCATTTCACTCTACATGTTTCGGCTAACATTGATAATGATGTCTTCAAATTCTTTTCCTTTTGTGTTCTTAAGTTTTATCCTGTGGTTGGCGCTAGGAAATTCGCCAGTTTGTGATAACTGTTATAGAAGGATCAGTGGTAATATCAATAACAAGGAGACCATAATTTTTCCGAGGATTTTTTCAGTACAATTTGTAAATATGTTTCTATTTTAAAAATTTATATAGGGATTTTCTACAGATACATATAGATCGATTTTTAGTTACAGTAGTTTAAGGAAAGAGCTTTCACAAACAACTGTGCACTGAATTTTATCAGCAGCCATATCAGCTGCACAGATTCTTTTGAAACAATCTGTACTTTTATTGATATTAATATAACACAATACGATGCTGCAATTGATATTTAATTAAAGATGTCCTACAGAAAAAGTCTTGAATTAACACTTAAATGTTACAAACACACATGCACTTACGTAACCACTCTCCGTGGCAAAAATACGTACGGCAGGTTCTGCGTTTTGACAGCACAACTTATATATTTGCCTTCATACATTTCAAGTGCTTCATACATTAAACACCTACTACTTACTTACAAAGAACCAACTGTTTTGTACTTATGATTCAGACTGTTTAGTCTGCGGGGAACGAAACGAAGCTTTATGCAGTGTAAATGAATGTCGGACTTCAAAGGATAAAATATCTGCCGTCCAAAAGTCTTGCAAAGCCTTGTTCTGTACAGTACATTTAAAACACACAGTTCTGCTTTCTCTTGAATTTCAACGCAAGTTTGTATCCTAAAAGTCACTTACTGTAGAATAAATTGAAAAAATGTACCCATTTTCTGGATAAATTTTTCATAGAGATACTGAGCGTTAAACAAATGCCTGAAAGTTGTTTCCGTATTGTTGTATATCACAAGCTTTCAGGTCGTGTTGCCGGAAATCGTCAGTAACACCAAACAATGTACTGGGGTGCTGATAAGTCCTTAGCCCGACCAGGAAGGACACAAGCTCGGAAGCAGGTCAGGGACGCGCGCGATTTCAACAACATCGAGAAGAGCGCTGTCATCATGTTCCCCCCCTGCAAGGCAAGGCGCCGAAGGAAATTCACGCCATTCTGACGGAAACATTAGCTTGTTTCCTTCCTGGTCGGGCTAAGGACTTATCAGCACCCTGTACAGACTAAAAAAATTATAATCCGTCACTTCAAAACATGTTCTGGCAGAAATCCTACAAATTTCACTGCGATAATTCATAATCGCATTTCGAAAAAAGAGGGGTACGTCCCCATTAAATACGAAATCCGAGAGCATTGACACAAATATTATATCAATGAGATACGTCCTTCGATTGTCGGGCGGTAAACAGCAATTCATACTGAGGTTTTTATTATTGTTCCCAAGAAACACGCCTGTTTTCTAGTATTGGAAGCATGAAATTTCTGACACAGAAGAGTAGTAAATATTTTGCTTCTTTTCAACAAGAATTCATCAATTCCAGTAAAAACAGCAGGTGTGGCCACATGAATGAAAGCACGAATGATTGAATGTGTGATAGTTAAGACTGTTTACATAGGTGTAAGTAGAGGTAATTTAATAGAAGCAAAGTTTGTTGTTTTGTGCCTGCTTTCAACTGTGGCCTACCTGATGAAGCAAACCAGACCAGGCCATAACAGACCACTCGTGCTCACAACACAGAAACCGAGTCAACGTGATCCAGTACTAGTAGTCACGAAGACCAAATTTGTGCTGCGTTTCTTTCAGAATGTTCATGTATTCAGCTGCACTAAATGCGACTTTCGCATGGTGACGGCGACGACGAAGATCCATTCTACCAAGACAGACAATGTGCGTATAACGTAACATTGAGGTGTATTCTTACCACCATTGTTGCAGTGGAAAAGCAATAAGTATTACATATCATAAGTGTGTGACTGTAGCCTCGGTACTCAGCATGCAACGTGCATGCCCCATACTGTCATCAGTGACCTGTCCGGCTGTACATTTTTTCCACCTTATCTCATAAACGGCACGATTTAAAAAAAAAAAATTATTGAACATAAAATGTGTGCCTTTATTTTCTATACAACTTTTGTCTGAAACATTTCTCATTCTAAAAAGAACTGAGCGAGATATAAAAAAATGTATATTACACTTCACGTAAAGTATCCGTTATTCTTGTTATATTTTAACCAAACTTGAATTTTCCTGACAGATTTTCGAAAAATACTGAAATATAAAATTTCATGACAATCCGTCCAATGGGAACCAGTTGTTCCTTGCGGACAGAAGGACAGAAGGACAGACGGACAGACATGATGAAGCTAATAGTCACTTTTCGCAATTCTGCGAACGAACCTTAACTCGACAAAAAGGGCGCGATATATTTTGTCACATTTTAATCCGGATTTTTTTTTCAATATGAGGATACATGTACTAATTATTTTACAAGTAGTTTTCTAATTAAACCATAATTACTAAAGTTCATGTTTTTTGGGATGTTATGCCGTGTAAAGTGGTGAATATATACCAGTGTTTCGGAGAAGCCTACCGCCCCAGTCGTCAGGAATGACACGATGTTTGTATTGATTCCTGAAGATAGGGACATTGCGCTTCTCCGAAACATCGATCTATTTACCAGGCGGGGTCTGTTTACAGTGTTATTAAGTTTCAAATCTTCTGCGAGATGACGTCACGTCGAGTGGTTTACTCCGAAAATGGATGGACTACACACCATCGGAACGTAACCACCTGCCAGTCGACAGAACATAACATTCCAGAAAATGTGCATGTTCATCACACCTCTGTGAACCTCAAATCGCGCACTAAGGAGTACCGTCACATCCCATATCCTGTCCGATATCATCTCATGTCTTCCGAACAGTGCCCCTGGTGCTAGACTTTATAAAAGAAACTCTTTTTCCGCACGTTGTGTCCGAACCGGACCATTTTCCCATTCAATTTCCCTGCTGAATGGCAAACAATGACATTCTAAACATTATGCTCCAGAAAAGACAAACAAGTCTCATTGCGTGTGGCCATGACTTCATCGCATGTAATTTATACAGCATGATCTCCGACATTTAAATCTGTTTCAAATAGTCAGGCGGCTTTCTTCTAGTCTGGTCTAGTCTTGTCTGCCTGTATGTGTACAAGCCCTAAAGATAAGCTGAACTGGGCATAAAATCTAACACAGTAAGAGGTACTTCTTCTCCTGTTTGCTAGCAATAAATTCACAACTGAACTACAACAAATATTTGTTAGCGTAAATACGGCCCAATCACAATAACGTACATTCTGTAGCAACGTCTGTAAATCTGTGTTACAGCTAAAGTTCGATGTTAATAAGAACCAAAGTTGAATGTCTATCAAATGTCACAACAAATTAGTGTCGAACTTGTTTATAACGTCCTGAAGTGGACTGAATATTTTGTGTCGTTATAAACGAGTGTTGTTTTGACCGAGGAGTTTTATGTTACGGTTAACAGTGAGGAACTAACTGGTACCGCAGAATATCTGAAGCTAAAGATAAGGTGTCGTCTAAACCGATGTCATCATAACCGAGTTCGACTGTAATTAATTAAAATAAGTCTAGGAAATAGTTACCTAACAGAGTTTCTTCTGCTGAATGCGATACTCTAGGCTTATTTCTCATTTGCACTTCTTGTCTTCAATCTTCCTAGTAGTCATCAAGGATGAAACCTTCAAACTTGGCACAAGTTGTTAGAAATTGAACGCGATAGTGGCGGAACTGTCTATCTCCACAATAGGCTACTCTTATCTTCCAATATGTGCTAACAATTGGTCCTTAAAATTATAACCTGTACCCGGAACAGTAATGATTCATTAGGCCTAGGAATTGCATTAACTGGCTCCTCATTCATTCTTCCACTCATTTAAACAAACTTTCTTTCACTTTCTCCCCCTTTCTTTCTGATATTATCTCCCTCTCACTACTTTTATATCTCGAATAAGGCTCACACTAGAGTACAGAAATCCTTCGGTAAGACGGACCCCCGGGTGATCTGGACAATTCTGGGCCAAAGGTAGCTCAGTATTGTTTATTGAAATTATTACTACATCATGTCGTCGTCCTCATCCTCCTTATCATCATCATATACTGTTAAGTACAGTATTTCCGCTTTAAAGAATTCATGCACTGAGTAAGATTTTTTATATGTTACGTGGTACTTACATCACGGCGTTTCCCCTCGCTGGTCCAGATTTCGTCATAATCCGGACCACTGGGGCCATCCTCCCACACAGCACGGATGACCAGGCGACTACTGTGTACGGCAAGATCCATACAAACACATCATCGCTTGAAACAAATGAATTATAACTAAAACAGAAAATAATGCAACTGACAACACACTCTGCTGATAAAGAATACACTTACGCGTCCAGACTGCCTAAGAACTTGGTTACCG